>Ga0182021_10003927_pt1 | contig 17434 bp, 8 predicted proteins | sample 612E3MmetaG_FD_120493 | JGI IMG/M metagenome (GOLD analysis project Ga0182021, IMG submission 120493) | Permafrost microbial communities from Stordalen Mire, Sweden - 612E3M metaG (Illumina Assembly) | ecosystem: Environmental > Terrestrial > Soil > Wetlands > Permafrost | place: Sweden... | reverse complement strand
GAGATTGGTGGTCGCGACTTTGGGAGAAAATCCTCAGCCCCTTTCCCAACTGCAATGCAGTAGAAAATCGACCCGTTTTCGCCGGCTAAAATCTATCCCCAACTGCATGGTTCCGGATTAGCGGGAAAGTCATTCCTCGGTTGCCTCCGTTACCTCCTGTAAAATCCGATGCCGGTTTGGTGGCGACTCCGTCGCGCCAGAAAACATGCGGGCTAGCGCCCCGGCAAAATCACGCCGCGAAAGGCGGCAGTGCACACTCCTCCGCCCAGGGGATTGTAGCCCACATAGACTTGATCCGGCTCGATCGGGTAGAGGCGGATCGGCAGTTGCCACACCAGGCGGTGGTCGATGCTCACGCGCAATGGCTGGGCTTGCGTCAGCCCGCCCGCGCCGGGGGCGGCGTACTCCGGGTGCTGGATCTCGATCTCGTAGGTGACGCCCGGCTGGTAGGGGATGGCTTCGCTGAAATCGGCTTTTTGCCCCCAATGATCGAGACACAGGCGGAGCGTCCCCGCCCCCAGGTAATCCACCGAGAGAAAATCCCCCCGCCCGGTGTTGCCCGAAACGACCAGCGGTTCCCTCGCGCCATTGGGGGCCTGGACCGTGAATTGAACTTTCAGACGCAGGGAGCCGGTTCGATCGGGGAGCAGGGCCGGCAACGTGTCGTAGGCCTGGCGGACCCAGGCCAGCGCACTCTCGTCCAAGGGTTCTCGCGTCGCCGAATAGATGATACCGGTGAAAGGCGTGGCGGTGTCTTTTCCGCCGAGTGTGACGTGGTTGCGCACGTCTTCGTAGAAAGGCTGGCGGCGGGACAGGACCACCCGCCCGTCCAGTTCGACGCACAACACGTGGAACAGCATGGGGGCGTAACGCGCATCGCCCCGGCTGAAAAACGGATGGGTCTCCGGTGGGTAAAGCGGGCCCAGGGAAATCCGCAGGCGATGCCGGGCCGACCGGTCCACGGCCAGCACGTCGCTCCGGTACGCGTCCGTCCCTTTGTGCTCAAACGACAGCTGCAGATGCTGGGCGTCGGGGCAGATCACGTACAGCCGGTCCCATTCCCGGGTCGATCCCGTGGCGACGAGCAGTTCGGGAGCGGAGTTGGAATATTTCGCGGGGAGGCCGAATTCGACCGCCAGATCGCCTTGGGGCGGCCCGAGCAGTTGCTCGAGAAAATGCACGGGTGCATTGGCGACCCGGGCCAGGCGCGCTTGCAGCTCGGGGTTGAACGCCCGCAGCCGGTCGTAAATCAGCATCGAAGCCACGACGACGCAGCACACCGAAAACGCTACGAGGGCGGTGACGACAACTTTTGTGGCCAGCACCTTGACTCTGTTCCCGGTTTGTCGCGCCCGTTCGAGCAGAGCCATGGTGCCCAGGCCGGCCATCAGCGTCAGCGTCGGGGCCATGTCGCCCAGGTAGCGGGCCGTCGCGGCGTAAAAACACACCACGATTCCGATCACCGCGGCCGCGGTCCAGGCGAGGACCAGCCCCAGGCGGCGCAAGGTCCGCCGTTCCGCCTCGGCGGCTCCCGACTTCGCGACAAAAAACAGACCTGCCGCCAGGCCGATGAACGGAACCTGCGGCAGCAGGCCGAAGGGAAAATCCATCGCGTAATACTGGTAGGGCAAATGCGCCGGCAGCGCGGCCGGAGTGAAGAACGGGAAATAACGGCTCCACGTTCCGACCGACAGAAAGTACCCCCAGATATTGACCGGCACATAACGCAGCCGGAAGTGCTCGATTTCGGTTTCGTGAACGCCGGAGAGAATGTACCGCACTCCGAATTCGATGGGATTGCCGAACCGCAGGTAGTTGTAGAGAGCGAGCAGGCACCCCACCGCGGCGATGGGCAGCACGACGGCGAGCATGATCTGCCGGGTGCGCCGTGACTGGGCGCCGTTGGCGGCGCGTTCTTCCTCCGCCAGCACCGCGGCCACCGCCAACAGGCCAAAAGGCACCAAAATATACGTCGGCCGCGAACCGATGGCCAGGCCCCACGCCAGACTGCAGGCCGCCAAATTTGCCACCCGCCGGCGGGTTTCGCTCAGGGCCCGGGTTAGGAAAAACAACGCCGCCATGTTGCAGAAGGCCGCGCTGGCGATCGGCAGTTCGTACATGCTGTGGCGCCGGAGCAACAGCGGCAGACAGGAAGCGGTCCCCAGGGCCAGCCCGAGCAGGAACTGCATCCCCGGGCCGCAGTGGGGGAAGAAGCGCCGGCGCCATTCCGCCAGCAACCACAGGGAGGTGCCATAAGTCAGAAGGAGCAGCAGCAGCACGGCGGCCGCGACGGGCAGGGCGACTCCCGTGAGCAGCCGGAAGGGCAGCATCAGGAGCGCGGTCGGCACGACGCCGTAATAGATGTAATATTTTCCCTGGTACAGCGAGGCGTCGTGCAGCGCCACCCCCGCCGGGCGTTTCGCCGGATCGTAGGGATCCGCACATTGGAGCAATGCGGCCGGCACCTCGTGCTTCAGGCTCAAATGCCCGTCGAGAAACCCGTCCACGAGCAGGTTGTAATAATCGGTCTGCCTTTGGCCGAAGTGCCAGTCCAGGCCATCGGATACCGTGGTCCACGCGAAAAACGCGGCGCAAAGCAGCGCGGCGGCGAAGAGCGGGATTTTCTGCATGGTGGGCCGGGAAACGCCGGCGCGGACCGGCGGAGGACTCACGCTCGCACGGTTTCGCCGGGCCCGACCAGCCTGTTTTTACGCGGGGCGCCGGCGCGGGCGTTGTTGGGCCACCCGGAGCGCCAAAGGCGCGGGTTAATCAAAGCCTGGGGCAACGCCCCAGGAGCCCGAACCAATACACGCTAAGGGCTGATAGCCCGATTCATGTTTCCCGCCATGCCCGGCGTCGGTTTCAATTCGACTCGATGATTCGCACCTTTGGCGCTCCCGGTTTTGTGAATCCCGTTTCCTCGGGCGTTGCCCCAGGCTGGTATATTTCGGGCCTTTGGCCCTCACCACCGCCGACGAATCCAACAGCGCCAACGGCGCGTGTTAATCAAAGCCTGGGGCAACGCCCCAGAGAATTGTTTGTCATCTGGTTCGCCCGGAGCGCCAACGGCGCGTGTTAATCAAAGCCTGGGGCAACGCCCCAGGGGATTATTCAGCAACATTCGGCAAGGGCTGAAAGCCCGATTTATTCTGAATTAATCGGGCTTTCCGCCCTCGAATTGACCCCGCAAAATGACCTGGGCCGTTGGCCCAGGCTGGAAATAAAGCGGGCCCTTGACCCGCTGCTGGAGTTTGGCCCTCAAAACGCAAAAGCGGGCCTTTGGCCCGCTGCACGGGTTCGTTTCATCTCCTGCCGAATCCGAGCAGGAGGAAACGGAGACAACGGAGCGGGGTGGGTGCTCCTTCGTGCAGTCTCTCTGTTCGCTCTGTTACCTCCTGTAAAATGATTTGGTTGCGGCTTTGCTGCGGTGCGAAATGTGCAGGCTAGGACTACCCGGCGGCGAGCCCGACCGCTGTCGCCCATTCGTGGCAGGCCTGCCGTGCGAGGCCGGCGGCGCGGACGAGCGGAGGGCGCGCGACCGGCTCGCTCTCGCGCAACGCCGCGGCGAACCCGGCCGGCTCGGCCTCGGGCGCCAGCATGGGACAGCCAAATTCCCGGGCCACGGCGCGCAGCTTGTCGTTCGTGGCGATCACGACGATGCGCGAGCCGGCCCAGGCGCCCGCCAGCGTGGCGTGGAAACGCGAGGTGAGCAGCCACTCGCCGCTCGGCCAGCGCGCCAGCACGGCCGGGAGCGCCGGTTCGCCGGTATCCGCAATCTGGAGCCGCCAGCGGGCCTGCGGCCCGGCCGGCATTTGGCCGTACAACCACTGCTCGGCGCCGGGCAGGGGGCGCGACTCCTGCGCCAGCCAGACGCGCTCCCGCGCCGGCACCGCGTCGAGCGCCCCGAGCGCCGCCTCCAGCGCCGGCCAGCCGGCATAGTCGAAATTCAGCACCGCGGTCAGCCGGCCCGGCACGGCGGCGGGCGGCGGATTCGCTTCGAAAAAGAGGTGCGAGAGGTCGGCCGCTGCCGCCACCCGCGCCCCCGGCAGCTCGCGGGCCAGCGTGTCCGCCGTGGCCGCGTCGCGGGTCCAGATTTTTTCGGCCTGCGTGCAGACCGCGCGGATTTCCGGCAGCGCGTAGGCCGCCGGATCCTGTCCGCCCACGCCGAGAAAATACATCGGTTTGCGGGCCGCGGCGCAGGCGCGGCGTTCGGCTTCAAGGTGGTCGACAAACCACCGCGACACCGCGCATTGGAACGGCGAGCCGCCGAGCCCGAGCCAGGCATCGCACGCGCCGATGGCCGCGCGGCGCGTCGCCTCGTCGTACGGCAGCCAGCGGATCTCGGGGAACCGCCGCGCGAGTTGCGCGTGGCCCTGTGGCACGCAACACGTGAGTGAAAGTGAAGGTGAAAGTGATGGTGAAAGTGAAGGTGAAAGGGAAAGTGAGGGTGAGGGTGAAAGGGAAAGTGAAAGTGAAAGGGAAAGGGAGGGTGAAGGGGGGCTGGGTTTCGCCGTCGCTCCCGCCCGGAGGGCGGCGAGAAACCCGGCCAGCATGAAATCGTCGCCGAGATTGCCGGCGCCGTAGAAATGATGGCCGAGGTGGATGTGTTTCAAGTGCGCATCCCTGCATGCCAGTCACCGGCGAACTGGCAAGCTTGCGCGAGGTCAGTAGGCGAGCGTCACTTTAATGGTCCCGCGTCCGCGGTTGGGCTGCGCCGGCGTAGTCTCTAAAAGTTGCCAGCCGTAGTCGGCCGAAAGGCTGAAGTTGGTCGCGACATTGCAACGCACGCCCAATCCCGCGCTCATGAGTGGAACCGAAGGCCCGTCGGACGGGAATTTCGTCCAAACGGCGGCGTAATCCCAAAAGGCGACGAGTCGCGATTCCATCGGTGACATTTTCTTCGGGAGAAAGGCCAGCGCGTGCTTCCAGACCGGGCCCTGCAGTTCGTGGCTGAGCAAATGGCCCTCGTCACCGGCAACGATGTTCTGATTGTACCCTCGCACGGTGCCCAGTCCGCCGATGCTGAACTGTTCCGAACCCACGAGGTTGGTGCTGGCCTTCTGGAACTGCAGCCGGGACAGAAGTTGGAAGCCCCCGGGCAGGGTGGTAAAACGTTGGACGACAAATGTCCCCGTCAGATAGCGGGCCTTTGCGCCGTAGCGTGCCTCGCCCAAGACGCTGTCCGTGTTGTGCGGATCAAAATGTCCCGGGCTGGCGTTGACATTGACCGCGAAAACCCACGCTCCCACCGGATCGCGGCGCACGGCGGTAAGCCCCAAGGCCGCTTGGAAAACGTCGTTTTTTGCCGCGAACACCTGTTCGCCGCCCCATTCGATGTTATTGTTGGAGCGCTTGAAGTCGACCCCCCCCGAAAACTCCAGCGATACCGCCGCCCGCTGCATCGGGGCGATGTAGCGTAAGCTGGATACAATGTTCTCGCCGACGAGCACCCCGCGGCCCTCGTAAAACTCCGGCGCGATCCTGGAATAAGATCCGGCAACTTGCAGGTAGTGCCGCCAGGGAAGCGGAATCCGGTAGTCGGCGGCATGCGCTTGGTAGAGGTAAGTCCGATCCGTGGTCGTATACTGGTACGACGCCTGGTGGTCGAGCCCCCACACGTTTCCGAACTGTATCGAGGCGGTATAATGGTTGAGGCCGACGAGTTCGATGCCGGTGTTGTCGTAAGAAGCCGCGAAGCGCAGGGGAAGGCGTTCTTGCACGTCCACGACCAGATCAGCCATGCCGGGTTCAGTCTCGAGATTATTCACCAGTACCTTGATGCGACGGAACGGATTCGCGTTCGTCCAGTTCACCGCTTCGTCGAGCGTGGAAAGGCGCACTTCGTCGCCCGGTTTGAGGCCGAGGCTGGCCTGCAGTTGCTCACGGCTGAACCAGCGGTTGCCGCGGACTTGTACATCCTTGTAGCGCCCCAACACGACCGCGAGGCGCACTTCACCGCCGGTGATGTCCTGGGGGCTCGGCACCACAATACCGGCTGCGTACCGGTCGTGCTGGCGCAGGTAAGTCAGGACATCGTTGGCCAGTCGTTTGACCATCTCGATGGAGATCGGCTGTCCGAGATAAGGCTTGATCGCGTCGGTGAATTCCTGGGTCGCGAGGACGGGCACGTCTTGGGCGAACACGACGCCCGCGCCGGGCGGCGTTTTCAAGGCCGCCGCCTTGGCCTGGGAGTCGGCGATCAAAAGCCGTTGGAACGGGTAAACGGGCTCCGCCGCGGCTGCGGTTGCGGCCGCGCCTTCGGCCCGGGCCAGCGGGGCGCCGGGGCCGCCGGCCCAAAGACCGAGGCAAAACAAAAACAAAGGGAATAAAACGAAACGCTTGGGCATTGGGAAAATCGTTGGCCGGATGGGTGGCAGAAAAGTTATGACAGGTTCCCTGCGACCAACTGAACGCAAACTTGTTCGATGCAATCTCGAATAGTTAAGTTCCTCGGGGCAAGTCCCCAGGCATTGCAGACAAACTGTAGGAGCGGCTTTACGCCGCGATTCCGGCAAACCATTGCGGCTTCAAGTCGCTCCTGCAACAAACCAAGCCGCAACCAACCCCAAACCATTTTACAGGAGGTAACAGAGGAAGCGGAGAAAATGTACGGAGGAGAAGCCTCCCCTCTTCGTTCCCGCCGTTTCCTCCGGTAAGAATTCAAGGGATTTGAAATCGCCGCAAACCGGCACGAGCTGGAGAGATCCTGACACACTTCACTCCGCCGCAAAGCCGCAGTCTGCTCAATGTACCCAAATTCCACAGATGAAGAAACCACGAATAGACACGAATACACCTAGCGCGGCGGAGCCGCCACCAAACCCATACATCCATTCAGATTTTACAGAAGGCAACGAAGGGCCAGGGCAAAAACTGCGATTCTTTGTTTCCTTTGTTACCTTCTGTAAAATTCCGGGAATTGAACCTCTTGGAGATTGCAGAAAACAAGATGCACGCAGGAGAACATCATCTTCAGATATAGCAGTACGAATATCCGGAGAGTGAACTAGATTTGCCGAGAAGGCTCCGGACTCACCGTTTGGTGGCTGGTTCGGATATCGCCCGACGACGTCCGTTCCATTCGGGTCGATTCGTGTTCATTCGTGGTTCAACTGGATTGGTCTAAGCATCTGCCGTTTGAATCGCGCCAGCCGGGACGGCGAAACGAACCGACGATTTATGATGGAACGCGGCGCGCCGCTCGTCAGACTGGCCGCCCATGGTTCCATCCCCGCTCGCCGGTTTGAGTGTGCTGCTCGTCGAAGATGAAGTGCTGCTGCGCAAACGTCTGGCGGGATTTTTGGAGAAGGAGGGCGCCGAGGTGACGGCCTTCGGCACGGTCGCGGCGGCCCGGCAGGCGGCCGGGACGATGGATTTCGACGTCGCGTTGCTCGACGTGAACCTGCCCGACGGACGCGGCACGGATTTGTTGCGCGAGAAGATTTTTCCGGCCACCACCAACGTGTTCGTGATGACCGCCGAGGGCGGGGTGGCGGGCGCGATGGAGGCCTTGCGCGCCGGCGCCGCCGACTATCTGGTGAAACCGTTCGATCCGGAGGAACTGCCGGTGCGTTTCGCCTCGGCGCGGCGCAGCCTGCAAACGCGCCGGGCCGATGAATTCCGTCGCGGGCAGGAGGCCGAGCTGTACTTCGGGCCGAGCCTCGCCGCCGTACGGGAACAGTTGCAGAAGATCACGACGGCGGACCGCCGCCTGGGCCGGCATCTGCCGCCGGTCCTGATCGAGGGCGAGACCGGCACCGGCAAGACCGCGATCGCGCGCTGGATTCATCATCACGGTCCGCGGGCCGAGGGCCCGCTCGTCGAGTTGAACTGTTCGGCGATGCCCGAGGCGCTGGCCGAGGCGGAGTTGTTCGGACATGAGCGGGGCGCTTTCACCGACGCGAAGGCGGCGCGCATCGGGCTCATGGAGGCGGCCGACGGCGGCACGTTGTTTCTCGACGAGCTGCCGAGCCTGGCGCCGTCGCTGCAGGCCAAGCTGCTGACCACGCTCGAGGACCACGTATTGCGCCGGGTGGGCGCGTCGCGGCCGATTCCCGTGGACGCGCGCATCATCGCGGCGACCAGTTCCGACCTGGGCGCACTCGTCACGGCCGGGAAGTTTCGCGAAGACCTCCATCATCGGCTCGATTTGTTCCGGGTGCGCCTGCCGCCGTTGCGCGAGCGCGGCGACGACATCCTTGTACTGGCGGAGAAACTACTGGCCCGGGTGTGCCGCCGGTACGGGCAGAAGCCGCCGTCGATTCCCGCGGACGGCCAGGCCCGGTTGCGCGCCTACCGCTGGCCGGGCAACGTGCGTGAGCTCGCGCACGAACTGGAGCGCGCCGTCGTCTTTGGCGGCGAGCGCGGCCTGGCGTTCGCGCATCTCGGCCTCGCCCCCGGAGCGAACGCCGGCGCGACCGCGAATTGGCTGCGTCCGGGGTTTGTGTTCCCGGAAAACGGATTTTCGCTGGAGATGGCCATCGACCAGCTGGTGGCGCAGGCGGTTCGCCAGGCCGACGGCAACATTTCTGCCGCCGCGCGGTTGCTGGGAGTCTCGCGCGATGTCGTGCGCTACCGGCTGAAGGGCGCAGGCCATGCGACCGGGGAATAATCCGCGGGGCTTTTCGCACGAATCGAGGAAAATTCCCCAAATTTGCCTGGGCGGCGGATTTCGGTTTAGATGGTTTAGTTGTTGTAGTATAGCATTAAAGGAGAACTTCTCTTCGTTGGCATGGCGTGTGCAAGGTAGACTCCGTCTAGATTGTCTCAACACAGCCCAATCAAAACCTGCGCCGTCGTGAAAGCCTCCTCGCTAAACAAGCTGTTCCTTGCCGCTGTCCTCGCGGCGAGTGCGGGCTTGTGCGCGGCGCAGACCCCTCCTTCCACCCCGCCGGCCGTCAAGCCGGCCGAAGTCGGCAAGGCGGCGGGCGCAACGCAACCGGCGGATGTCCAGAAGCTGGTCGATCAATTCAGTGCGAAACGCGACTCGTTGATCGCCGATCGTCAGGCGTTGCTGAATCAGCTCAAAGTGGCGACACCCGAGCAGCGCAAAGCCCTTCTCGAAAAGATGCAGGCCCAGGAGAAAGAGCTCGTCGACGCGCAACGCGCCTTGGGCAAACAGATGCGGGACGACCTGCGCAAACTGCGCCAAAGCCAGCCCGCGGTCGGCCACCACTAATACACTTTACGCCGTAACGTTAATCGCAAAGGCAGTCGTCCCCTGGACGGCTGCCTTTTTTTTCTTGGGGGTCGGGAGGCAACAGGGCTTGAGTGAAGAGGTCAGACGCTAAAACCTCGCGCTCCATATTATTTTCTTCTCAGCCTGTGGCTGCCCTTTTGCGCCTCCAACCATCTCTCACCTCCCTCCTGCTTACGACATTCGTGTGGGCGAACACCTACGGGGCGCCGGCATCGGTGGCGGAGGCGGAGCTGCCCGCGGACGTCGCGGCCCTCCTCGCCACACCGTCGGCCTGGACCGGCACGGCCAGCCTCCAAACCGGTTTCGGCTACAAGGATAACATCTTCCTCAGTCATACGGGGGCAGAAAGCAGTACGTTGGCGCGCGCCGGGATCGAGGCGTTGATGTGGCACCTGCCCCGGGGGCGCGTGGATTATTTCGCTTTCGTCAACGCCGAGGAGACCCGATATTTTACCAGTCCGGACGTGGATCACGAAGCGCAGGTCTTTGCCCAGGGCGAGTGGCGCTACCGCATCGGCGACGTGTTCAAATTCACCCTCGATGGCCAGGGCTACTACCTGGACCAGATCTTCGATGTTTCCGACACTGAGGTGAAGCGGGATGTCGCCGAGCTTAAAGTCGCCGGCGCGACGATCGGCCCGACGTTGCGCTGGGTTTTCTGGCCCGGCTGGTCGATCGAGGTGCAGGGTACCGGCCGGCGCGAGGTCTATCACGACGGGCTCAACAACAACCGCGCCGGAGAAGGGGCGGTGCGGCTCGGTTGGCGGCCGGGCACCCGCTTCGAAGTCAGCGTCGGAGGTACCGGGCGTCAGCGCGATTTCGACCGCCGGACGCAGTATGACAGCGGCGGCCGGGCGCTCGACGGAACCCTCCTCAAGATCGCCGAACGCGAGGGCGAATTGCGGTGCGATGTGACGTGGGACGCCGCGGCCCGCTGGAAAACGACCACGCACGCCGGCACGCTGTACTATCGCGACAACGGCTCGGGCTATTTCAACTACCATCAGCGGAAACTCGAACAAACGCTCGAATGGACGACGGATAAATGGCTCGTGCGGCTGGAGGGCAGTGCGCGGCGGCTCGAGTTCGAGGAGCAGACGGTCGGCCTGGGGATTAATCCGCCGGCGCGGATCAAGGAGGAATTCATCGCGCAGCTCCGGGTCGAGCGGAAGATCTCCGCACGTTGGACCGCTTTTGCCGAATACGACTGGGAACGCAGCCGTTGCAACGATCCGATCGCGTCCTACCTTGTGCGCCAGGAATTGCTCGGCGCCAAATGGAGCTGGGAAAAATAGCCGTTTCTGCTCCACACTTACTCGATGACCGTTGCCGTCCATCCGGCCGCTCCCGGCCGTGGCGCGCACCTCGCCGCGCTCGCGTTCACCGTTGCCGTCTTCGCCGTGGTGGTGGCGTTTGTCACGCTGCGGTTGCGGGCCGGACTCCGGGAGCAAGTCCTGCTGCGCGAGGGCGAAACCCTGGCGGCGGTGGCGACCATGCAATTGGCCAACGACACGGCTTCGTTGGCGGATCTGGGCATGGCCGACGCGCTGGGCGAGCTGCGCGATGCCGTGCTGAAGACGGCGAAGCTGCGCGGCGTGCTGGCGATCCGGGTGTTCGATGCCGGGCAGCGCTTCATGGGCGCGGTGCCGTGGGCGTGGTCGGAAGAGCCGCCTGCGGCCGGCGACTGGGGGCGACTCGACGCCGGCCGGTCGATCGCCCGGCTGCATCCGCGCGAATCGCTCGCGTTTCTCGCCGGGCTGGCGGAGGTGCGGGCGGGCGAGCCGGTCGTGCCGCTGCTGGAGGCGTGGGTGCCGCTCCGGCGGACGGAGGGCGCGACGCTCGCGGGGGCCGCCCAATTTTGGATCGATGGCCGCGCGGTCGCCGCGGAGTTCGCGACGCTCGATGGCCGGCTCGTCGCGCAAGCCGCGTTGGCGTGGTTCGCCGGCTCGCTCGTGATTGTCGTCGCGCTCGGCTGGGCCTTCCGCCGGCTCGACCGGGCCAACCGCGAGTTGCGCACCCGGAGCGAGGATTTGCAGCGGGCTAACCGCGAACTGGTCCTCGCGGCCAAGACGTCGGCCTTGGGCACGGTCACGGCGCATCTCATCCACGCGCTCAAGAATCCCCTGGCCGGCCTTGAGGTCTTTGTCGCCGGCCAGGCCGAGTCGGGATCCGGGGCGGAGGATGGCGGGGAGCTCGCGGCCGCCGCCGAACTCACGCGGCGTCTGCGTTCGATGGTCAACGACGTGGTCGCGGTGTTGCACGACGAGCAACACGGGGCGCATTTCGTGCTCACGGGCGCTGAGATGGCCGAGCTGGCCCTGGCCAAGGTCCGGCCGGCTGCCGCCGGGCGTGGCGTCAAGCTCGCGACTGAGACCGTTGTGGCCGTGACGCTGTCCGGGCGACGGGCCAACCTGGCCGGCCTCGTGCTGCAAAACCTCCTGCAGAACGCCGTGGAGGCGTCGCCAGCGGGCGGCACGGTGCGGCTCGGCGGCCGCGCAGCGGCGGACGGCACCGTGGATTTTTCGGTGGAGGATTCAGGTCCGGGCCTGCCGGAGGCGATTCGCGCCCGATTGTTCCAGCCCTGTGCCAGCACCAAGCCGGGCGGAAGCGGGATCGGTCTGGCGTTGAGTCACCAGCTCGCACAGCAGGCGGGTGGCCGGATCGAGCTGGTACGCAGCGATGTTAATGGAACATGCTTCCGCCTTGTACTGGGGCCGGAGGTATGATTCGAGCATCGCCCAGGAGCCTGTCGGGCTTACTAATGAATATCGTATCTTCAGCTGGAATTTTTATTGCGATGGCAGGAATCTGCCTCGACAGGCTCCTTAAGCAGCGCCCTGCGCTGCACAGACTCAGACCTCCTGACCCCGCAGGGCTGGCGGGCGCAAGACGTGGAAAACGACTGAGCCCAAAGTGGGAAGCTGGCTTACCTGTAGCGGCGGTTTATGACCGCCGACCGAGCGGAGATGACTCACGGCGGGGTTCGGCGACCCCGCCCTACAGAAACGGCGGTCATAGAACGCCGCTACAGAATACTGTCTGGGCTCAGCGTGATTCCACAGGGTCAGGATGTCTGAGGCTAGGTATTCCGCTCGATTTTCCGCCGCAGTGCGGCGGATTTAGGAGTTTGTCGGGCGGGGTAGTTTGTAGTACGGCGGAAGCTACGAATTGGCTCCGTCCTTTGAGCCAAAGCCCGACAAACTCCTAGTCATGTTTTTTCTCACCTCGACTTTGCCCCGCGCGGCGTATGGCCGTGTCGCGATGAGCTTGGCCGGCGTGGCAATTGCGCTCGGGGCGGCCGGCGGATTGTACGCTCAGGCTGATGGCAGCCTGCGCTGGCCTTTTACGACCGGCTCCACGTCCCAGAGGCCTTACGTCAATTCCTCTCCTGCGGTGGGTCCCGATGGCACGGTTTATGTCGGCGTGGGGTACGGAACGTCTTCATCAAGCGGTCTCGTTCTGGCGGTCAATAGCAATGGCAGCATGAAGGCGCAGTTTCCGACGCCCCAACCGGTGCAATCGTCGCCGGCTATCGCGTCGGACGGCACGATCTATGTGGGCTGCGAAGATGGCAACCTGTACGCTCTCAACCCGAACCTTTCGAAAAAGTGGGCCTTCCATGCCGACGGGAATAGTTTCATTTTCAGTTCGCCGGCCATCGGCGCGGACGGCACGATCTATTTCGGCTCGGGAGACTACGATGATTATGCCAATTCCGCGCTGTATGCCCTGGCGCCGGATGGCACGCAGCGTTGGCGGAAAACGGTGGGCGATTGGGTGGAATCGTCGCCGGCGATCGGCGCGGATGGCACGATCTATTTCGGCTCTTGGGATAAGAATATCTATGCAGTTGCCTCCGACGGCACAGAAAAATGGCGCGTGGCCACGAATGCGCAGGTTATTTCCTCGGCGGCCATCGCAGCGGACGGCACGGTTTACATCGGTTCCGCCGACGGTCTGCTCTACGCCCTCTCCCCCGATGGTCAGACGAAATGGACGTTTTCTACCGGGGGCTCAATCCTGGCGGCCCCGGTCATCGGCGCCGACGGCACGATCTACATCGGCTCGAACGATTGGAATTTCTACGCGCTAAATCCGGCGGCCGCATCCGCATCCAGGTTGAAGTGGAAATTCGCGGCGCAGGGACCCATCGGGGCTGCGGCGGCGGTACGCAGCGATGGGTCGATCGTCATCGGCAGTCAGGACAATTACATTCGCGCCCTCAATCCCGACGATGGCACGCAGCGATGGGACTACAAGACCGGCTATCAGATCAATTCCTCGCCGGTCGTGGCGGCGGACGGATCGATCTATGTGGGCTCGTTGGACGGAAAATTATATGCGTTCAACGGTACGGTCCCTCTTTCGGCTTTCGCCAGCTGGCCGATGCTGCAACGCGAGGCGACGCATTCGGGCCGGGTGCACGACGCGAGCACCGATGGCCAGTTCCTCAGCCTCGCGACTCGCGCGCAAGTCGCGCCCGGCATGAATCTCATTGCCGGCTTCATCATGCAGGGGGGCGGAAGCAAAAACCTCCTGCTTCGCGGTATCGGCCCTGCGTTGACCCAGTTTGGTGTGGCTATTCCACTCGCCGATCCGACGCTCGCACTCGATCTTTTCCCCTCCGGCTTTACCCTGCGCGGCAACGATAATTGGGGTTCTGAAGACGATGGCAGCCAGATCATTGCTGCGTCTGCCGCCGTACAAGCTTTTCCGCTGTCGCCGGGAAGCAAGGACGCCGTGGTGTTGGCCACCATCGTACCCGGCGCCTACACGGCTGTCGTCGGGAGCGCCGATGGTGGTTCCGGAGTTGCACTGGTCGAGGCATACGATGCCACCGCAAACGTTACGGCCGGCCGGCTAACCGCACTCTCCATCCGTGGATGGGTTGGCACGGGGGAGAATGTGCTGATTCCCGGGCTGGCCATCGGCGGCAACGGTTCGCTGCGCGTGCTGGTGCGGGCAGTGGGGCCGGGGCTCGCGGCCTACGGGGTCGCGGGCGTGCTCGCGCGACCGGTCCTGACCGTGTACTCGGGTCAGACGGCTATTCGCCAAAACATCGGCTGGACGTCCGATGGGTACAAGGCCGACCTGGCGGCGGCCGCGAAGGCTGTGGGCGACTTTGCGCTTACCGACGGCAGCGCGGACTGCGCCGTGTTGCTCACCCTGGACCGCGGCCCCTATACGATCCATGTTTCGGGCGTGGGCGACACGACGGGTGTTGCGTTGGTCGAGGTTTACGCGGCGCCTTGAATGGCGTTCCCGGTTTGTCATCCTGAAGGGCGCTCCTATTCACTCTCGCTGGAAGTAGCGCAGGCTTCCAGCCTGCATCGGACAAGAAAGCAGGCAAGGATGCCTGCGCTACTCAGAATCGCGGTTCTTAGGAGTACCCCGAACGAAGGGAAGGATCCATCTGGATGCCGCCGGCCACCAATGCGCTGATGGATCCTTCGTTTCACTCAGGATGACAGACTTTCCTGACCTAGAGCATTCGCAATGGGTCCGATACCCCGAAGCTTGCTTCGGCTTGGTTAGTGTAGCCGCGAGCGTGAGCGAGTGGATGAGCCTCCACTTGCTTACGCTCGTGGCTACGTCGGAGAAGCAGAAAGGGCAGGAGAATTGGCATCGGAAGGGTTTGATCAAATGCCCCGGGGCTTGCGGCAGGGATCTTTGCTGAAAACGCTCCAAATCCTGCGCTCGCTGAACCGCTGCGAAAACGGCCTGGGCTGGTCTGGGTTTCGGTTGCACCCGCCCCACCCGTAAAAAATGTAAAATTAAGCTTGCCAACCAATCAGCCGCGTTCTTTCTACCTCCTCATACCGGCGTAAAACGGTCCTCAACAATCAGTCCTTATCATTCCTCCGATGAAGAAAACACCGACCATTAAGTTCGTGTGGAGAAATTTCATTCTCTCCGCATTGCTAACCGCCCCGTTGGCTACGTTGCCCGCGCCTTTGTGGGCGTTACCCGCAACTCAGACTCTTCTCAATGCCACGATCAACTCGACCAGTACAGGCGTTACTGTAACTTCGGTGTCGGGCACTCTGGTCGAGGTTAACTCGACTAACACCAACTCGTACGTCAAATGGAACGACTTTGGTGGCGGCACGATGCTGATCGGCGGCGGTGACACGGTCACGTTCTACCAGCCATCGGCTTCCTCTGGTTTCCTGAACATCATTTTGGGTGCCAATCCCACGGTGATTGGCGGCACGCTGAATGCCACGGGCAGCTTGTACATCATTAATCCGAATGGCATCACGGTTAATGGCGCTATTACTGCCGGCGGGAATCTCGGCCTGAGCACGGTTAATGAAACGGAATACAGTTTTGTGACCACGGGCGCGCCGAGTTACACAAGTGCTACCCCTCCCACCAGTGCGGTAGTGGTTGCCACTGGCGCCAACACGATCACGACCTCCAGTAGCGGCTCGGTCACGATCGCCGGCAAGGGCGCGTCACTCTCTGGTACCATTTCGTCCGGTGCCTTGACGGTAAATTCGATCGGGGCGCAGGTCAACCTCGGTAGCGCAGCCGCGTTTACACTCGGCGTTGCTGGCACCGCCGCCGGCACCGTCAAGGGCAATCTCACGGTTACGTCCAACGGCAGCGATATCGATGTCGCCAATGGCGCAGGCATCGTCACCATTAATGGCGGTACGGCGAATCTCACCACCACGGGCAGCGGCCTGAATGGTGCGGTTAAGCAAACCGGTCCTGGTTCCTTCAGCCTCGGCGATGGATCAAACGACAGTACCCTGAATATCAACGCGGGCACGGGCGCCACGGCCGGTAACGTTACTTTGAGCAAAGCGAGCAATCCCGCCGCCAAAGCGCTCAAAATTGGCGTCACCGGCGGTACGACCAACATCACTGGTCTTACAAGCGACATCACCCTTAATGCCGGCACCATCAACGGCACCTTGACCGTCAACAATTCCGCCGGTGGCAGCATCGGTACGGGCGGCGATGTTACCGTTGCCACCGGCAACGCGATCGCCCTTACCTCGAAGGCGGGTGCCAAGAGTACGGTTGCGTTCAGCGGCCCGGGTAACCTTACGTTCACCACGTTGGCGGCTGGCAGTACGACGGATTCTGGTATCACGGTGACTTCGAAATCGGGCGGCGACATCACGCTTCCCGCCGTCACCACCGGAGGTTTCCTCACCGTTAACGCCGCCGGCAATATCACCCAGGGCGGCGCGCTCTCCGTGACCAAGACTGCGTCGTTCACGGCGACGGCTGGTTCGATCACTTTGACCAACGCGGGTAATAACCTTCCCACCGTGGTCGTCAAAACCGCTCCGACGGGTGCCACCATTTCGCAAACCGTGGCGGCTACCACGACCTTGGGCTCCGGCACGAGTGTGACGGGTGATGCCTCCATCACCTCTCCGCAGATCGCGTTCGGCGCCGCTGCCGCCGACACCGTCCAGTTTAACAATGTCACTTTGAATGCGACCAATGCTGCCGGCACGGGCATCACCGATCTTTCCGACAACATCACGATCACGGGTACCGCGAACCTGACCTCGAGTGCGGGCATCACGCTCGCCGGTAGCGCCGGGAACGGCGTTGGGGTGAAAAATTCGTTTGCCCAAGTCAACGCGACGGCGGCGAAAGACGTAACTCTGTTCTCTTCGCCGACGCTCAATCTTGGCGCGATCACCACTGGTGGCGATTTGACGGCGATCAGTGTCGCTGGCGATATCACCAACACCGGTCAGCTCAAGGTTTCGGGTAATGTGATTGTCGGCGCCGGCACGGCTGCCAGCCCTGGCAACATCTCGCTCAACTTCGCGGCTGCGACCGGCTCCGGTAATCAGCTTCTGTCCAACGCTGCGCTGCCGACGGCGAAAACTTTGGCGGTTGCCACCACCACCTATGCCGGGAGCACGCTGGCCGGTGCCATTACAACTTTGCCTGCCGGTGCAACCTTGGGTGGCACGACCACCTTGGGTGGTGCCCTGACCACCGTTGCGGCGACAACACTGAGCGGCACAACCACCTTGGGTGGTGCCTTGACCACCCCTGCGGCAACAACGCTGGGCGGCACGACCACCTTGGGTGGCGCCCTGACCACCGCCGCGGCGACAACGCTGGGCGGCACGACCACCTTGGGTGGCGCCCTGACCACCCCTGCGGCAACAACGCTGGGTGGCACGACCACCTTGGGTGGCGCCCTGACCACCGTCGCGGCGACAACGCTGGGCGGCAACACCACCTTGGCAGCGG
>Ga0182021_10003926_pt1 | contig 17435 bp, 14 predicted proteins | sample 612E3MmetaG_FD_120493 | JGI IMG/M metagenome (GOLD analysis project Ga0182021, IMG submission 120493) | Permafrost microbial communities from Stordalen Mire, Sweden - 612E3M metaG (Illumina Assembly) | ecosystem: Environmental > Terrestrial > Soil > Wetlands > Permafrost | place: Sweden... | reverse complement strand
CTGTTCCAGGAGAGCGGCGTGACCGTTGGCCAGGTCCTGCTGACCCAGCACGACCTCGCGCACCGGACCCAGTACCTCAATGCGAGACACACAATGGAGCGCCTGTTCGACATGGGTGTCGTACCGGTCATCAACGAGAATGACACGGTGGCAACGGATGAGATCACTTTTGGTGAAAACGATATGCTGGCCGCCCTTGTGGCGGGCCTCGTGGGGGCCGATACCCTTATCCTCCTCACAGACACGGGCGGTCTCTACACCGCGGACCCCAGGACGTCGAGCGAAGCCAGATTGTTGGAACGCGTAGAACGAATCACCGAGGAGGTCGAGGAACTGGCCGGAGAAGCAGGTAGCGACCTCGCCATCGGCGGGATGTTGTCCAAGGTACAGGCGGCGAAGGTCGCCGTATCGACTGGCGCCGACACGTTCATAGCGGACGGAAGGAAAGCTTCCATCCTGCAGAAGATAATCGACGGCAAGAAGCCCGGGACGTTTTTCCCGGCGACTGGCACCGTTCGCTCCAGGAAGCGCTGGATAGGATATGCCTTGCCATCGCGCGGTCGGCTGATCGTCGACCGGGGAGCCGCAACAGCGCTCACCGCAAGGCGCAAAAGCCTGCTGCCCGCGGGTGTGACTGGTGTCGAAGGCGATTTCGAGGTCGGAGACTGCGTGGAGGTCGTAGGTCCGGATGGGAAAATCATAGGACGGGGAATCACGAGTTACAGCTCGACCGAGGCGGGACTGATAAAAGGTTTGAGGAGCCCCCGGGTCGCCGGGGTCCTGGGTGAGAAGGGCGAGGAGATCGTGCACCGCGACGAGCTCGTCGTGTTCGATGAAGCTCCCAGGGATGGAAAGGCGTGATGAAGATGGGTGAACTCGAGGAGCTCGCGCTCCGTGCGAGAGCCGCGGCTGTGGGGCTTTCGACCCTCAAGACCGAAGTGAAGAACGGTGCGTTGCTTGCGATGGGTGACGCGCTCCAGAGTGCGGCCGGATCGATACTGGACGAGAACGCGAAAGACCTCGAAACTGGCAGAGAGCAGGGCTTGAGCACCGCTCTTATGGACCGGCTGGCCCTTAGCGAGAGGCGAGTCTGTGAGATGGCGGACGGACTGCGCGATGTGGCGACCCTCCGCGACCCCGTCGGGGAGATGGTCGACGGGTGGCGCCTCCCAAACGGACTTCTCATAGAGAAGGTCAGGGTCCCGCTGGGCGTGATAGGGATAATCTACGAGGCGCGGCCCAACGTCACAGTGGACGCGTCCGGGCTTTGCATAAAGAGCGGGAACGCCGTCGTTCTCAGGGGCAGCTCGAACGCCATAAACTCAAACACCGCGCTCGCAAGAGTACTGGCCGGGGCGGGCTCGAAGAACGGTCTGCCCGAGAACTCGATCCAGCTTGTGGAGTCGACAGACCGAGAGACGGCCCGGGAGCTCATGAGGATGCATGGGCTGATAGACGTGCTGATTCCCAGGGGTGGGGAGGGGCTCATAAGGACGGTAGTCGAGAACTCGACGGTGCCCGTCATAGAGACGGGTGTCGGCAACTGCCACATCTACGTGGACGATTCGGCCGATATCCAGATGGCGGTAGACATAATAGTCAACGCCAAGACACAGAGGCCGGGGGTCTGCAACGCCGCCGAGACGATGCTGGTCAACGAGAGCATCGCGGCCGGATTCCTGCCCGCTGCATGGGCGGCTCTTAAAGAGAAGGGTGTCACCCTCAGGGGGGACGAGCGGACGCGGGAGCTGATAGGCGAAGCCGAGGTCGCGACAGAGGAAGACTGGTACACAGAGTATCTCGACCTCGTTCTCGCGGTGCGCGTCGTGCCGAATGTGGGCAGCGCCATCGAGCATATCAACAAGTACGGCTCAGGCCATTCCGAAGCCATAATCACAAGTGATTACTCGAGGAGCAGGCGTTTCATCGAGGAGGTGGATTCGGCGGCGGTCTATGTGAACGCTTCGACCCGGTTTACGGACGGTGGTCAATTCGGCATGGGCGCCGAGATCGGCATCAGCACGCAGAAGCTGCATGCAAGGGGCCCGATGAGCCTGTCCGAGCTCACGACTACGAAGTTCGTCATACAGGGAACCGGCCAGGTCAGGTGAAAATAACCGCTGGCGCGTTTTAGTAAGCGGGCATGCGGACCGCCTGAACGGCTTCGACGGGACCGAAAGTGTGGTAGTTGCATAATTATTCATCATAGTGTAATATATGCATCACGTGCCCGGGGCGGCCTCCGAGTGATCGCCGGGGCTCGGTTTTCAAGAGTATCATCGAACCGCCGGCCCGCGGGCCGGCTTTGTGCTTGATGCGGGCCACTGGTTCCGCGGGGCGAGGCGGGTCAAGATGTTGAACGTTGGCGTGATTGGTGCATCGGGATATACCGGCGTTGAGCTGATGCGCATTCTCTGGGGCCACCCGGAGATGCGGGTCGAGCTTACAACGGCAAACCAGTACGTTGGAGAGCCGGTAAGCCGCCTCTACCCTTCGCTGGCCGGCTTTTATCAGGGTGCTTACGAGACGTTTGACCTTGGGGTTATAATCGAGCGGTGCGACATCGTATTCTCCTGCCTTCCGCACGGAGAGAGCCTCAAGGTCGTTCCGGAGCTCGTGGATTCGGGTATGAAAGTGGTCGACCTGTCAGCGGACTTCAGGTTGAAAGACGCGGGGGAGTACCAGAGTTGGTACGGGGTGGTCCACACGGCTACCGAGCTTCTCGAGAAAGCCGCTTACGGTCTTCCCGAGATAAACCGCGAGGCTGTCGCCGCCGCCGGGATGACTGCCAATCCAGGATGTTTTCCGACCGGCGCGCTCATTGGGATGTTTCCAGCCGCGGCAGCCGGCCTGGTGGACGGTACGGTGATAGTCGACTCCAAGTCGGGCGTTTCGGGCGCGGGGCGCAAGCTGACCCTTGCGACTCATTTTCCTCAAACGGCCGATAGCATCGAGCCGTACGGGGTAATGGGCCACAGGCATCTGCCCGAGATAAGGTCCCAGTTCCGGAGGCTCGTCGGAGACGCAGGGGCGGACATACTTTTTATCCCGCACCTCGTGCCGATGAACAGGGGAATTCTAAGTACGATATATATTCCGCTGACTGAGGGGCACGATTATGCGAAGATAAGGGGTATCTACGAGCAGGCGTATGAGGGAGAGCCGTTTATCCACCTGCTTCCGTCCGGTAGTTACCCTGTGACCAAAGCGGTTCAGGGCAGCAACAACTGCCACGTTGGAATCGCGATGCCCGGTTGTGGGAAGACGCTTGTGGTCATTACGGCAATCGACAACCTTGTTAAGGGAGCTTCTGGCGAGGCGGTCCAGAACATGAACCTGATGTGCGGCCTGCCCGAAGAGATGGGGCTTGCCGGCCCGGCCCTTTTCCCGTGAGAGGGAGCGACAGGCTTCAGGTGGACCGAAGTGGTTCGGAGGCAAGACATAGAGCGGTACTGTACCTTGTGACGCAGGTGAATTGGTTGATTAGGCGGTGAAACGTATGAACGCGTTGGGCTTCGAGAGGATTCTGGGCGGGGTTTGCGCACCGGTTGGGTTCCTGGCCGCGGGCGTTGCCTGCGGAATAAAAGACGAGGGAAAGCCGGACCTGGCTATTGTATATTCGGAGCGCCCGGCAACGGCTGCCGGCGTCTTCACCACCAACCAGATGAAAGCGGCTCCTGTCATGCTCAGCAGAGAACGCGTGCTCGGGGGTTCGGCGCAATCAGTGGTAGTGTCCAGCGGGAACGCGAATGCGATGACCGGCGGGCGTGGCGTGGCGGATGCTCTCGCGATGGTTGATGCCGTCGAAAAGGCCCTCGGCATAACGTCCGGCCAGGCGCTGGTCGCGTCCACTGGACATATAGGCGAGTACCTTCCGATGGAGCGGGTGCTGAGCGGGATAGAGCAGGCTACGGACGAGCTGAGTTCTGGAGGCAACACCGACGCCGCGAAGGCGATCATGACCACTGACACGTATCCCAAGGAGCTTGCAGTCGAGATGCTCATCGCGGGACGCACGGTCCGACTCGGCGCTATGGCCAAGGGCGCCGGGATGATCCATCCGAACATGGCGACGATGATCTCGGTAATCACGACAGATGCCAATCTTACAAATGAGGTCATGCAGCACTGGCTGGAGCAGGCCGTGGAGTGGTCGTTCAACAGGACCTCCATCGACGGCGATCAGTCTACAAACGATACGGTCGTGATGCTCGCCAACGGTGCGGCCCTGCCGGAGGGTTACGAGATGACCAGGGACGAGGCCGAGCTGTTCTTCGAGGCGCTTTGCTGGCTCACCGGACACCTCGCGATGGCGCTGGTCAAAGACGGTGAGGGCGCCTCGAAGCTAATGCGCGTAGTGGTCAACGGCGCGCGCGAGAACTTAGACGCCATAAGGGTAGCCCACGCCATAGCCAACTCCACTCTAGTTAAGTGCTCGTTCTACGGCTCGCAGCCCAACTGGGGGCGTATAGCGGCAGCGGCGGGCAGCGCGGGCGTACCACTGGACCAGAGCCTGGTCAAGATCGCACTCGGCGAGCATACGGTCGCTGAGAACGGCGTTCCGGTCGCGTTCGACGAGGGCGAGCTGCGCGAGATACTCAAGCGCGATGAGATCGAGATAACGGTCCACCTGGGCCTCGGTGAGGGTTCGGCGTACTACCTTACCTGCGACCTCTCGGCAGAATACGTAGAGTTCAACGCGGGCGAGAAGAGCTAGCGGGGGTCGGCGTGAACGGCGAACTGCATAACAAGGCAAAAGTCCTGACCGAGGTACTTCCATATATAAAACACCACCGTGGCAAGACCGTTGTGATCAAGTTCGGCGGCAACGCCATGGAAAGTGCTGAGATCCGAAAGATGTTTGCTTCTGACGTCGTGCTGATGCGCTACGTCGGCATAAACCCGGTGATCATACATGGCGGCGGGCCGCAGATCACCGAATACATGAGGCGGATGTCCAAGGAGCCGACTTTCATCGACGGCCACAGGGTGACCGACACCGAGACCATGGAGATCGCGAAGATGGTTCTCGTGGGCAAGGTCAACAAGAATATCGTCTCCCTGATTAACAGGCACGGCACCCTGTCAATGGGCCTCTCCGGTGAGGACGGCAACCTCATCACCGCTCACAAGCGCCTGGCCGAGAACGGTGCGGACCTGGGATGGGTAGGCGATGTCGAGTCGATCAACGCGGAAATAATCGAAGAGCTTGCGAGCCACGAACTCATTCCGGTAATAGCTTCCGTCGGTACCGACATGGAAGGAAACAGCTATAACATCAACGCAGACACAGTCGCCGGGGAGGTCGCGGTAGCGCTCAAGGCTGACAAGGTCATATACATGACCAACGTGAAGGGCATCCTCGACGAAGAGGGTCAGCTCATCAGCCGGCTGGACGCCTCGGGGTGCAGGAGGATGCTGGAGAGCGGAGAGGTCTCGAGAGGAATGATCCCCAAGGTCGCAGGCTGCCTCACGGCCGTCGGAAGCGGTGTCGACCGCGCGCATATCATAGACGGTACCGTGGAACACGCGCTGCTCCTCGAGGTGTTCACGAGCGGTGGGGTGGGAACGATGATAGTTGAGAGCATGGACAAGTTGCTGGAAGGAGAATGAGATGGACGAACGGCTGGCGCGTATGAGGGAGCTCGATTCACGGTACGTGATGCAGACGTACAAGAGGCTTCCTGTCGCGTTCGTTCGCGGTGAGGGCACGATGCTCTGGGACTCCTCCGGCCGCGAGTACCTGGACCTCCTCGGTGGGCTAGGGGTGACAGTGCTCGGACATAGCCATCCGGCTGTCACCGATGCGATATGCTCGCAGGCGTCCAGGCTCATACACACGACAAACCTATACTACGTCGAGCCGCAGGCCGAGCTTGCGAAGCTGCTCGTGGAGAACTGTTTCGCTGGAAGGTGCTTTTTCGCCAACTCCGGCGCCGAGGCTAACGAGGGCGCGCTTAAGCTCGCGCGCAAGTACCACCACCTCAAGGGAAAACCCCGCAGCAAGGTGGTCGCCGCGCTTGGCAGCTTCCACGGAAGGACCCTCACTACCATGTCGGCCACTGGCCAGCCCGAGAAGTGGGCGCCGTTTCAGCCCGTCGTTCCCGGTTTTGTGCACGTGCCGCTGAACGATATAGAGGCTCTCGACTCAGCGATAGATTCAGATACCGCCGCCGTGATACTAGAGCCTATCCTCGGTGAAGGTGGGGTATACACGCTGGATGCCGCTTTTCTCAAGGCTGCCAGGAGCGCGTGCGACCGTGAGGGGGCGGTGCTGATCGCGGATGAGGTCCAGAGCGGCATGGGGCGTTCAGGAGAGTTCTTCGCCTTCGAGAGTTCGGGCATCAAGCCTGATGTCGTAACGATGGCAAAAGGGCTTGCGAACGGCGTGCCGGCGGCGGCTTTCATAGCTGCCGGAGAGTTCGGTGAGGTGCTTGCCCCAGGCGATCATGGCACCACGTTTGGAGGGGGTTTCCTCGCGTGCGCCGCGGGTGTGGCTACCGTGACCACGATACTGGAGCAGGGCTTGCCGGGCAACGCTTCACGCATTGGTTTTCTGCTGATGGAGCGCCTCAAGGACCTGCTGAACCTGGATGCAGTCACGGAGGTCCGTGGCAGGGGGCTTATGCTGGCCATAGAGCTCGACAGGCCGGTCGCAAGAGATGTGGTTGTATCCTGCCTCGAGCGTGGTGTGATAGTCAACGACGTAGGCCCGAGCACCGTAAGGATGCTACCTCCGCTAATTCTCAACGAGGAGGAAGCACTCCACGGCGCGAGCGTCCTCTCGGATGTGCTCGCTGGCCTGAAAGACCAACTGGGAGGAGACGGTGGTTAGGCACAAGATGCGTTCAAGCGATTTTCTGAGCTTGCAGCCGCTTGATGGCGACGAGCTGGAGGATCTAATAGAGGAAGCGCTGCGCCTGAAGAACGAGGGCACAAAAGGCCTGAAGCCTCTCGCGGGCAAGTCGATCGCCCTGCTCTTCGAAAAGCCCTCCATGAGAACGCGCGTCTCGTTCGAAGTTGCGATCCGGAGGCTTGGCGGGTATTCGTTCGTGCTGACCGACGACGAGGTGCAACTCGGTCGAAGGGAGTCGATACCTGACGCCGGAAGAGTGCTTACCAGGTACGTTGACGGCCTGGTGGTGCGCACGTTCGCCCAGGAGAGGCTTGACGAGCTCGCGGCATCCACCGACGTGCCGGTGATCAACGCTTTGACCGACTTGTGTCATCCATGCCAGGCGCTTGCCGACATGCTTACCGTGCTCGAATATAAGGGCACGCTACGAGGATTGAAGCTCGCATATGTGGGAGACGGCAACAACGTCACACACTCACTCATGAGGGCGGGCACGAAGCTCGGCATGGGCGTTGCAGTGGCTACGCCACCCGGACGCGAACCGCTGGACGAGATAGTCAAAGAGTGCACCGCGAACGCGGAGACGTACGGTAGCGCGCTCGAGGTGGGCGGCGACCCCAAGGTCGCCGTGGCCGACGCCGACGTGGTCTATACCGACGTCTGGGTCAGCATGGGCAGGGACGCTGGTGATAAAAAGAAGTTACTCGAGACGTTCATGCCTTTCCAGGTGAACGACTCGCTTCTCGAACTCGCTCGCGATGACGTGATGGTCTTGCACTGCCTTCCCGCCCACCGAGGACAGGAGATAACGGACGAAGTGATCGACGGCAGCCGCTCCGCGGTCTGGGACCAGGCCGAGAACCGCCTTCACGCGCAGGTTGCCCTTCTCGAAATGATCTATGGTTGATTTCCCGTATCTTACCGGGGGTGTTCGGGAATGAAGCGCCAGAGGCAGGAAGTGATCCAGAAAGCGATCAGGTCCGGCACGGTAAAAAACCAGCAGGAACTAGTGCAACTCCTGTCGCGGGAGGGTTTCAAAGTCTCTCAGACGACCGTTTCTCGCGACCTGCGGGAATTGGGCCTTGCAAGGGCTCGTGACGCAGGCGGTGAGTTGGGATACCGCCTCAAGGACGCCGAAGGCGCCGACGACCGCGAGCTGGTACGGAGGGCGCCGTTAGCCCTGTTGTCGACGGTGGCTACTGGCAACCTCGTGGTTGTGAAGACCTCTCCCGGCAACGCACAGGGTCTTGCATGGGCTATCGATGCCGCCGCGATGAAGGGTGTCGCGGGCACCGTCGCGGGCGACGATACGATTCTGGTGGTCTGTTCCGCAGGAACAGACAGTTCGAAGATAGGAAAGAAGTTAATGCAATATGCCCTGGACAAGAGGTGAGTTGATTGGCATCAGGATCTACCGGAAAAGAAAAAGTCGTACTGGCGTACTCGGGAGGTCTCGACACGTCAGTGCTGGTTCGATGGCTGATGGAGGAAAAGGACCTTGAGGTTATCACGTTGTGCGCGGACCTGGGGCAGCCCGGAGATATGGAAGCCATCCGGCAGAAAGCGCTCGATACCGGTGCCGTGATCTCTGAAATGGTTGACGCCAGGGAGGAGTTCGCGTCCGATTTTCTCACCCCCGCCCTCTGGGCGAACGCGCTCTATGGAGGTGGCTATCCGCTGGCAACGGCAATAGCGCGCCCGCTGATCGCGATGCTGCTCGTCAAGGCCGCGCACGACCACGATGCGAAATATGTGGCGCATGGCTGCACGGGCAAGGGGAACGACCAGGTTAGGTTCGAGGTCGAGACTATGGCGCTGGACCCGTCGCTCACGATAATAGCTCCCATGCGTGAGTGGAGCATGACCAGGGAAGAGGAGATCGAATACGCGAAAACATGGGGCATACCGGTGCCCGTGACCACGAAGTCCCCGTACAGCATCGACGAGAACCTCTGGGGCCGCTCATGCGAGTGCGGTGTGCTCGAAGACCCGTGGATCGAGCCTCCGGAAGACGCTTATGAGTGGACCACATCACCCGAGAGCTCGCCCGACACCCCGCTATACATTGAGGTAGATTTCGAGGGCGGTGTCCCGGTCGCGCTCGATGGTGAGAGCCTGGGGTTCGTTGACATGATCGTGCGGTTGAACGAATTCGGGGGAAAGAACGGTGTCGGACGTATCGACGTTGTTGAGGACCGGCTCGTGGGCATAAAGTCCCGCGAGATATACGAGGCTCCCGCGGCGGTCATCCTCATTAAGGCGCACCAGGATCTCGAGAGGCTGACCCTTACGCGCGAGGCACTGGCCGGCAAGAGGCCTATCGAGCAGCGGGTAGCGGAGATGGCGTACGAAGGCCTCTGGTTCAGCCCTTTGAATCAGGCGTTCGTCGAGTTCAACCGGACGCTCCAGCAGCGGGTCGACGGCACTGTGCGCCTCAAGCTGTACAAGGGTAACGCTACCGTTGTCGGCCGCCGGTCCACGAACTCACTGTACGACATGGGCCTCGCGACGTACGATAAGGCCGATGTCTTCGACCACTCCGCCGCCGAAGGGTTCATCAGGCTCTGGGGCTTGCCTCTAAGGGTATGGGCACAGAGCGGGAAAGACGCCCGGAAGGGGAAACAGCAGTGAAGATGTGGGGAGGAAGGTTCGACAAGGAGACTGACCTCGGATTCCTGGAGTTCAGCTCGTCCGCGAGCTTCGACGCCATATTGTACCCATACGACATAAAGTGCACGCGCGCCTGGATGGGAGCGCTCGGGGAGATTGGCGTAATAACGGGCGAAGAGGGGGACTCGATAGCCCGCGCGCTTGACCGCGTTCTTGATGAGCTCGACTCAGGGTCGTTCTCATTCCTACCGAGCGATGAAGACATACACACGGCTATAGAGAGGCGGCTCGTCGAGCTCGCTGGTCCTGTCGGCGGAAAGATACGCACCGGCCGGAGCCGCAACGATCAGGTCGCAACGGACATGCGCATGATGGTCAAAGAGGCGTGCGCCCGCGTCGCGGGCTCCGCCAGGAACCTGCAGTCCGCTCTCATCGCGCAGGCGGAATCCTATATCGAAGTGGTAGTGCCCGGACACACACACCTCCAGCAGGCTCAGCCCGTTCTGTTCGCGCACGCGCTGCTCGCGTACGTGCAGATGCTCACGCGTGACATGGAATTGCTGAGCACCGCTGCCGATATCGCGGACGTTCTGCCGCTCGGCTCTGGAGCCATAGCAGGCTCCGGATTCTTGATAGACAGGCAGAGTCTCGCCGACGACCTCGGGTTCTCGCGGGTCTCGGAAAACAGCATGGATGCCGTTAGCGACAGGGATTTTGTGGCTGCGGCGCTGTTCGCGTTCTCCATGGTCATGATCCACCTCAGCAGGCTGGCGGAGCAGCTCATAATCTGGTGCTCACAGGAGTTCGGGCTCGTGCGGCTGGATGATGCCTGGTCGACAGGCTCGAGCTTGATGCCGCAGAAGAAGAACCCGGATGGAGCCGAGCTCGTGCGTGGCAAGACCGGCAGAGTCCTTGGAGCCCTGGTGGCCATGCTGACTATGCTGAAAGGGTTGCCGCTGACATACAACAGGGACCTCCAGGAGGACAAGGAAGGTTTCTTCGATGCGCTGGATACCGTTGAAGCGTGCTTGCGAGTGATGGAGGGCACTATCCGGACGATGACTGTCGACGCGACGCGGGCGGCCGAATGCCTCAGGGGGGGATTCATGACGGCAACGGACCTTGCGGACTACCTGGTTTCGAAGGGCATGGAATTCCCCGAAGCGCACCGGGTCGTTGGAGAAGTGGTCGCGCTCTGCATGCGCGAAGGCAAAGACCTCGGAGAGCTCCAGGGCAACGACCTGCAGGCGTTCTCTGAGCTTATCGGACCCGATGCATCTGGCTGGACCACACCGGAGGCATCTGTAGCGCGGCGGAACATTGTGGGTGGTACCGCTCGAGAAGCGGTAGAAGCCCAACTCAAAGCCGCCAGGGACATGGTATCGGGTGGCGCCAACCCCGTGTGATATCATTTGGCTTCGAAATCGGTTCCTCGAGTGAAGGAGCGTTGAGTTGGAGGTCAAGAAAGGCGTTATAGTATCGCTGGGCTACGGCAAATACTTTCTCTCAGACAAGATAGTTGGCTTCGTTCCTATCGAAGAGGAAAGAGGACCCGCCAGGAGGACGCACGTCTATATCGAAGGCATCGCCGAGCCGGTCGTCGCGTCCAAGACCGAACACACTATGCTCAAGGACATGACGCGAGAAGGTCCTGGTGAGTTCGAGGCCGCGATGGCGGTGGAGCTCATCGAGAGGATAATGACAGATCTTCAGCATGTCGGACCGATGCTGCGTCGCTCCATCAGGGAAGAGTGTGGACTCGATATCGACGATATCGAGAAGCGCATCAGGGAGGTCCTCACGTCGGACGAGCCTGCCATCGTGCAGGAGGGGCTCTTTGCAGAAGGGGAGGCCCACTGACGGGTTTCAAGAAAGGCGAGAGGCTCCCCCGGCCATTTTTTGAAAGGAACACCCTGGTGGTGGCGCGCAACCTTCTCGGATGCGAGCTCCGGCACGATATGCCCGATGGCACCACGTCAGGGATCATCGTAGAGACAGAGGGATACCTGGAAAACGGTGACAGGGCAAGCCACGCGCGCTTCGGGCCGACTAACAGGAGCTCTGTCCTTTTCGGCCCTCCCGGCTACGCGTATGTATATTTCATCTATGGAATGCACTACATGTTCAATGTCGTGACAGAGCGGGATAGGACCGCCGGGGCCGTGCTGGTAAGGGCGCTCGAGCCGCTCCGTGGAATCGAGTTGATGTCACGCAGGCGGGGTGTGGCGCCGGACGCCAACGCGAACCTGACACGCGGGCCGGCGTTGCTTTGCCAGGCGCTCGGAATAACCCTCGAGGAGAACCGCGCCGACCTTGACGCCGGTCCGCTCGGCATTTATGCGATGAGGTCATACCCTGATCCGGAGATCATGACCACGCCTCGCATCGGGGTTGGTGGCTCCAAAGAGGAACTTTACCGCTACGTGGTGAAAGGAAACCCGTATGTTTCCCGACGACAAATGAGGAGGGGATAGCCTGTGAAGCTCGAGAAGATATACAGCCTCGCCGTACAGATGGGCATGAAGGTGGACCCGAGGGGCAAAGAAGGCGTCCAGCAGGCGCTGGCTGACGCGAAGAAGGAGTACGAGGGGTTGAAAGGCGACGAAAAGCGCTTCTTCGATAAAGACAGGCTGACCAATCCATTCGCCGATACGCGAATTCTCTACGGCGATCCCGGCCTGGAGGTGAAGACGCTCATCGCCGGAGTCGATGTGGAAGGTCCCGAGCTACTGCTGGTGGACCGGCTGATGGAAAAGGGTCGCAAGATTGACCTCTGCATGGCGCACCATCCCGAAGGCAGGGCGCTGGCGGGCCTCTCGGACGTGATGCAAGTGCAGGCTGATGTCTGGGCCGGTTGCGGGGTTCCGGTGAACATCGGTGATGCCCTGATCTCGGAGCGCATGTCAGAGATCAGGCGAGCCCTCCTTCCGCAAAACCACCAGCGTCCCATCGACACGGCGAGATTGCTCGATATCCCGTTCATGTGCGTTCACACACCCGCCGACAACCTCGTGACAGATCACCTGACCAGGATGCTGAAGCGGGCCAAGCCCAGGCTTGTCGGCGACGTCATAGACCTCCTCCTCAAGCAGCCCGAGTATAAAGCGTCGGCGAGCAGGGGAATGCCGCCCACCGTACTTGTCGGAGATAAGAAAGGCAGAGCTGGCGAGACGCTGGTCGACATGACCGGAGGCACTGAGGGTCCTGTAAGCGCTCTCGAGAAGCTGGCACAGGCTGGGGTCGGTACCATCATCGCAATGCACATGGGCGACAAGCTCAAATCCGAAGCGGAGAAGCAGCACATAAACGTGGTGATAGCGGGGCACATCGCTTCCGACAATATAGGTCTAAACCTGTTAATGGATCAGCTCGAGAAACAGGGCGTGAAGTGCGAGGGCTTTTCAGGTTTTGAGAGGTTCTCGCGCCTCAAGTAGGAACGCCGCGCCAGCAGGGCCTGCGCCGGCCTTTCACGCTGGCTTGAGCACGAACTTTGATACTCCCGGCATAACTTCTTCCCTGGAGACGTAGCTTGTAGTATTCTCGAGCGCTTCGTAGAGGCCTTTGATGGTCCCGGCCAGGATAAAGGGATCGTAGGGGTTCTCCACGACCAGTTCGATGCCGCCATCCTCGTTCTTGAACGAGACGGGGTTGCCGTGCCCGTGAAGCGGGAGTAGGGATAGATACTCGTCGTAAGCCTTGCTGAGCTTTTCGGGGGACAGGGGTTCGGTGGTCGGGGTAAGCCCGAGCAGTGACGCGTGAGCGATAGTCCACTGGCGCTGGGCGTCCATCAGCAACTCGTCCACCTCGTCGCCCAACTCCCGGCGGATCTCGCGGAAGACCGCACCGACCATATGGCCGTCGAGTAACAGGACCCGCGATTTCGTACGGGAATCGATGATCATTCCATCGTCAGGCTTCCATTCGAGGTGGGAAAGGCCCCTGGGCGCCCGGCAGTGACTGCAGGACTCGAGCCTGCCCTTGCCCGGCAGCGGAGGCTCTATGTGAAGGTCCATTCTCTGGGCGATCTCCGGTTTTTCTTCGGTCTGTTCGACCCTCAGCATGTACGTATCGGGACCGGATTTCTCCCACTCGGCCTTGTAAGGCACATGCTCCATTGCCTCGAACGCGCCTACCACATTGGCCGCGAGCATGGGCATGTAGAACGGGTTGGTTATCCTGGAGACTCCCGATTCCGCTATTTTGTAGTCGACGACATCGCTGTGGCAGAGCCCGCAATTTGAAGCAACCAGGTTGAAATACCTCACCGAGAAGCGCTTGACCTGTTTGAACCTGAGGGCGAAGCGCATGCCCGGGATCATGTTGAACGTCGAGTCGAACACTTCTTTGGCGGCGTTCCTCTGGGCCTCAAAAGCGATGTGTTCGATAGATACGCCCAGGCGGGCGCCTATCTCTGTGAAAAGCGTATCGACAAAACCCTGGTGCAGGATGACCGCCCTCATCTCGGGCTGCATCACGATGGTGATGGTGCCGTTGTCGTTCCAGCTCATGACATTGCTTATCAGCCAGGGAAAACCGCAGACGCGGCACTGCCTGGCCATGAATTTGAGAATCATAAAGCCTGCCTCCGAGTAAAGAACGTTGAATTATACTACCAGAGGTGGAGGGCAGAAAGGAGTCCAATCGTGCTGCTATTTACGGTGAGTGATACCGTAGATCCTGCCGTGAGTTTCGTCCCGGCTCCCGGACTCTGGCTTATCACTGTGCCGGCGGGGCTGCCGGATACGTACTTGACGCTGGCGCTATAGCCGTGAGCCGAGAGAGTTGAGCGCGCGGCCCCTTCGTCCATGCCTACCACACCGGGCACGACATTACCAGAGGAGCCGGTGGACACGAACAGGGTGACGGTGCTCCCCGCGCTCAGAGGTGTGCCCGCGGAGGGCGTCTGGGAGAAAACTGTTCCAGCGGGTGCGCTATCCGCCTGGTTCACGACGGATGTATGAAGCCCCGCCTGGCTGACAGCGGAGCTTGCGGTCGAACCGCTCATGCCGACCACGTTCGGCACCTTCTTCGTTCCTGATGAATTGTGAATGTTGCAGTAAGCAGTGGGCGCTTCCCCCCTGTTGAACGTCGCAGTATGGGTGTGAGGGCATCCATCGACGGCAAGAAGCCCCGATTCGTCGCAGAGCGTGACCTGGACAGTGTCTGATTGTGTCGCCGGTTCGGGGGAGGCGTTTTCGTTACCGGTCGGGAACTGCGTCGGAGGGGTGCCTTCGAGAGCCGCGCTCATGAAGATATGCCAGAGGGTTGCCGGGAGGCTTCCACCGGTCATGCCTCCCATCGATATGCGCCCCTGCGGGTACCCGATCCATACCGCGGTCACCAGGTCCGGCGTGTAGCCGACGAACCAGGCGTCAGCGTGGTCTTCCGTCGTTCCCGTCTTTCCCGCCTGGGGACGGCCTATCCTGGCCCCCGTCCCGGTGCCGCTGGATACGACCTCCGAGAGTATCTCGTTTGCTTTCGCCGCGACTTTCGGGTCGAGGATGTTGTGGGTCTCGGGCTTGCCCTCCTCGATGATATTCCCGCTTGCGTCCGTGATCTTGTTGATCGAGCGGGCGACGGCATGGACCCCTCCGGTCGCGAGGGTCCCATAGGCGGAAGCCATCTCGAGAGGGGTGACGCCGATGCGGAGGCCGCCGAGCGCGATCGCAGGATTCGACTCGACGGGCGTTTGTATGCCCATCTGCTTGGCCATCTCGGCCACCCGCGAGGGACCGATGTCCATTATCAACTGGGCGAAGACGACGTTTATCGAGTGAATGGTCGCATTGCGGATAGTCGTGGAACCGCTTCCGTGCCCGTCGTAGTTGTTGACTTTCCATTTGCCCCCGTCGGTCAGGTTGATCACGCGTGGTGACGACGCGTCGTATGTTTGCTCAGGGGAGATGCTGTCGGCGAGCGCCCTGACGAGGACGAAGGTTTTGAACGAGGAACCGGCCTGTCGGTGCCCGTCGGCAGCAACGTTGAACTGGCTGGCGGCGTAGTTCTTGCCGCCGACCATGGCTTTTATGTAACCGGTCCGGGGGTCGATACACGCAAGGGCCGCGTCGGGACCTTCATTCGGATCCAGCTCTTCGCGGACGGCGTTTTCCGCTATGTCCTGAAGATGGAGATCGATGGTTGTATAGATCCTGAGGCCACCGCGGAATGCCTGCTGGTCGCCGTACTTCCTTCTTACGAGCGCGGTTATGTAGTCGCAGAAATATGGCGCCTGGCGTACCACGTATACCTTGTTCGGTGGAGCCAGGTTCATGGGCTCCTTGACCGCCGTGTCCATTTGCTCGCGGGTTATGTACCCCATCGTAAGCATGCGCTCCAGCACTATCCTTCGCCGCTCAAGGACCTCCTCGGGGCGGTTATACGGATCGTAATAGCTGGGCGACTGTACGACGCCGGCGAGCATAGCGCACTCCGCGAGAGTGAGGGCTTCGGGAGGTTTGCCGTAGTACTTGCGAGCGGCGGTGAAGATGCCGTAACAACCCTGGCCGAAATAGCTATCGTTCAGATACAGCTCCAGGATCTTGTTTTTTGAATACTTCTGCTCGAGCTGGTAGGCGAGGTACGCTTCCTCGATCTTGCGCCAGAGCGTGCGCTTGGGGCCGACGTAGGCGTTCTTGATGTACTGCTGCGTGATGGTGCTGCCGCCCTCTACGACAGATCCCTTGACGACATTTGCCCAGAGCGCTCGGAGGACCGCCTTCCAGTTGACGCCCTTGTGACTGTAGAAATCGCTGTCCTCGACAGCGATGACGGCCTTTTTTATCGCGTCGGGCATCTTCTCAAGGGCTATGATCTCCCTGTCCTGGTCGCCGCGCAGCTCGCACAGAAGTGTGCCGTCCGAAGCGAATACCTTGGAGTTCTGGGCTGCTTTATACTCGGTCAGTGAGGCCAGCTTGGGTAACCCGAACCCGGAATAGAACCACGCAACGACACCGCCGACCGCGATGACGATTCCAATGAAAACTACCAGACCGATGCGAAGTGATACTCTCATGCCACCTTCACGGATATTAGTCCATCGCCAATAGAACGTAATTATTATGTTAGAGGTTTACATTATTATGATTCAGAATCCTCCCGGAGGGTTCCAAAGCCCGGGTTCAAGGCGGGCCGAGCCACCCGGAGTGGCACTGAGCAGTGTAAGCCTTTGGGTTATAATACGCTGGAAAAAGGTAGGAACGGACAGGGCTCGTACGTCGAGCCGGGAGGTTTTCGGGAATCAAATGTCAGTTAAGAAGCAGGTAGACGAACAGATTGAGATCATCACTTCCGGTGCGGTGGAGGTGATCCCCGAGGACGAGATGAGGGCGAAGGTCGAGAGGTCGATTCTCATGAATAAGCCCCTCATAGTAAAGCTGGGAGTGGATCCGACCAGACCGGATCTGCATATCGGGCATTCCGTGCCGCTGAACAAGTTGCGGCACTTCCAGGAGCTCGGCCACCAGGTCGTGTTGATAATCGGTGACTTTACGGCGCTGATTGGCGACCCCAGCGAGCAGGACGCCACCAGGCCGGTGCTTACGCCGGAGGAGGTGGAGCGCAATGCGCTCACGTATATAGATCAGGCTCAAAAGATAATAGACACCAGGCGCGCCAGGCTCGTCAGAAACGGTGAGTGGCTCGCTCCGCTTAACTTCAAAGATATACTCAGCCTGACCAGCAAGTTCACGGTCGCACGCATCATGGAGCGCGATGATTTCAGGAGGCGCTTCAGGGAAGAGAAACCGCTCGGGCTTCACGAGTTCCTGTATCCGGTGATGCAGGCCTATGATTCAGTGATTCTGTGTGCGGACGTCGAGATAGGCGGGACCGACCAGACGTTCAACCTTCTTGCTGGGCGGAACCTCCAGCGCGCCATGGGACAGGAGCCGCAGGTAGTCCTGACTCTCCCGTTGCTCGAAGGCACCGATGGTGTACAGAAGATGAGCAAGAGCCTGGGGAATGACGTAGG
>Ga0182021_10003924_pt1 | contig 17437 bp, 14 predicted proteins | sample 612E3MmetaG_FD_120493 | JGI IMG/M metagenome (GOLD analysis project Ga0182021, IMG submission 120493) | Permafrost microbial communities from Stordalen Mire, Sweden - 612E3M metaG (Illumina Assembly) | ecosystem: Environmental > Terrestrial > Soil > Wetlands > Permafrost | place: Sweden... | reverse complement strand
CAGATCTGCGCCGACGATGACGACGAGCGTGGTGGCGGGCAGGTTCTGCCCGCTGAGCACCACGCCGCGGCCGAGTATAGCACGCACGTCCTCGGCTACTCCGAGGGCCTGAGAGCCCGCCAGGATCTGCGTCTGCTTGTAATCGAACGCCTCGGCGTTGGAAGGCGACGGGAGGTTCACGTCCAGCACGGCCAGCCGCTGTCGCACCAGGGAACCGATGCCCACCTGGCCGGTGCCGTTGCGCACCAGGACCGTGAACTTCGCGGCGTACCCGGGGACGCGGCGGGTGACCTCACTCATGATCCGCGAAGGGTCTGGGCGAAAGGCGAACTGGCCCTCTGAGACCACTCCGATGGACGGGAACCGCTCGATGGCGACGCGCCCGGACAGCAGGCCATCAAGAGCCTGACGGGCCGCCGTGGCAGATCGGTCGTCGGTGACACTGCCTATGGCGGCCGCGACGGCGGTGGCGCGCTGCTCCGCTGTCAGCAGCGCACCGGTGTGCAGCGCCGCCGAGAGTGCCGCCTGGGCGATCGCGTCTTCGTCTTCCCCACTCTTGCCGTCGGCGCTGAGCAGGGCCGGAAGCTCGCGGCCGGAGACCGAGAAGGCGCCATCGAAGGTCTGCCAGGCGCCGGCGACCTGCAGTGTGGCCGGCTTGGCGAGCTGCAGACTGAACGGACCGCCGCCTGCCAGTCTGATGAGCGACGCATACGAGAGGTCTATTCTCTGCGTGATCTTGGCCCGCGTGAGTCCCGCGAGGTCAGCACCCAGAGCCGGCGACCCCATGGCGTCGCCGGCCATTACGTACGCGCCGCCGGCGCCTTCCAACAGCAACTCTCTCGGCAGCGCGAAGATGCGCCAGCCGTCGAGCGTGGGGTCGTACAGCGCCAAGACGGCGATCGGCTGGCGGCCGGGCTCGTGCGCACCGACGGTGAGCAGCACGAGCCCGGCGCGCGCGTCCACCGGCGCCGCACGGTGCGAAAGGCGCCCGACCAGCGCGTAGGCGCCGAAGACGGCGCCCAGGGTGACGGCGACGGCGAGCAGCACCAGGACGACGAACTGCCACCGCTGCAGACGTTCGCGGCGGCGCGCCCGCAGGCGCGAGACTCGATACCCCTTCTTCTGCTTGGCCACAGTCAGCCGGCGAGCTCGTTGTACAACGCGATCGTGTCCGGGTGGATCGGCCGGCCCCGATCGATGAGGTGGAGCAGCGTGCGCCTGGTGCAGGCCTTCAGCGCGTCGTCGAGTGACTCGCCGGCAAGCTCACGGAGCTCGGCGGCGCCCTTGTAGGTGCGGCCCGGCTCGGCGGTGTCCGCCACGTACAGGCAGCGCGCCAGCACGCTCATGCCGGCGCCGCCGACGGTGTGCCGGGCGATGGCGTCCAGGCAGCCGGCGCCGAGGCTTTGTGAGGCGAGCTCGGCCGCTGCCAGACGAGCGTGAAGCAGCTGCACGGGGCGAAGCCGCTCCAGGGCAGACACCGGCAGCCCGAGCTCCGAGCAGCGACCGAGGATGTGCTCGGCGGACATCTCACGGCAGTAGTCGTGCAGCAGCCCGCCCAGTACGGCCTCGTCGGTGGGCGCTCCCCATCTCCGCGCCAGCGCGGCGGCCAGACGGGCGACGCCCCGGCAGTGCTCCAGGAGCTCGGCGGACATGCGCACGGTCGCCAGCGCCTCGGCCTGGCTCTCGGTCATCACCGCTCCCGGTACCATCCCTTCTCGGAGATCAGCAGCTCCACCGTGTCCGGCACAAGAAAGCGGACCGGCCTGCCGGCGCGCAGGCGCTCCCGCACGTTGGTGGACGATATGCCGACCTGCACCGACGGCAGGATGCCGACTGCCGCTCCCCAACGGTTCGCCGCCGCCTGCACGGCCTCCTCGTCGTCGTGTGGACGCAGGGCGACGGCAAACCGGCAGAGCGACAGGAGCCGCTCCGGCTGGCGCCATGTGTGCAGCGTGAGCAGCGAGTCCGAGCCGGCGATGAAGTGCAGGTCGGTCTGCGGCAGCGTGTCGCGCAGCACGGCGATGGTATCCACCGTGAATCGCAGACCGCTGTCGATCTCCAGTGTTGAGACCGCGAAGCGCGGCTCGCCGGCCACTGCCGCTCGCGTGAGCCTCACTCTGTCGGCCGCAGTCGCTCCCGCTATCAGCTTGTGTGGTGGGTCGCCGGCGGGGACGAAGAGCACCTGGTCCAAGCCCAGGAGCCACTGCGCTTCGGAGGCGATGATGAGATGGCCAAGGTGAGGCGGATTGAAGCTTCCCCCGAAGACCCCGATCTGCCGACGCGCGCCCGCCATGACGGCTAGCGTGCCCTGCGAAGCCAGGGCCGCTGAGACGAGCGACCGAAGGCCACCTGATGCACTATGGGCGCACCTGCCCGTCTCCCCAGACCACGTACTTGGCGCACGTGAGCTCCCTGGGCCCGATTGGCCCGCGCGCATGCAGCTTCTGAGTGGAGATACCGATGGCAGCGCCGAAGCCGAACTGGCCGCCGTCCGTGAATCGCGTCGACGCGTTGACGTAGACGCAGGCCGCGTCGACGCGCCGCGTGAACAAGCGCGCAGCGACCGTGTCTTCGGTGACGATGGCCTCCGAGTGACGGGTGCCGTACGCGGCGATGTGCTCGACCGCTTCGTCAAGCGAGGCGACGACTCGGACGGCCAGCTTGAGCGCCAGGAACTCCGTCTCGAAGTGGGCCCGGTTGGCTCGCTTGAGGGGAAGATCGGGAGCCAGGGCGGCTGCCGTTCGATCCACGGCGAGCTCGACTCCACGGCGGTCGAGCTCGGCGAACACCCGTGGCAGAAACGCTGGCGCGACGCGCTCGTGAACGAGCAGCGTCTCCACGGAGTTGCACACGCCGGGCCGCTGACACTTGGCGTTGATGACGATGGCCAGCGCCTTGTCGAGGTTGGCCGCCGCGTCCACATACACGTGACAGTTGCCACCGGCGGCATGCAGCACGGGAATGCGACTGTGCGCCTGCAGGTATTCCATGAGATCGGTGCCGCCGCGCGGGATGATCACGTCCACGAAGTCGCTCTGCTTGAGCAACTGGAGAAGCTCGTCGCGATCGGGAGAGAGATGTGAGACCGAGCGAGCGGGCAAGCCGGCTTCCAGGACGGCGCCCTCCACGACCTCGGCGAGCAGCCGGTTGGTGTGCCGAGCAGCCGAACCGCCCCGCAGGATGACGGCGTTGCCTGCCTTGAGGCAGAGCGCCGCGGCGTCGACCGTGACGTCGGGCCGGGATTCATAGACCACCGCGACGACGCCCAGAGGCACGCGTTCCTGGCGGACGTCCAGACCGTTCGGAAGACGCCAGCCGCGCACGACCTCGCCCACCGGATCCGCCAGCGCCCGTACGCGCCGCACGGTTGCGATGATGTCGCGCAGGCGCGCTTCGTCCAGCAGGAGCCGATCGATCATCGCCTCGGGCAGTCGCGAGCTGCGGGCCTCGGCCAAGTCGTCCGCGTTGTCCCGTAGTATCTCGTCGAAGCGGCGTTCGAGCGCCTCGGCGACGTGGTCCAGCGCGTCGTCTTTGCGCTCTCCCGTGAGCAGCGCAAGCTCGACGGCGGCGGCCTGCGCCCCACGGCAGACGTCCTCTATGCTCACCAGGCCCCCCGAATCATGATGCACAGGGTACCACGGGTGTACCACCTTCCGGCACCGCGGGCTGCCTCGTTGCGAGCCGGCCGGCGCCGTCCGAGGCTCACGCAGTGCGCCACTCTGCCCGACGACCCGCCGCCGATCAGCTGAACTCGAACTCGTTCTCGCCGATGAGCACTGTGTCACCGGGCTGGGCGCCGGCGCGCCGAAGGGCGTCACTCACGCCGGCGTGCTCCATGACCTGCTGAAGGTAGGCCACGGCTTCCTCGTTGGCGAGATCGGCCTTGGCGACCAGCCGCTCCAGAGTGGCACCAAAGACTCGGAACACATCGCCGTCGCGCTCCACGGTGAAGCTGGACGCCCGGTCCCGGACCGGCCGAAGCACCGGCGCTGCGGCCGGCTCGGGCCTGGAGGACACCTGCTCCGGCAGCGCTGCCGCCACGGCGGCGACCAGATCTGACAGGCCGCGACCTGAAGCGCTGGAGATCGGCACGACCGTCATGCCGGCCGCTCCGTCGCGACTCACGGCAGCGGCCGTCTGCCCCTCTGTCTCCTCGTCCACAAGGTCGCACTTGCTCAGGGCGACGACGCCCGGCCTGTCGATGAGCCGCGGTGCGAACGCCTCCAGCTCGGCGCGCACGGTGGCGAGCGCGCTCGCCACCGCCTCCGCGCCTTCGCTGGCGTCGATCACATACACAAGCACCGCCGTGCGCTCGATGTGGGCCAGGAACCGGTGGCCCAGCCCGACGCCGGTGCTGGCGCCTTCGACCAGCCCTGGGATGTCGGCCAGCACCAGGCGCCGCTCGCCCGCCTCGAGCACGCCGAGATTGGGCTCCAGGGTGGTGAACGGGTACGAGGCGATCCGCGGCCGGGCGCGTGTGAGAGCCGCGAGCAGCGAGGACTTGCCGGCATTGGGAAGCCCCACGAGGCCGACGTCGGCCAGCAGCTTCATGGTCAGGTTGAGCCAGCGCTCCTGACCGGGCAGGCCGCGCTCCGCGAAGCCGGGAGCGCGGTGCCGGGAGGACTGAAACCGGGAGTTGCCGCGGCCGCCTTCTCCGCCGGCGGCCACGAGCACGCTGGCGCCCTCTGTGGCGAGATCGGCGAGCAGCTCGCCGTCGAAGGTGTGCACCTCGGTGCCGACCGGCACTTCAACGCGCAGCAGCTCGCCGTCCGCCCCATGACGCTGCGCGCCACTGCCGTGGCCGCCACGCTGCGCGGTGTAGTGGATCTTGTGGAGGAACCTCGCCAGATCGCGGACCTGGAGGCTGGCGACGAGCACCACGTCCGCGCCGCGCCCGCCGTCGCCGCCGTCCGGCCCACCCTTGGGGACGAACTTCTCACGGCGGAAGCTCGTGCAGCCGCTGCCGCCGTCACCTCCGCGAACGCAGATCTTGGCGTGGTCAGCGAGCATGGCGTCTGGATGAGGCCACCGGTGGTGGCCCAGGCGTCACTCCGGCAGGACCGAGATAAAGCGGCCCGCGGCGCGAGTGGCGAAAGCCACGCGGCCGGAGACCGTCGCGAAGATGGTGTGGTCGCGGCCGATGCCAGCGCCGTCGCCGGGGCGGAACACCGTGCCGCGCTGGCGGACGATTATCGACCCGGCGGGCACGACTTGCCCGGCGAATACCTTCACGCCGAGGCGCTTGGCTGCTGAGTCGCGTCCGTTACGGCTGGTACCTGCGCCCTTCTTATGAGCCACTTCACTTCTCCTTGAGGGCGATGGATTCTATGGCGATGCGAGACAACCGGCTGCGATGGCCGCGCGTCTTCTTGAAGGTCGACTTGGGCTTGTACGTGGACACCCTGATCTTCACGCCCAGCGTGTGCTCCAGCACTTTCGCCTTGACCTTGGCGCCCTTGATGGCGGCAACGTCGTAGTCGCCTTCTGCGGTGCGCACCAGCAGAGGCTCGAGCGAGAGCGTCTTGCCCTCTTCTACGTCCAGCCGGTCGACGAGCAACTTGTCGCCCACGGCGACTCTATACTGCTTGCCGCCGACGCGGACGATCGCATACGTGACGGGGCTTTCGGTCATGCGGACTCCCTAAAGACAACGGGCAGCTATGCTAGAGCATGGCCGCTTCGAGTGTCAAACGAGCGGCTGCTCCCTTCACGACGCGGCAGGGCCGACGATGACCGCCGTCCCGCCGCTGCGTATGGCCGTCTCCACGCGCACGCGGCGACGCGTGCCAAGAAACTGACGGCCGTTCTTCACTACAAGAGGATACCCCTCCACCACAGCCACCGCATCGCGGGGACTGTACGTGAGGGAATGCTCCATCTCCACGTCCATCTCGCTGCCCTCTGTCACCGGTATGCGCTGTGTCTCGACCTCTTTGAGCGAACCGCCGGCGACCAGCTCGAAGGTATCGACCGGGAGAGTCTTGGAGCCCTGAAAGAGGAACTTCTTGCCGGTGTCTTTCTCCAGGCGCCGGATGCGCTCGTTGCCGGTGAGCCGCTGGGCTACGTTGCCGTTGACCTCGATGAGCAGGGCGGCGGCGCGGCTGGACGCCGCCGTGCTGCGCAGCTGCCGTTCCACCCGGCGCGCGACGGTGTCTTCCGAGGCCACGCGCGCCGTGCTCAGGCACGTGGGGCACGGCTTGGTCAGGATGCCGCGGGCGCCGTCGGTCGTGTTCTGGCGCGTCATCTCGACCAGACCCAGAGGCGAGATCTCGACCACATAGGTCTTGGTGCGGTCCGTGGCGAGCTCGGCCTCCAGTGTGCCGAGCACCGCCTTGCGGTTCTCGGCCCGTTCCATGTCGATGAAGTCGATGACGATGATGCCGCCGATGTCACGCAGGCGAAGTTGGTGCACGGCTTCCGAGGCGGCCTCGAGATTCGTCTTCGTGATCGTGTCCTCCAGGCCGCTGCCGCCGGTGTACTTGCCGCTGTTGACATCGATCACCGTGAGTGCTTCGGCGTGATCGATGACGATGTTGCCGCCGCTCGGCAGCAACACACGCCGCGCCAGGGTACGATCGAGTTGCTCTTCTATGCCCCAGACGTCGAAGAGCGGCTCCGGCGCCTCATGCAGCTCGATGCGGTCGACGAGCTCGGGCGCCACGCGGCTGATGTACGCGGCCACTTCCTTGCGCAGCTTCTCGCCGTCCACGATGAATCGCGAGCACGACTCGTTGAAGAGGTCGCGGGCCACGGAGAGGGCGACGTCGACCTCCTCGTGCACGAGTCCGGGAACGGGAGCCGTCTTGGCCTTGGCCTTGATGCGCGACCAGGAGCGCGTCAGGTACTGCAGATCGCGACGCAGCTCCTCCAGACCCTTCCCCTCGGCCACGGTACGCACGATCAGTCCTGCTTCCTTGGCCTTCAGCTCTTTGCAGACGTCGCGCAAGCGCTCGCGCTCCTCTTGCGGTAGGCAGCGAGACACACCCACGCCGCTGCCGTCGGGCACATAGACCAGGTACCGGCCGGGCAGCGACATGCGGGTCGTGAGACGCGCCCCCTTGCTGCCCATGGGGTCCTTGGTGACCTGCACGAGGATCTCCTGGCCGTTCTGCAGCAGTTGTGTGATGCGCCGGCCGCGACGGGCGCCGCCGTTCTCCACGGTCACCTCGTCCACGTGGAGGAAGCCGTTCTTCTCGAGGCCGAAGTCCACGAAGGCGGCGTCCATGCCGCGCAGCACGCTCTCGACCTTGGCTCTGTAGATGTTGCCGAGATAGGACGGCCGCTCCGGGCGCTGGAAGTACACCTCGGCGAGCCGGCCTTGCTCCAGGAGCACCACGCGGAGCTCGCCGTAGGCCTGGCTTGCCAGGATGACGCGTTCGGTCGGAGGGATGGGCGGCGGCCCGGCCGGACGGCGGCTCGCCCGCCGCCCGCGCCGGCGCCCCTCTTCGGCAGACCCAGCGGTCGTCGCCGCGGTGGGCTCTGGAACGGCGCCGGGCTCCGGCGTCGCGGTCTCGGCCGTCACCGCAGCAGGCGCGGTCCGCCGCGGCGAGCGCCGCGTGCGTCCGGCGGCAGCGGGCGCCTCATCGGCCGGCGCTGCCGCCTCTGCGGGTAACGTCGTCTCCACAACAGATGCGGCCGGCGTCACCACAGCGGTCGCGGTCCGGCCGCCCCTTCTGCGCCGTCGCGCCGGCTTGGGCTGCGCCTCCGCGGCGGGCTCCTCCGCAGGTTCTGCGGGCGTGATCTCAGCGACAGGCTCCGCCTGACCGTTCGCAGCCTGCCCGGCCGCAGCGGTCCGGCCGCCCCTTCTGCGCCGTCGCGCCGGCTTGGGCTGTGCCGCCGCGGCGGCCGCATCTGCGGGCTCCATGGGCGCGACGACAGGAGCCGTCGCGCCTTCAACGGAAGACGTCCCCTCGGCGGCGTCCACCGCCGCGTCCGCGGCCTGCTCCTCCGGTTGACGCCGTCGCGGGGACCGGCGCCGCCGGGGCGGCACGCTCGCTTGCTCTGCCGGCTCGGCGGCGGGACCGGCCGCGTCGGGCGCCACCGCCCGCGGAGGCCCTTCGGCGGCCGGCGACATGGCGTCGGCCTCGGCCACAGCCGCGCCCACGGCTTCCGTCACCGCGGCCGCCCGCTGGGCGGCCGACTTGTGCCTGCGGCCGCCTCTGTGACGCCGCCGGCCTGGCCGAGCCGACTCTTCCGATGCCGGCTCGTCCGCTTCGCCCTCTGCGGCGAGCGGCGGTGGCACATCCTCGGCCACAGGCTGCAGCACGGCCTCGAGTGCCGGCGGCTCCGTCACAGCCTGGGTCGCCGGAAGGCGCGCCGGCCGGCCGCTGGAGCCGCGCACGGAGTAGCCGCCGAAGGTCCGTGGAGACGCCGCCGCAGCGTCACCCCGGTGACCGCCTTCTCCTGCTGCCGGAGTCTCGGGCGGCGCAGCGTCGGCTGCCTCTGCCGGGGGCGCGGTGGACTGCGCATCATCTGCGCCGGCGGCGGCCTCGCCGCCGGCGTTCTGCTCGGATGCCGGTCCGGCGGCGCCCTTGCGCCGCCGTCCGCCGCGATGGCCGCGCGAGCGGCGACTGCCGCCGGGCTCCGTTTCGCCGGCGCCGTCGCCGGCCTCCGGGCCGGCCGGCGTGTCCGGCGACCGGCCGGCCAGGGCCGCGTCGTCGTTCTGGTCTGCGTTCACGTTCTCTCACTCTCTCGGCCGGAGGCCCCCACGGGCAGGCCGTCATACACAACATTCAGGCGCGTCACCAGCGGAACGGCGTCTTCGCCGCCCGCCCGGCGTACGAGCTCGCGCACGACTTCGTCGGGCCGCGCCGCACCGTCGGCGCGGTGTCGCACGCTGAAGAGCAGCGCCGCCCCTTCGGCGGCCGGCTCCACGCGGACCTGGGCCACGTACCGCTTGAGGTCCACCGTTCGGCGGCCCTTCGGTGAGACGCGTTCCACCGGCGCCGCATCGGCCAAGGCGTACTCGGCCGCCGCTGCCGTCAGAGCGCCAACGTCGGCCGGCACCAGACACTTGTACTGGGCCGCGACCGGCTCGAGCCGCAGACGCTTGTCACTCATTTCGACGGCCAGTGGCGCCAAGCCTTCCGCCGCTGCCATCTTGAGCTTCGCCAGGATCTCGTGCGCCCGGCTCGTCTGATCGGCAGCCAGCTCGGCGACGGCCAGCTCGTCGAGGCCGGCCACGCCAACCGGCAGCGGCAAGCCCAGGCTGAGGCGCGGCTTGGGCCGCATACCCTGGCTGAGGGCAAGCTGCAGGCCGGCACGGGCGAAGGTGCGCTGCAGCGCCCGTGCCGTGTCCAGGTGCGAGAGGTAGCGCGCCGCACCGCGGCGCTCAAAGTGCAGCAGCAGCCACGTCATGTCGTGCCTGGCCGGAGCAGTCGAGGTGATGTCCAGCCGGTCATATCACCAGATCCATCGTCACGCCCGGCCGGCAGACGCCGCAGGCCGAGCAGTCACCGAGCCGGCAGTCAGCGGTCGTCGTGGCCTCCCCTGCCCGTTCGCGCTCGGCCAGCAGGAAGCCGCGATCGACCAGCGGATCGATGACCCGCTCCCATGGGAGAAGTGTCGAGCTGGACAGCCCCGAGAGTTCTCCGAAAGCGGCAGAGACGTCGGCGTTTCGCAGGTCCAGACCGGCCTCCGCCGCGGCGAGCTCCCAGCGCTCCAGCGAGAAGTGCTCACTCCACCCGTCGAAGCGCGCCCCGCGTCGCCAGGCCCCCTCGACGAGCGCGGCGAGCTCCTCGCCGCCCAAAGCAAGGCGCGCCTCGACGACCGCGGCGCGTGCGTCGTGCATCGAAAGCTTGACGCCGCGCGGCCACACATCGCGCAGCAGCCGCTGGCGGCGGGCGACCTCTTCCTCGCCGGCGAAGCGCTCCCACTGGAACGGCGTGGCCGCCTTGGGGACGAACGCCGAGACGGCGGCCGAGACCCGTGCCCGGCCGCCGGCGATAGAGCGCGCCACACCTTGGGTGGCATTGGTGAGTGCGGCTATGGCGCGGACGTCATCGTCGTCCTCGCCCGGCAGGCCGATCATGAAATACAGCTTGAGGCCGGTGAAGCCGCCGCGGAAGGTGGCCGTGGCGGCGTCGGTGAGCATGCCGTCCGCGACCCGTTTGTTGATCGCGTCGCGCAGGCGCTGCCGGCCGGCTTCGGGCGCCAGCGTGACGGAACCGCGGTGCTCGTTGCCCATGCGCGCCAGGCTGACGGCCGCCGAGTCAACTCGCAGCGAGGGCAGCGACACCCGCAGGCCGGGCCGCAGCTCGCGGATGCGGCGCACGGCCTCCTCGATGCCGCCGTAGTCGCAGCTGGAGAGCGACATGAGCGAGACTTCGTCGCAGCCGGTCTGGCGCAGCGCCTCGTCGGCCGCCGCGACGATTGTCTCGACCGGCCGCTCGCGTACCGGCCGGTACCACATGCCGGCCTGGCAGAAGCGGCAGCCCGCGGTGCAGCCGCGGGCCACCTCGAGGACGACCCGGTCGTGCACGGCCTCGAGCAGCGGCACGAGCGGGCGTGTGACCGGCGAGCTCCCCGAGAAGCCGGCGAACACCTGACGCGCCACCGGTCCATCCGGGGGCAGTGCCGTCACCCAGACGCCGGGCACGCGCGCCAGTGCCCGCAAGCGGGCCGCGCGCGTGCCCGCCGCCACGGCGTCGACGAGCTCGCACAGCCTGCCCTCGGCCTCGCCGACGAAGAAGGCATCGAAGAACGCCGCCATCGGCAGGGGATTGGCGACCGCCGGGCCTCCGCCGAGCACGATGGGGTCGTCTTCCCCGCGCTCGGCGGCATGCAGCGGTACGCCGGCCAGATCGAGCATCTCGAGGATGTTGGTGAACGTCAGCTCGTGGGGCAGCGTGAACCCCCAGAGCGCTGCCTCGCGGACCGGCCGACCCGTCTCCAGGGTCCACAGCGGCACACGCTGGGCGCGCATCAGGTCGGCCATGTCGGGCCATGGACAATAGGCACGCTCGGCCGCGGCCGGCGTCGCGTCGTTGAGGTGGCAGTACAGGATCTGAAGAGCCGGGTTAGAGACGCCGATCTCGTACACATCTGGGTACGAGAGGACGACGAGCGGCTCGCCCGCCGGCTTGCGCCTAACGTTGAACTCGCCGCCGACGTACCGGCCGGGCCGCCGGACGCGACTCAGCAGGCCGGCACGCTCCTCGTGTGGCTCCGTCTCAGTCCGCCTTGACCTTCCCGCGTCGGGCAACTCTGCTCAACAATCCTTTCACCCTCGAAGGGTCGACCGGCACGGCGCCGGATTCGTAGTACTTGACGGCCGCGCGGCCCAGGGCCAGCGTGCCGGCGTATCCGAGCGCGCCCTTGAGCGCCCACCCGGCCACCGGCACAAAGCCGAGCGCCTCTCGAGCGGCCGTGCGCAGCCCCAGGCCGGCGCCGACCACTGCCAGCACCTCCGGAGCGCGCTGCGGACCTGCGTCTTCGCCGTAGGCGGCCCCGATCTGCAGCACCATGCGCACCTGGTTGAGCGTCATGACGGGCAAGTCGGCGCCCGGTATCCACACGACCACGCCGACGGCGGCGTTCTGGCGCGCGGCGCGTTGCACGAGCCGCTTGACGACTGCGTCGCGCACCGCCGGCAGGCGGCGCCCCAGAGCCGGGCCACGCGCACCCGCGACCCGGGCAACGGCGTCGGCCAGCTTGGCCGCTGCCCACGGCGTCGCAGGGTCGGCAAACACGAGCTCGTCGTCGTAGGCGCCCGCCCTGCGAGCTGCCTCGCGGGCCGCCGGCCCGCCGGCCGGCGGCACGACGACGACCAGACCGGCGCGGGCGCGGCGCACGGCGCCGACGATGGCCTCGGTGGCCGCGTCGTCGGCCATCAGTACGACGATGTCATGCTTGGAGAGATCCGCGCCGCTGCCGTGCGGCAGGAGGCGCACAGCGGCGGGCGGGGCAGCCGCCGGCCCGCCGCCTAGCAAGCCTGCCAGCTCAGCGGCGCGGTCCCCGGCGAGCACTACGTCGACCTGCGCGTCGTCTGCGGCGCGCACCTCTTTGGCGACTTTGTAGACGGAGGTCACGTTGAGCTTGGTCATGGTTCCTTTCCCAGGACGACCTTCACAGCACCCGGTCTCGCACTGCGATAGCGTCGCGAGCGCGTACGTGAATGCTCTGGAGCAGGCCCACCAGCATCAGGTTGGTGACCATGGCGGCTCCACCGTAGCTGACGAACGGAAGTGGGATACCCGTAACCGGCATGATACCGAGAGTCATGCCCACATTCACCAGGACCTCGTACAAGAAGACCGTCGCAATGGTCCCGGCGATGACGCTGCCGAACATGTCCCGCGAGATGGCGGTGATGCGCAGTGCCCGCCAGACGAGCAGGGCGTAGAGCACGATCAGAGCTCCCGCGCCCATGAAGCCCCAACGCTCGCCGACGACGGCGAAGATGAAGTCTGTGTGGTGTTCGGGCAGGAACTGCAGTGTCGTCTGCGTCGCCTGAGAGCCGCGCCCGCTGAGGCCGCCGCTGCCGATGGCGATCAGTGACTCGTTGATGTTGTACCCGGCGGCGCTGGTGTCGTGCGCCGGATTCAGGAACACCGTCAGGCGGTCCAGCTGGTAGGACTTGACCACGTGCATGCCCAGGGCCGGCATGACGGCGAGCACCAGGACGACGACGGCCGCGAACGCGCCCAGGATGACGGCGAAGTGCGTCCACCGTGTCCCGAAGAAGAACAGCGTCGCCAGCCCGACCATCACGAGTGCGGTCGCAGTGCCGAGGTCGGGCTGCAGGAAGACCATAAGTGCCGGCGGAGCCGTCAGGATGAGGACCGTCAGCGTTACGCGGCGCGGCGCCGGTGAGTCCAGACGATCGACCAGGAAGGCGGCCAGAGCGACCGTGAGCAGCACGATGGCCAGCTCGGACGGCTGGAACGGGAAGATCCCGAGGTCGATCCAGCGTCGCGAACCACGCGTGACGGGACCGAGCACGAACACGGCCGCGATTGTGAACACGGCGAAGCCGTACAGCAGCCACTGCCAGCGACGATAGCGCTCGTAGTCGACGAGAGCGATCGCCGCCATGACCACCACGCCGGCGCAGGCGAAGATGAGTTGCTGGCGGACGTAGTACGTCGGCGTGGAGATCGGATCCTTGCTGGTCGCAAGGTGGACGATGGCAGCGCCGTAGGCGACCAACCCGAGTACCGTGGCCAGCAGGATGTAGTCGACATGACGTGCGAAGCGCGGCAGGTCCACGTCAGTCACGGCCACAAATGTGGCTTCGTTGATGTCGCCGTCTCAATGGCACTCCGCTGATCAGTCGCTGTGAACAGTGCCGGTCACGCTGCCGCCCTTGATGCCGAAGAGGGCGTCGTAGATGAGCTTGGCGGCTGGGGCGGCCGAGGTGCCGCCGTGGCCGCCCTTGTCGATCATCACGACGACCACATACTTGGGATCGTTGGCCGGCGCGAAGCTGGCATACCAGGCGGTGTTGGCTTTGCCGACCTGCTCGGCCGTGCCGGTCTTCCCGGCCACCATCACAGGATAACCGGCAAACACTTTCGCCGAGGTCCCGTTGGTGGAGTTGGCGGCCAGCTTGAGCCCTTCGCGCACCGTATCGAGCGTGCTCTGGGAGATATCCACGTGGCGAGGCGTCGGCGTGGCCACGCGCTGCACCAGCCTACCTGCCGCGTCCTCGATGCTGACGCCGACGTGGGGGGTCACGACATAGCCGCCGTTGGCGATGGCGGCGTACGCCGTCGCCAGTTGCAGCGGAGTCGCCAGAAAGTAGCCCTGTCCGATCGCCAGCTGGATGGAGTCGCCCGGCTTCCAGATGCGGTCCACCTCGTGCCACTGTGGCCCGGCGTAGTGGGCTCGCTTCCAGGCCGGCGTGGGCACTAAGCCGGCCGCCTCGCCCGGGATGTCGATGCCGGTCTTGCGACCGAAGCCGAGGCGGCTCGCCCAGTCTTCCAACTCCGTGCCTTGGCGGCCGTTGAAGATGAAGCCGAGGTTGTAGAAGTACACGTCGCACGACTCCATCAGCGCCTGTTCCATGTTCACGTTACCGTGACCGACCGGGTAGCTCCAGCACTTGAACGTCTGCTTGTCCTTCTTGAACACCCCGTTGCAGAAGAAGGTCGAGTACTTGGTCACGACGCCGTCCTCCAGCGCCGCAATAGCTGTGATCGGCTTGAAGGTAGAGCCGGTGGGATACTGACCCTGCTCGACTTTGTTCAGCAGCGAACCGTCGGCCTCGACCTTCGCCCACTGTTTCGTGGTGCCGCTCTGGTAGATCGTCGGATCGTAGGTAGGGTTGCTGGCCGACGCGATGATCTCGCCGGTCTTGACATCCATGACCACGGCCGCGCCGCCGTCGGCGCTCCACATGTGGTTGTCGTGCGCTATCCGTATGCCTGTGACCAGGGCGTCTTCCGCCGCCTTCTGCACCTTTGCATTGATGCTGAGCTGCAGCGTGTCGCCCGGCACGGCGCTCACGCCGCCCACGATCGGGACGTTCTTGGGGCGGCCCATGGAGTCGACCTCGACCTTGTACTGGCCGTCGCGTCCGCGCAGCCACTGGTCGTACGTGTACTCCACTCCGCCCTGGCCGGTGATGGCGGTGTCCGGCAGGCCCGCGAAGTGCGGCAGCTTGAGCTCGGCGACCGTCACCGGACCGACGCTGCCCAGGACGTGTTCGGCCAGCGTCCGCTGCGGGTAGGCGCGCAGGTAGTCGGTGCGCACTATCAGGCCGGGGAAGGACGCCATGTGCTCCTGAACGCCGTTGACGGCGGCCTGCTTGACGTCTTCCTTGGCTATCACGACGTCGTAGGCGAGGCTGGCCTGGCGCACGAAAGACTCGTAGAGGGCCGCCGGCGACGAGCCCGGCGAGACAGACGACTGCCAGCGCGCGGCGGAAGACGTGCCCAGCGCGGCCGACAGGCGGGCGATCACATGGTCGAGCTGGTGGTCCGGCACGGCCGCCACGGTGCGCTTGCCCTTCTCGATGACACCGTTCATGGCAAGGCCGACGATGCCGCCGCTGACTGCCACGCCGTTTTTCAGGAACACCCCGGGCAGCGCCGCGGTCCGCAGGGCGGACATCGCCGGCCCGCTGACGCCCCGCGCCAGCACGATCAGACCGGGGCCGGCATGGCGGGCCACGTACTCGCGCAAGGACGACTGTGAAGAGCCTAGATACGGCGCCAGCCGCGACACCTCGTCGCGCAGGTGGCCCGACGGCACGTCCATGAGCCGCAACCCGACGGCAAGGGCCGGCCGGTTCTCCACCAGGGTGACCTTGCCGGTGCTGTCGACGATGACGCCGCGTGGCGCCGGCACGGTGATGGTGCGCAGGCGGTTGTTGTTGGCCGCCGCGACATACTGCTGGCCGGTGAGGATCTGCAGGAACCACAGACGGAAGAGGATCACGGCGAAGACGACGATGGCCACGGCGGCCAGGCCGGCTACGCGCAGGCCGAGCGGCGGCAGCTGGGCGATGGGCTTGTCCCGGCGGCCGGCGCGCAAGACGCGGTCGGGCACCTTGCCGAGCAGGCGGGTGCCGTGCGGCCGGCGCGGTGGCGCGGCCGCCGGCCGCATCGGCATGCGCTCGAAATGAGGCCCGGGGCTGTGCCAGCGCTTACGCCGGTCGCGCACTGCCTAACCCCTCTCGTAGCCAGAGCCTTGCCAGCAGGTATCCAGGCGCCGCCAGCAGACTGTTGAACACCAGAACGGGAAGCAGCGCGTGCACGAAGAAGAAACCGAAGGGCGCCTGCCGGTCCAGCAGGAACTGGGCCAGCGTGTAGAGGACCTCGGCGACGGCGGTGCCCACGGCGACCACGACGATCGGCGCCAGGCCGGATGAGGTGTCGGCCGTCTCCGCGTACCGTCCGGCGAAGTAGCCCACGATCACAAGGACGAGCGAGACCAGACCCAGAGGACCGAACACCGCCACCGCCATGCAGAGGCCGGCGATGAAGCCGAACAGCGCGCCGGCCTCGGAACCACGCAGCAGCCCTACGCAGACGACCGCGATCAGTGTGAAGTCTGGGCTGGCGCCGAGGATGCGGACGTGCGGCGCCACCGTAGCCTGCACCAAGACCGTGACGACGAGCATGACGGCGAGCCGCGCTACGTCGGCGGCCACACCCTGCCACGTGAACGCCCGCACCCGCGAGCGGGCGGCCCTCATTTGTGGACCACCAAGACGTAGTCGAGTTGACGAACGTCCACGAAGGGCTTGACGGAGACGGTCTGGTAGATCTCCACATCCTGATGGCCGACGTTCTCGACCACGCCGATGGGAATGCCGCGGATGAAGATCGACTTGTTCAGGCCAGAAGTGGCGACGATCTGACCGACCTTCAGGGAGGCCGTCTTGTCCACATACTCCATGCTCACGTCGCCGGTGACGCTGCCGTGCACCGAGCCCTGAGCGCCGCCGGGCAGCACCTCCGCGTCGACCCAGGACGACTGGTCGGTGATCAGCGTGACCTCGGCCGCGTTGCTGGTGACCTCCGTGACGCGGCCCACCAGCGCCTGCCCGTTGTCGCCGTTGACGACCGCGTCGTAGAGGGCCACGCCCTGGCTGGAGCCGGCGTTGATGGTCACCGTGGAGTACCAGACGTCCGTTGAGCGGGCGATCACCCGGGCGGCTATGAACCTCGCACCGTTCGGATAGACGGGATCCTTGGTGATGTTGAGCAACGCCTTGAGCTGCCCGTTCTCCTGCTGCATCTCGAGCTGGTTGGTGGTGGCCTTGCGCAACGCGTCGATCTCGCCGCGCAGACGCTTGTTCTCGCTGCGGGCGCTGAAAAGGCCGCCGACCCAGTGCCAGGCGTCGCCGAAGGGCTTGATGACCTTGGAGACGCCCGACTCGAGGGGCTGCAGCACGCTGGCGCCGGCACGCTGGGCGCCGTGCAGCAGTCCGCCGGCCTGTTCGCGGAAGAACAGGGTGAACACCGCGAGCGACAGGATGACCAAGCCGGCGACGAGCAATCGTCGCCACAGTGTGCGCCTGCGGATCACCGGCTAGGAGCGAGTAACGGTGTCAGCGGCCGCGAGGCCGCGAGTTGCGCTTGCTCTTGGCGAGTACATCGAACTCCTCGAGGTACTTGCCGGAGCCCACCGCCACACAGGTGAGGGGGGACTCGGCCAGATGTACCGGCATCTGCGTCTCGGCGCGCAGGCGCTCGGGGAGGGCCTGCAGCAGCGAGCCGCCACCGGCGAGCATGATGCCGCGATCCATGACGTCGCTGGCGAGCTCGGGCGGGGTCTTGTCGAGAGTCGCCTTGATTGCGTCGATGATGGCTTGCACCGGCTCTTCCAGGGCCACCCGCACGTCTTCCGATGAGAGGACGATGGTCTTTGGCAGACCGGTCACCAGGTCTCGGCCGCGGATCTCGGCCTGCTCTTCTTGCGGCAGGGGACCGGCGGAGCCGATCTCGAGCTTGATCTCTTCCGCCGTCTGACTGCCGATGAGCAGCTT
>Ga0182021_10003922_pt1 | contig 17442 bp, 16 predicted proteins | sample 612E3MmetaG_FD_120493 | JGI IMG/M metagenome (GOLD analysis project Ga0182021, IMG submission 120493) | Permafrost microbial communities from Stordalen Mire, Sweden - 612E3M metaG (Illumina Assembly) | ecosystem: Environmental > Terrestrial > Soil > Wetlands > Permafrost | place: Sweden... | reverse complement strand
GCGCTGGCCGGCGGCGTGGCGATCGTTGTCATCGGCGCGTCAGGCGACCTGGCGGGGCGCAAGATCGTTCCCGCCTTGTTCTCTTTGTACTGCCAGGGGCAGTTGCCGCGCGACTTCTGCGTGTTTGGGCTGGCACGCACGGCGATGGATCACGCGGCGTTTCGCGTCCGCCTTGCGGAACACCTCACGTGCCGCTATTCGCCCGCCGAGTCCTGCGCGGATCGGATGAGCGAGTTTCTGGGACGGTGCTATTACAGCGCCGGGCAATACGGATCGCCCAACGCGTATCTTGACCTCTACGCCGCGATGCGGGAACTCCAGGGAGCCAGGGCGAACCGGCTCTTCTACATGGCGGTTCCGCCCGGCGTCTTCATGGACGTCAGTCGCGCCTTGGGCGATTCCGGCCTGGTCGAGTGCGGGGACGACGAGCCGTGGTCCAGAGCCGTGATCGAAAAACCCTTTGGCCGGGACCGGGCAACGTCGGACCAGATGGTCCGGGAAATGCACGAGGTCTTCACGGAGGACACGACCTACCGGATTGACCACTACCTCGGCAAGGAAGTCGTTCAGAATCTCATGGTATTGCGGTTCGCGAACGCGATCTTCGAACCCCTGTGGAATCGCCGTCATGTCAAGAGTGTGCGGCTCACGTGGCGGGAACCCGGCGGCGTGGGGCAACGGGGCGGGTATTTCGACGGTTTTGGCATTATCCGCGACGTGATGCAGAATCATCTTCTGCAGATTCTGGCGCTGCTGACCATGGAGCGGCCTCGGGAACTGGCGGCGAACGCGGTGAAAGACGAGAAAGTGCGGCTGCTGCGCTGCATTCCGCCGTTGACGGTTGACGACGTGGTTGTGGGTCAATACGCGGCCGAGCGGGACGGCCGGCACGCGGCTTATGTCGCCGAGCCAGGCGTGACGGCTTCGTCCCGGACTCCCACCTATGCGGCGGCGATGCTCCGGATCCTGGATCCCCGATGGGAGGGCGTTCCGTTCTTTGTGGAGGCCGGAAAGGCCTTGGACCGCGCGATCAGCGAAGTGCGGATTCTGTTCCACGACACCGCCTCGGCGTTCTGGAGCAACGGGACCGGGGCCGTGGAGCCGAACGAGCTCGTGATTCGCATTCAGCCGGACGAAGCCATCGAGCTGAAAATCATGAGCAAGGTCCCCGGTCTGGAACTGTCGGTCCGGCCGACTTCCTTGAACCTTCGGTATCAAGACGCCTTCCAAACGCCGATTCCCGACGCCTACGAGTGCCTTCTCCTTGACGTGATCGGGGGCGATCGAAGCCTGTTCATTCGCGCCGATGAACTGGCGGCCGCCTGGGACATCTTCACGCCGGTTCTTCACGCCTTGGATGAAGGATGTGTCACGCCGGAACTTTACGAATTTGGGGGAAACGGCCCGGAGTCGGCCACACGGCTCGCGGCCAAGTTTGGAGTGGAGCGCGGGGGGAGATTATGAGTTGCGGAAAGATCCAGAAGCGGGAGTTCAAGACGGCGGAGGATTTGGTGAGGGCCGTGGCCAACCTTCTCGAGGAGCGTTTCACCCGGTCCTTTGGCCGGCCGCACGCCGTTATGCTGTCCGGCGGGCGGACGCCGTTGCCGGCGTATGGGGAAGTGAAGAATCGGCGGCTGCATGGCGCGGAGGATCTGTATGTTTTGTTTTCCGACGAACGCATGGTTCCACCGGACTCTCCGGAGAGCAACTATGGCAATGTCCGGTGCATGTTGAATAGCGCGGGTATCGCCGACGAGCGGGTCATCCGGGTGCAGACCGGGCTCCCGGTGAAGGCGGCGGCGGCCCAGTATGACAAGGCGCTTCAGCAGTTCGTCAAGTGCGGAGGGCGGATTACGCTGGGACTGCTTGGGTTGGGCGCCGACGGACATACGGCCTCGCTCTTCTCGTCCGACCAAATTCAGGGTGCGGCCGGCGCCTACGCCATGGCCGTGCCGCGAAAGGAGGGTCCTTCGCGGGTCTCCGTAACGCCCGGCTTGTTAAAGCGCGTCGAAGCCATTATCTTTCTGGCTGTGGGTCGCGAGAAGCGGGAGATTGTGTCACGCCTGCTCGTCGAACCCGACCAGGTGCCCGCCGGTCTGGCCGTGCGTGAAGCGCCGGCCGTTCAAGTGTGGGTGGCCTAAGAGCGGGTGTGAAGGTTCATGCAAGAAGGAGCTAACCATGATTGACCAGAAGAAGGACTGCAAACACGAGTTAGGTCATCCCGGGCACTTGTGCGTACTCTCGGCCGACAATCGCTTCGACGAAATCAAGGGCCTGGTCAAGGATCCGAAGTTCATCTGCTTCAACTGCGGCCGGGTCGCCGATCGCGAAGGCAATCTCTGCAATCCCATGCCGCTGCAGGGCTGACGCTCTTGGCATGAAAGAAGCGGACGCCAGGAAGCGCATCGAAGCCCTCCGGGCCGAAATCAACCGGCACAACACCCTCTACTACGTCGAGGCCCGGCCGGAGATTTCGGATTTCGAGTACGACGTTCTGCATGCCGAACTGAAGCGGCTGGAAGAGGCATTTCCCTCGCTCAAGACCGCGGATTCCCCGACGCAACGGGTCGGCGGCGCGCCGCTCAAGGCATTCAAAAGCGTCAAGCATCTGCGCCCAATGCTTTCGCTCGACAACACCTACTCCTTCGATGATCTGCGTGAATTTGACGGGCGAGTCCGGAAACTGTTGCCCGACGAGGACGTGGAGTACGTGCTCGAACCGAAGGTGGATGGGTGTTCGATTAGCCTCCGGTATGAGAAGGGTCTCCTTGTTGTCGGCACGACTCGGGGCGATGGCGCGACGGGTGACGACATCACCGAGAACCTGAAGACCATCCCGACGATTCCACTCCGATTGACGGCGGATGGGAATGGACGCCTACCCGGTTTTATCGAAGTCCGAGGCGAAGCCTATATGCCCGTGGAGGGGTTTAAGAAACTCAACGAGGAGCGGGAAAGCCGGGGCGAGGAAACGTTCGCGAATCCCCGCAACGCGACGGCAGGATCGCTGAAACAACTGGATTCGCGCGTCGTGGCGGCGCGCCCGCTGGCCGCCGTCTTCTATGCCGTGGGGGCCGTCGAGGGAAGGGTTTTCGCGACGCAGGCGGAGGTACTGAAGGCGCTCAAGGCACTCGGGTTGCCTGTTGCGGCCCGGTGGTGGCTTTGCGGCGGTGTGGACGAGGTCATCGCCTGGTCGGAGGAATTGCAGCGACTCGAATCGGAACTCCCGTACGACATTGACGGGGCCGTGGTCAAGGTCAACAGCCTCGCGCAGTGGGAGCGCCTTGGCACCACGGCCAAGGCGCCACGCTACGCCATCGCGTACAAGTACTCGCATGAGCAGGCGCAAACACGTCTGAATAGGATCACCGTTCAAGTCGGAAGGACCGGAATCCTGACGCCGGTGGCGGAACTGGAACCGGTTTTTCTGGCGGGTTCGACAATCTCCCGCGCGACCCTTCATAATGAGGAAGAAATCAAGCGGAAGGATATCCGTGTCGGGGATGTCGTCATCGTCGAGAAGGCCGGGGAGGTGATTCCCGCCGTGGTGGGCGTCGTCCGCGAGAAGAGGCCGGCCGGTTCGCATCCCTTCGATTTTCTCAAGCACCTCGACGGGATGTGTCCAGCCTGCAAGGGGCCGGTTAGCCGTGATCCGGAGTTTGTCGCCTGGCGCTGTGACAATATTGCCTGTCCGGCGCAGTTGAAGAGGACTATCCTGCATTTCGCCGGGCGGGGCGGCATGGACATCGAGGGCCTCGGTGAGTCGCTGGTCGATCAGTTGGTTGACAACTCCCTTGTTGGCGACGTCGCCGACCTCTACGCTTTAACCGTGCCGCAGGTGGCCGGTCTACAGCGAATGGCGGAGAAGTCCGCGTCGAACGTCGTGGCGGCCATTGCACAGAGCAGGAGGCGGGAATTGTGGCGGCTGATCCACAGTCTGGGCATCCGCCACGTGGGCGAGGGGGCCTCACGGAAACTGGCGGGCCGGTTTGGAACTCTGGATTCCTTCGCTGACGCGGACGAAGAGGCGCTGATCAGGGTGGAGGACATTGGCGCCGTCGTCGCGCGCAGCATACGGGATTTTTTCCAGAACGCCCGGAACCGTTCCGTGATTGAGAAACTGCGAAGGGCCGGCGTTACTATGAAGCGGTTATCCGAGGAAGCGGCTCCGATTGGCGGGCCGTTTGCCGGGAAGACCGTGGTGCTCACCGGCGCGCTGTCGGGCTTCTCGCGGGAACAGGCGCAGGAGCTTCTTCGCGGGCAAGGAGCGAAGGTGACGGATAGCGTCAGCAAGAAGACGGATCTATTGATTGCCGGAGCCGAGGCGGGATCGAAATTGCAGAAGGCGCGGACGTTGGGCGTTCGCGTGATAAACGAAGCCGGGTTTCTGGCAATGATCGGCAAGTGACGGAGGTTTGTCGGATGAACACGCATTTGTTGGAGGAGTTGAAGACCGCGTTTACGAAGTGGTTCGGCGTGAAGCCCGCTGCGATCGCCTACGCGCCGGGCCGCGTGGAGATTCTGGGCAATCACACCGATTACAACGAGGGCTACGTCCTGTCGGCCGCCATCAATTACGGGACGTTCTTCGCCGCGGCGGCGAACGAGTCGGCCGAATGCCGCCTCGTGGCCGGGGACCTCAAGGAGGAATGTCGGTTCCCCGTGGCCGGGGTTTCGCCGTCCAAGACGATGAGTTGGGCGAACTACGTCAAGGGCGTGTTCACCGGGCTTGGAGAACGCGGCCCCATCCGGAATGGTTTTCGCGGGATGTTTCGTGGCGACGTTCCGTTGGGCGCCGGGTTGTCGAGTTCCGCGGCCCTCGAGATGTCGAGCGGTCTGGCCCTGTCGTCTCTCTATGGCATCCCCGTGCCGCCCCTGGACCTGGCCCGCCTTGGGCAAACGGCCGAGCATGTCTACGCGGGCGTGAAGTGCGGGCTTTTGGATCAAATCTCCAGTCTGTACGGACGGGAGAACGCGTTGGTGCTTTCGGACTTCAGAACACTGGAGGTGGCCAGTGTCCCGCTTGGCGCGAAGGCCTGTTTCCTGGTGTGCAATACGGCCGTGAATCATGCGCTTGTGGATTCCGAGTACAACGAACGGCGGGCCCGTTGCGAGGAAGCGGCGCGCTTTTTCGCCGGAGTTCTCGATCATCCGGTCAGGGCGCTCCGCGATGTCGCGTGGGAGGAGTGGGAGGCGCACCATTCCGGAATGAACCCCGTGGCGGCCCGGCGGTCCGCGCACGTGATCGGAGAGAACACCCGTGTGCGGCGCGGAAAGGACTTCCTCGGCCGTCACGACCTGAAGGGGTTTGGCGGCTTGATGTTCGAATCGCACGAGAGTTCGCGGACCCAGTTCGAAAATTCCTGCCCCGAACTGGACGCGCTGGTGACGGCGGCCAGGACGATGCCAGAAGTGCTCGGGGCGCGGCTCTCCGGCGGCGGGTTCGGCGGAAGCATCGTGGCGCTGGTGAAGGCTCCGGACGCGGACGGCGTCGCCCATCGCCTGGCCAATGCTTATCGGGAAACGTTCGGGCATCCGTGCGTTGCGATGGCCATCAAACCCTCCGCGGGGGCTGCCATCGTTTCGTGACGATGGGTTTGACACGCCGACGGCGACCGCGACGGCAGGCGCATAAACATTGAAAAAAGACGCAAGAAGGTGTTGCAAAGCGCTGGGCGGTTGCCTATATTCGGACAACAAGACGGCCAAATCATGGTGATTCGGTCGTCGTACATCACAAAGGAGTTACTCTAATGGCGAAGGCGATGACAAAGAGTCAGATAGTGGCGGGCGTGGCGGAAGCGGTGGGGCTCACCAAGAAGCAGGGCGTGGCGGCGATCGAAGCTTTGGTGTGCATGGCGTGCAAGAACGCCAAGAACGGTTTCACGGTTCCTGGGCTGGGCAAGCTCGTTCTGGTCAACCGCAAAGCCCGCATGGGCCGCAATCCGGCGACCGGCGAAGCCATCAAGATCCCGGCCAAGCGCGTCGTGAAGTTCCGCGTCGCGAAGGCTTGCAAGGACGCCATTCTGGGCTGATCCTGATCGAGAGTTTTTAGGCGTGAAGAGGCTGTGGTTCATCCGCGGCCTCTTTGCTTTTTTGCCCCGGCCACGGTAGGATGTGAAGCGGAGGGGAACAAATGCCAATCTACGAATACGAGTGCGAAGAATGCGGGAATCGTATCGAACGGTTGATCCGCAACGCGGGCGATGTGCCGAAAGCATGCGAGAAGTGCAAGGGCAGGCTGCGCAAGGCCCTGTCGTCGTTCAGTGTATCGTCCACCGGTCCGGGGGCGAAGCATGAGCCGTCGGCGGCCTGTTCGACGTGCTCCAGCGGAAGTTGCCCGTACAGCGGCGGGCCGTGACCTCCGTGCGGCCGATGCGCGAGATCGATAACTCGCGGATCCCGGGAGAGTTGTCGCGAACTGACGTTGCGATTCGAGGGAATAGTGACATAATGAGGACCATGCAAACACAGGAGACGGAAGGCATCCGCCTGAATTCGTTCGATCCCGTCGAACGCCGGATCGCCTTGGACGAGTTGGCCTCATCGCCGGCGGCGCAGGCCGCGACGGGCGAGAACGTCAACATGCATCTGCATTCCTTTTTTTCCTACAATGCCCGGGGTCTCTCGCCGTCAGCCCTCGCCTGGGAGTCGCGTAAGGCCGGACTGTATGCGGCGGGGCTATGCGATTTCGATGTGCTCGACGGCTTGGAGGAATTCCTGGAGGCCGGGCCGCGGTTGGGATTGCGGGTGTCCGCGAATCTCGAGACGCGCGCCTATTTGAAGGAATATGCCGAGGCGGAGATCAATTCGCCGGGCGAACCGGGTGTGACCTACATCATGGGCGCCGGATTCGTGCGCGTTCCCCCCGCGGGCTCCGCGCAAGCCGGGATGCTCGGCGAACTGCGCCACCAGGCGGCGGCGCGGAACATCGCGCTCGTGGGGCGGATCAATCCCCATGTCGGCCCGGCTTCCGTGGACTACGAGAAGGACGTGGTCCCTCTCTCGCCGGGGCGGTGCCCGACCGGGCGGCACATCGTGCGCGCCTACGTCAATCGCGCGAAGTCGGCCTTCTCGGGAGCGGCGCTGGCAGGATTTTGGGCGCCCCTGCTTGGACGGACGGCTGAGGAGACGGCCAAACTCGTTGGAAACATTCCCGCCTTTGAGGAAGGGGTGCGGGCGCGTCTCGTGAAGAAAGGCGGTCTGGGCTACGAGCCCCCGACACCCAGGACCTTCCCTCTCGTGGACGATTTCGTCGGGTGGGTTCTCCAGTGCGGCGCCATCCCGATGGCGACGTGGCTGGACGGCACGAGCCCAGGCGAAGCCGACCACGCGGCCCTGCTCCAATGCCTTCGGGCCAAGGGCGTGGCGGCCGTCAATATCATCCCCGACCGGAACTGGAACTATTCCGATCCCGCGGCCCGGGCCCTGAAAACCCGGTTGCTGAAGGAGTATGTCCAGGCCGCCGAGGCCCTGAACATGCCCGTCAACATCGGCACGGAGATGAATCGCGACGGCCTTCCTTTTGTGGACAATCTGGGCGGCGAAGCGTTGAAGCCGTTCCGGGACATGTTCAGGCGCGGCGCGCAGGTCATGGTCGGGCATACCCTCCTTGCCCGGTATGGCGGGTACTCCTACACGGGGCGGGCGGCTGCCGAGGAATTCGGCAACGACGTGCCGGCGAAGAACGTCTTCTTCGCGTCGGTCGGCGCCCTGCCGCCCGTGACAACGCCGGCGGAGGAACGGCTGAAGCGCATGGGCCCGGATGCGGCGAATCTGACGATTCGGCACTCCGCGGCGGCCGGGGCCTGGTGTTGGGCATGAGACGGTCGGTTCGACAGACTGGCACCTGAATCAAAGAACGGAGAGCCTATGGTTTTGAAGGATAAGAGAGCGGTGGTGACCGGGGGTGCGCAGGGATTGGGCCTGGCGATCGCGGAACGGCTGCTGGCCGAGGGGTGCAACGTCGTGGTCGCCGATCTTCAGGACGAACAACTGCGGAAGTCCGTTGACGCCCTCGCGAAAGCGCAGGGAACCGGCCGGGTCACCGGCGTGAAGTGCGACGTAACCCAGGAAGCGGACGTGCAGAATCTCGTCAGGCGGGCCGTTGATGTCATGGGGGGCCTGGACGTGTTCGTGGCCAACGCCGGCATTCTGATTTCGGGCCCCCTCGTTCAATTCGATGTCGCGAGGTGGCGGAAGGTGATGGACGTCAACCTGGTCGGCCAGATGATCTGCATGAAGCATGCGTTGCCGGAAATGGAGAAAGCCGGCGGCGGATCGTACGTCCAGATTAACTCCAAGTCCGGCAAGAAGGGGTCGTTCAAGAATTCGGCCTATGCGGCGTCCAAGTTCGGCGCGATCGGTCTGGTCCAAAGCGCGGCGCTGGAGCTGGCGGACAAAGGGGTAAGGGTCAATGCCGTGTGTCCGGGCAATCTTCTGGATTCGCCCCTGTGGAAGGACAGTTTGTTCAAGCAATACGCGGCCAATCAGGGGATCAGCGAGGAGCAGGTCAGGCAGAAGTACATTGACCAGGTTCCCATGAAGCGTCCTTGCGCGTACGAGGACGTCTGCAACGTGGTGGTTTTCTTGGCGTCAGCCCAGTCCTCGTACATGACGGGGCAGGCGATCAACGTGACGGGCGGACAGGAGATGCGATAACAAACAGTTGAGAAGGAACGAAATGAAGAAAGGAAAGAAAGCGGGGCCGTCGGTGCGCGAGGAATTGGTCCGATTTGGAGTCAAGATTGCGCAGGCGAGACTGGTGGCCGGGGCAGGGGGAAATATCAGCGCGCGAGAAGGGGGAATCGTGTGGATGAAGCCGAGCGGGTTCGCCATGGACGACCTGGCGCCGGAGGACTTGTGCGGCATGGATCTGGCCAGCGGCCGCCAACTCCAGGGCCCCAACCGCCCGACCTCGGAAGTCAACATGCATCTGGCGGTTTACAAGGCGCGCCCGGAAATCACCGCCATTTTCCACACCCATTCGCCGTGGGCGTCGGGCGTGATCAGTTCCGGCGCCGAACTGAAGGCCATGTTCGCGGAGTTTGTGTGCGACCTGGGCCGCGTGGGAACGATCCCGTATGTCACGCCGACGACTCAGGATCTGGCTCAGGCCGCGGCGGAGGCGGCGAAGGAATCGGACACGATCTTCATGGTTAATCACGGCATCCTGGCGCTGGGCGTCACGATGAAACAAGCGTTTTACAAATGCGTGGTGGTGGAAGATGCGGCGATTTCGATGGTCGCCGCCGCCGCCGTGGGAAAGCCGCGCTTCTTGAATCACAAGGAAATCCGCGAGCTGATGGCGCTGGATGCGCCGAAGCATCGCGTGCGAATGATGGAAACAAAGTAGGTCGCACGGGGACAGGGCGTGCGGGGTAGCGCGTCCGCCGGACGGGCGGAAACGGCTGATCGTCCTGTCCGGACAACGTGGGCGTGCGCGTGGAGAACAGGACGGAGGACTCATGAAGACCGGGCAGGTATTCGCGGCGGATCTCGGCGCATCCGGAGGAAAGTGTTTTGCGGGCATTTTCTCGAAGGAGGGCTTTCGCCTGGCCGAGGTTCATCGCTTCGGGCACGAGGCGTCATCGCTGTTGATTTCCGATGCCAGGGGAAGACTGACGGAGCGGATGTACTGGGACGATCTCCTGTTGTTTCAGAACATCGTCAAAGGGCTCCGGGAGTATCGGCGGTCGGTCGGGGCGCGGCTGGACTCCATCGGCGTCGACACTTGGGGCGCCGACGGGCTGGTCATGTCGCCCGTCGGCGATTCCGTCGGGAAGATGTACGCTTACCGGGACCACCGGCTGGACGGGATGATCCAGAAAGTGAAGGCGCGGATAGACGCGCGGCGCATGTATTCCCTCACCGGCATTCATTTTCAGCCCTTCAATGTGAGCAATCAGCTCCGTTGGTTCGTCGAGCATCGGAAGGCGGCGCTGCAACGCGGCTCTTTCTACCTGCCGGTGCCATCGGTGTTCTACTTTTACCTGGGCGGCGTCCGGAGCGTGGATTCCACGTGGGCAAGCGTCACGCAGTTGATGGACGCGCGGACCCGCAAGTGGAGCGGCGAGGTGCTGAAGAAGCTCGGCATCCCCGCTGACTTGATGCCGCCGATCGTGGCTCCGGGCAAGAAAGTGGGACGACTGTACCCGCAGCTAGCCAAAGCCGTTGGACTGAATCAGGCCAAGTTGATCGCCGTCGGCGGGCACGACACGGCGAGCGCTTATGCCGCGGCGCCGGTCAAGCGGCCTGAAGAGGCGCTCATCATCAGTTCCGGAACATGGTCGCTGGTCGGCCGGCTGGTTTCCAGGCCCGTGACCACAGACGAGGCTTTGGCCGCCAACCTCAGCAATGAAGGAGGGATCGGCAATACTCGCCTTTTGAAGAACTGCATGGGTACCTGGCTGGTCCAGGAGTTGAAACGGGGCTGGCAGAATGCCGACGGCCATGAGCTCCGGTGGGCCGATCTTGACCGCGCGACGCATGAATCGCCGTCATTCACGGCGTTTGTGGATCCGGACGCGCCGGTGTTCTACAACCCGCCGGACATGGAACGGGCCATCGTGAACTACCTGAACAAGACCCGTCAGCCGACGCCTGCGGCCCGGGGGACGTTCCTGAGGATTGTCTATGAGAGCCTGGCGCTCAAGTATCGGCTGGTGAACGAGCAAATCGAGCAGGTGACCGGCAAACCCTCGCGGGTCATTCATATCGTCGGCGGGGGCAGCCGGAACGTCATGTTGAATCAATACGCGGCGAATGCCATCGGCTTGCCGGTGATCGCGGGCCCGGAGGAGGCAACGGCCATCGGCAACTGCATGGTTCAGGCTCTCGGGCTCGGGCTGATTCGATCGCTTCCGGAGGCCCTGCCGCTAATCCGGAGCGCCTTCCCCATACGCGAGTATCGCCCCGAGGATACCAGTCGTTGGAATCAGGTGTACGAGCGCTTCAAGAGGCTTCTGCGGTAGGCGAATGGGATCGGCCCTTACAGCGGTTCAAGGAAACCGTCGAAGGAACTGGATCGTCCTCCTGTCGGCGCTGGCCCTGACGGCGCCGGGGCGGATCGCCGCCGCAGAACCCGCGCCTTTGCTTGGGACCAACGAATTGACGCATCTCCACCGGGCGCTGTCGCGCCTGAACATGGACGAGGCCGACCTCGGATTTGAGAAGGACATCGCCAAGCCGGTCATGGCACTCGAGTGGGTCCGGCACGCATTGAATCATCCCCTCGACCTGCCCCCCGTGGCCGACCGGATCCGGGAGGCCGCCGCCACGAATTCGGCGCACAAGTTGTGGGCGCTCGCGGGGGACCTTCTGGAAGCCGCCGTTTCGGCGAGGCCTGCGCCGGTGACGGACGAGTCGTTGGCCTGTTCAAATGCCTTGAATCCGCACTTGGCGGTGTATCTCCGCGAGTTCGTGGACCGGGCCGGAGGCGCGGCCGATCTCTTCGCGGCGGCGTCGCAGGAACTCGGAACGGACGACATGCAGTATGCCTCGGCGGTGTTGCTCGGGGACCTGTTCGACTCCGAGGACCGACCGGAAACCCGCGCCGCGCTCCGGGCGGCGGGAGTCTCTTCTCAGGCGGTCGCCCAGGCTATCGAGGACGGCAAGGCGCTCGACCCTGAACCCTCGCAGAAGCGGATCGTCGAACTCACGCGCCGTTTGAAACTCGATCTGGCGTTGGCGGCGGGTGAAGCGTTTCACGACGCGGTGGTCCGCCTGTCCCGCCAGGCCGTGGAGGTCAAGGCGTGGCCCGCGAAACCGGTTGTGTTGAACACGCGTCTGGGACCGGTGGTTGTCGGCACGCCCGGCGACGACGTCTACACGAATGGCGCCGTTCTGATCTTGGAGCCGGGCGGGGATGACCGGTACGCGGGGGAGGCAGCCGCCGCGAATGGCCTGAAAGGCCAGCGGCTCGCGGCCGTGGTGGATATGGCCGGAAACGACCGCTACGACGGCGCAGGCTTAATGGGCCCGGGCGGCGCCTTGTTCGGGCTTTCCATTTTGCTCGATCTGGCCGGCGACGACATTTACGAGACGGCCTATTCGGGCCAGGGCGCGGCGCTGTTCGGCGCGGCCTGGCTTGAGGACGCGGCCGGAAGCGACCTCTACAAGGCCCGTGGTTTCGCGCAGGGAGCGGCCATTGCAGGGCTCGGGGTTTTGCACGACGGGGACGGGGACGATCTCTACACGGTCGGTCTGGCGGGGCAGGCGTACGCGGGGGTTCGCGGGGCCGGCTTCCTCGTGGACGCGGACGGAAACGACCGGTATCTGGCGGGCAACGAGGAGCCCGACTGGGAACGCTACGAAGACCGATTCGTTTCGCTGGCGCAAGGCTTTGCCATCGGGCTCAGGCCCTTCGCGGGCGGCGGCGTGGCCGCGCTCGTGGACCTTAAGGGCAACGACACTTATGTGGCCGACGTGTACGGCCAGGGCGTGAGTTACTGGTACTCCGCGGGATTCTTGCTGGATTCCGCCGGGAACGATACCTATCGCGTTCACCAATACGGCCAGGGATCGGGGATCCATCTGAGCCTCGGCCTGCTGGCCGACTACGGCGGCAACGACGTCTATTCGGGGATGGGCCTGGTCCAGGGCTGTTCCCACGACTACGCGGTGGGCATGCTGTTCGACCGGGCCGGCAACGATATCTACACGGCCGAATCCGGTTCCCAGGGCTGCGCCATCAACAACGGGTTTGCCCTCTTGTTGGACGGCGCCGGAAACGATACGTATTTCGGCGCTCGTCCGGAGCTATGCCAGGGCATCGGCAACGACGGCGGACCGCGCCAGTACGGCAGCTTGTCCATCCTGATGGACCTCGGCGGGACAGATTTGTATTCGTGCGGGGCGACGAACAACGGAATGCTCGTGCGGCCTTCTTTCGGCATCGTGTATGACGTGGAGACGGCACCGGAGCCGGGCCAGGAGGCGAAGAAGTGAATCCACCGCCGTCCGTCTCGTGGATGAGACCGCTATTCCCGGCCCTGTTGCCCGCCCTCGCCCTTGCCGCCAACGCCGCGCTTGCGGCCCCGTCAAGCAACGAACTCTCGTCCGCACCGTTCGAGAAACTCGTGTTCGATGCGCAGCGTTTCGGAAACACGATCGAGAAGAAGGACGCGAAGGCGGCGGCGAAGGCCGAGTTGATCCGGCGGGGAACGAACTCGCTCCAGGTTCTGATGGGCTACGCCCACCTGGAGAATGACGGCATCCAGATGTTCACTCAGGAACTCGTGGAGAAACTGAAACCGGAGGAAGCGGCGCCGGTGTTGGCCGAATTCCTCGGATCGGACAAGCCGCGCACCCGGCGGCTGGCGGCCTACTATCTGGGGCTGCACGAATCGCCGTCGTTTGCCGCCCGAATCGTGCCTCTGCTTCGCGACGACGAGACGCGCGGCGCGGCGATCCGCGCGCTGGGCAAATGGAAGGTGAAGACCGCCGTGGGCGAGTTGTCGCCTTTTGTGGCTGACCCAAAGGAGCCGCGTCGTATCGCGGCGATCAACGCGTTACGGGACATCGGCGATCCCTCTGTCGCCGGCGTTCTGATTGCCGCGCTGGACGATGTGCACTTCACGGTCCGGGAGGCGGCGCAGGCGGCGCTCGTGTCGCTGGGGGCCGCGGTCGAGCCGCCCGTTCTACAGGCGATTCCCGCCGCGCAGGGTCACAAGCTGCGCCACTTGATTCGCATTCTGGGGCACTACTCATCGTGGCGGTCGAAACGCGTGCTGAAGCGGTACGCGCTATCGGAGAATGCCGATATTCGGCTGGACGCGCAGGACGCGTTGCGGCTGAGGCGGTAGAGTCGAAGGCATAAACAGGGGCCGATCGGCAATGACGGCCATGCTCAAAGATAGCCGCTGAGCTTTTCCTTCAAAGCCGCCTTGCTCATGGCGCCGATCATCTGCCCCTTCACCTGTCCGCCTTTGAACACGAGCAGGGTGGGAATGGAACGAACGTTGAACTGAGCAGCCAGGTCGCGGTTCTCGTCCACGTCCACCTTGGCGACTTTAAGTTTTGAGGCCATTTCGGTGGCGAGATCGTCGAGAACGTGTGCGATCATCTTGCAGGGGCCGCACCATTCGGCCCAGAAATCCACGAGAACGGGAAGCGACGAGTCGAGAACTTCCGTCTTCCAATTCGCGCCCTGTATGTGAATGACGTTGGAATTCGCCATGATTCATCCTCCCGGAAAACAGTTGGACCCAATCGTCACAGCATCACTTGGCCGGGAAATTTCCAGCCCAAATCCGGAAACGCCTGCATGACGAGAAGGTAGGTCAAAACGCAAAGCGCGAGGAGGGCCGCGGCCGCGATCCACGGGTAGACCTTCCCGAGTGCCCGGGTTTCGGCTGCCACACGCTGGGCGGCTTCGGTTTCAAGCCGGGCAACCGCCATGCTGCGCGGAATGGGACTCGCCGCCTCGTCGGCCCGTCGAATCTTGATGGTCTTGCGTTGCGTCGGTTGAGCGACGGTCGTTTCGACGCCGAGCCCTTCGACCCGCGAGGTTTGCTTTTTGACGGCATCCCCGTCGGCCACGGCGGCGGCCGGCTGCGCCGCGACTTTCACCGATGGGACTTGCCCCGGACGCTTGATACGAATGGTTTTCGGTTGGCCGGTGGCGCCGGCATCGGTTAGGGCGCCGCCTTGGGATGAGATGGCGGCCTCCAATGGAATTCGGGCCGTTTGCCGTTTGGCGTCGTCGCCCATACCGGCTGAGGCGGGGATCGGGGCCGGAGAGGATGTGACGGGTTTGGAGGGTGCCGGCGCGAGCCGGATGGTTTTGGTTCCCGAAACCGTCGGGGAAGGAATCGCCGCGCCTTCAGGCTGTGTCAGGGAAATGCGCGAGGTGATCTTCTTGACCGTTGCGGCAGCCGGGGGTTCGAAGGGCAGATCGAGCCGCGCCGTTTCTCTTTTCGGCGAGGCGGGAATGCCTTGGGGAACTTGGCCGGACAGTTCTCCCGTCTTCTTCAGGGACACTTTGGGCGGGACCGCCCCTTCCGCTGGCTTCGATTCTTCGGTCATGTCAACCCCCGGTTTCTTGTCCACGCCCGAGGCCCGTCTGAACCCCGGGTCACTTCAGTCCGTACTGTACGTCCAAACATTACGCAGCGTCAAAAGAAAAGCGACACGTCACGGAGGCATTGCCGCATCAAACCGCCATGACTTCCTTTTCTTTGGCGGCGAAGGTTTCGTCCACCTTCGCGATGTAGGCATCCGTTTCTTTTTGGATCTGTTGGAGCCCCTGGTCGCGTTCGTCCTCCGAGGCGTTGCCGTCCTTTTGCAGCGCCTTGATTTGTTCGTTCGCTTCGCGGCGGATATTGCGGATGGCGACGCGGCATTCCTCGGCCATCCGTTTGGCCACCTTGGTCAGGTCCTTTCGCCGCTCTTCGCTCAACTCGGGAATAACAATTCGAATCACTCGTCCGTCGTTCATGGGGGTAACGCCGAGGTTGGCGGCGAGGATCGCTTTCTCGATGCTGCCGAGAGCGGTGGGGTCGTACGAATTAATGACCAGGAGTCTGGCTTCGGGGGTTGAGATGCCGGCAATTTCCCGCAGACGGGTTGGCGTTCCGTAATAGGAGACCATGACGTTTTCCACGAGGCCCGGCGACGCCTTTCCCGTCCGCAGCCCCGAGAACTCCTGATGCAGGTGCGCCACGCACTTGGACATCTTGTCGTCCGACTCCAGCAAGACATCATCCATAGATTCCATAGGGTCCTCCTAGTCCGTCACGAGCGTTCCGACGTGTTCGCCGGAAACCACCCGTTCAAGGTTATCTTTTGCGAAAGCATCGAAAACGACGATGGGAATGCGATTCTCCATGCACAAGGCGAAGGCCGCGGCGTCCATGACGCGGAGGCGTTTTTCCAGCGCTTCCTGATAGCACAGTTTCTCGTACTTGGTCGCCGCCGGATTCTTGACGGGATCGGCGGAATAGACGCCGTCCACCTTGGTCGCCTTGAGCAGCGCGTCGGCGCCGATTTCGCTCGCGCGAAGGGCGGCGGCGGTGTCGGTGCTGAAGTAGGGATTGCCCGTGCCTCCGCCGAAAATGACCACGCGGCCTTTGGACAGATGCCGGAGCGCCCTTCGCCGGATGAACGGTTCGGCGATCTGACGCATTTCGATGGCCGTCTGAACCCGCGTGTCCAGCCCCTCCTTTTCCAGGGCCGCCTGAATCGCGAGGGCGTTGATGACTGTCGCGAGCATGCCCATATAGTCGCCCGTGGCGCGATCAATGCCGCGGGATTCGCCGCTGGCGCCGCGGAAAATGTTGCCGCCCCCCACGACGACGGCGATTTCGACGCCCATTTCGCGCACTTTACCGATCTGCCGGGCCAGGTCGGCGATCGCGTCGGGGGCTATGCTCAGCCCCGGCTTCCTGCTTTGCAGAGATTCGCCGCTGAGTTTAAGGAGAATGCGCCGGTACTTGCTTTTGGAACGCCGTTGTGTCGGCATGAGTGCGTCCTCTTTCGGCTGAATCTGTTGCTGATTGAACGACCGGGTGACGTATAAAGAAAAGTCGTGACGAAGTAAAGGGCGAACGTGGCCCGATTCTGTTTCCGCTTGCCGGCCTTCCGGTCTGGCTGCATAGTCGCGGGATTCGACGAGCCTGGGGGAGTGGCATGCATCAAATGAGCGCAAACGTCGGGATGCCCAAGCCGGTCCGGGGCCTGGTCCTGATGTCGGGCGGGCTCGACAGCCGGCTGGCCGTGTGCCTGTTGCGGGAGCAGGGAATCTCGGTGACAGGACTGAGTTTCGAGAGCCCTTTCTATGACGCGGCCCGCGCGCGGTCGGCCGCGGCTTTGCTGGGGGTCCCGCTGATGGTCGAGGATTTCACGGCGGGCATCCTGGCCATTCTGGAGCATCCCCGCCACGGGTTCGGATCCGGCCTGAACCCCTGCATCGACTGCCATGCCGCGATGCTGCGCCGCGCGGGGCAACGGATGGAGGCGGAGGGATTTCATCTGGTGGCCACCGGCGAGGTGCTGAATCAACGGCCGATGTCGCAGACGCGGCGCAGCCTGGGCATCGTGGCCGCCGATTCCGGCTATGACGGCTGGATTCTGCGTCCGCTGAGCGCCCGGCTGTTGCCGGAGACCGAGCCGGAACGGCGGGGCTGGGTGGATCGTTCGCGCCTGCTCGATCTGAATGGCCGCGGTCGAAAGCCGCAGTACGATCTCGCGGCGCGTCTCGGCGTGACGGATTACCCGGGACCGGCCGGGGGCTGCCGTCTGACGGAGCCCAACTACTCGGCGCGGCTTCGGGATTTGCGCGCGCACGAGGGGCTCGCGGACTTGAATGCCATCGAGCTGTTGCGGGTCGGCAGGCACTTCCGGTTTGGCCCGGCTGTGAAGCTGATCGTGGGGCGGGACGAAACGGACAACGCCGCCCTCGTGAAGAGACGGGGACCGCATCACCTGCTGCTCCAGCCTCTC
>Ga0182021_10003921_pt1 | contig 17443 bp, 12 predicted proteins | sample 612E3MmetaG_FD_120493 | JGI IMG/M metagenome (GOLD analysis project Ga0182021, IMG submission 120493) | Permafrost microbial communities from Stordalen Mire, Sweden - 612E3M metaG (Illumina Assembly) | ecosystem: Environmental > Terrestrial > Soil > Wetlands > Permafrost | place: Sweden... | reverse complement strand
CATGATACCCTCGTGAATACTGTTTTCATAGCTCGCCCAGAAAAGAGTTCGGGTAAGCTTTGATAATTCTGACATCGACAAAACTGCCGACCAGGGAACGGTCACCGCTGAAATTCACGATGCGGCCGATATCGGCCTTGCCGGAAACCTGACCGGGGAGTTTCCCCTCTCCTTCAACCAGAACGGTCATTACGCTGCCGATATAGGGGGTGCTGATTTCGCCGGTATGACGGCGCTGAAGCTCCATTAATCGATCGAGGCGTGCCATTTTTACCGCACGTGGCAGATCATCACTCATCTCAGCAGCTTTGGTGCCGGGGCGCGGCGAGTAGACAAACGAAAACAGGTCGATGTAGCGCACCTCTTCCATCAGGGACAGGGTCTGTTCGAAGTCCGCATCGCTTTCGCCGGGAAAGCCGACAATGATATCGCCGGTAAACACCAGATCCGGGCGGAGAGTTTTGAGCGTGCGTACCTTGTCCAGATAAGAGCTTCGTGTATAGCCGCGCCCCATCAGCTTCAGGACGGCATCACTGCCGGACTGAGCCGGCAGATGGATCTGACCGCTCAGCTTCGGAACATCGCCAAAGCAGGCGATCAGTTCATCTGACATATCCTTGGGGTGCGATGTTGTAAAGCGGATGCGATTGATTCCGGCAACCTCAGCAACCTGCCGGATAAGTTCCGGGAACGACGGTTCGTTTTCGGTTTTAAGACCATAGGAGTTGACATTCTGGCCGAGCAGAATAACCTCCCTGACCCCTTCATCGGCAAGCTGCCTGACTTCAGTCAGGATATCCGCAGAGCGGCGGCTGATTTCGCGGCCACGCACAAAGGGAACGATGCAGTACGAGCAGAAATTGTCGCATCCCTGCATGACCGTCACGAACCGCGACAGCCGCGACTCCCCCTTGATGGAGGGAAACAGGTCCAGACGCTGGTCGTTATCGATGAAAGTTGTCTCGGAGCGGCGCTCGCCCTGTTCGGCACTGCGCACCATTTCCGGCAACAGATGAAGATTATGGGTACCGATCACCAGGTCCAGGTAGGGCAGTTTACGGAGGAGTTCATCCCCTTCCTGCTGGGCAACGCATCCACCCACGGCAATGATCTGTTTCTTGCCATCCCTCTTGTAGATTCGCAGATTGGCAAGCCGTCTGTACACTTTTTCCTCTGCCCCGCCCCGCACACTGCAGGTATTGAGCAGGATCATATCCGAGGAGGCGGGATCGTTCGTCGGTGCATACCCAAGGTCAGCCAGCATCGTGACAATCCGTTCAGAATCGTTCACATTCATCTGGCATCCGTAGGTTTCTATGTAGAGGAGTTTATCAAGCATAGAGGGTCTGTTTTTATACGCGACAAGCGTACATAAAGTCAAACGAATTCGATTGTTTATAAAATGATCCGTATTGCCCGGATACGATTTGACACGCATAGCCAGACACCCACAGCACATCCAAGGGTTTACTTAGAATTAATAACAGGTGTAACATGCAAAAGATCGCAATTAAGGATCAACGTGCTGAAACGGTATCAATCATACATTAGGAGGGGAACCATGCCAAGCACACCATCCGGCACTGACGGATCCGATGACGGGCTCAACGTGCCGCGCAGCCGTATCGTCGTGGCCAGTATGATCGGTACGACCATCGAGTTTTACGACTTCTACATCTACGCTACTGCTGCCGTTTCGGTCTTCCCGCTCCTATTCTTCCCGAAGAGCGATTCGGGGGCGGCTCTGCTGGCGTCCATGGCGACCTTCGGGGTTGCTTTCGTGGCGCGTCCGGTCGGTTCTGTCATCTTCGGACACTTCGGCGACCGGATCGGGCGTAAGGCCACTCTGGTCGGATCGCTGCTTACCATGGGGATTGCAACGTTCCTGATCGGTCTGCTCCCTACGCTCATGCAGATCGGACTCCTGGCTCCTGTCATGCTGACGGTTCTTCGTTTCTGCCAGGGACTGGGGCTTGGCGGAGAGTGGTCTGGCGCGGCGCTGCTGGTGACAGAAACCGCCCGAGAGGGAAAACGCGCCTGGGCCGCTATGTGGCCGCAGTTGGGCGCCCCCTTCGGTTTCATGCTGGCCAACAGTTTTTTCCTGCTGCTGACGGTACTGTTTAACTACAACTCTGCCCAGGCTCAGCTTCAGAGCGACTTCCTGGCATGGGGCTGGCGCATCCCGTTCCTCGTTTCCATCCTGATGGTAGCAGTGGGTCTGTACGTGCGGCTCAAGCTTGACGAGACTCCGGTGTTCGCGCGCGCCATGGCCCGCGGCGAGAAGCTCAAGGCGCCACTGGCTGTGGTGTTCAGGAACAACCCGAAGGAACTTGTTCTGGGAACCTTCATCATGGTGGCCACCTACGTACTGTTCTACCTGATGACCACCTGGATCCTCTCCTACGCCATCGGCAGGACGGAATTCGGTTTCCTGGGGATCGGCTACCGCAATTTTCTGGTGCTCCAGCTGATTTCAGTACTGTTTTTTGCCGCAATGATTCCGGTGGCTGGGTTGCTTGCTGACAGGTATGGCCGTCGTAGCGTACTGATGGTTATCACGGCCGCAATCATGCTGTTCGGCCTGTCGTTCGACCTCTTCCTCAACCCACGGATCATGGGAACCGGCGAGAGCGCCAACATGGGGCTCATGCTGCTCTTCCTCTGCATCGGTATGACGCTGATGGGTCTGACGTTTGGTCCCATGTCTGCCATCCTCCCCGAGCTGTTTCCGACCAATGTGCGCTATACCGGTTCCGGCATCGCCTACAATGTCTCATCGATTCTCGGCGCCGCCCTGACCCCGTTTTCCGCCGTATGGCTCGCGAAAAATCATGGGGTCGGCTCCGTCGGAATATATCTTTCGGCTCTTTCGGTAGTGACCTTCACCGCCATCTGGCTCTCCAAAGAAACCAGACACACCAGTCTTGATACGCTTGAGGTTGAGAACGCAACGGTAAGTATCGAAACCACTTCGCCATAGAGGAGTCATTCAGAACCACAATACCCAACGGGCAATGCGAATTTCACCCTCCAGACCGTTTCACAAACTCCGGGCGTGGCAGGAATGTCCGTAACTTGACATATTTCATCTCTGGAACGTATTGTCACGACTGAAATTGATCCGACAGGGAGAGAGCTTTGCAGATGATTATCAATTGGAACGACATAGACACAGTACTTCTGGATATGGATGGAACCATCCTCGATCGCCATTTTGACGACCACTTCTGGTTGGAGCATGTGCCACAGCGCTGGAGTCAGCGCAATCATACGACCCTTGAATATGCCAAGGAGCATCTGTACGGTCTGTTCCACAGCCAGGAGAATACACTCAACTGGACCGACCTTGATTACTGGTCGGATCGGCTCAAGCTCGATATTCCGGTGCTCAAACAGGAAATAGAGCACCTGATCGCCGTCCATCCCTATGTGATCGAATTTCTGCTGTTCCTGAAACATTCCGGCAAAGATGTCTGGCTTGTCACCAATGCTCACTCGAAAACATTAGATCTGAAAATGAAAAGTACCCGCATCGGTCCGTATTTCGACGGCATTATTTCCGCCCATCAGGTTGGACTGCCGAAGGAAGATGACCGTTTCTGGAGGAAATTGCAGGATTTTATCCACTACGACCCGGAGCGGACACTTCTGGGTGAAGACAGCGAAACCAACCTGAAAACAGCGCAAAGTTTTTTGATTCGCTATCTTGTCTATATCAGTCGCTACAGTTCAAAGGTTGAGCCGCGACTATCGGATCATTTTCCTACGATAGACTACTTCAACAGACTTATCCCGGAGGCAGGGAGTAGCATTATATCTATCCAGCATTTAAATACGACAGACAAAAAAACTGGCGACTGATACTCTCTCCCGTATCAGCGGCCAGTTTTAAAGTCAGAGAAAATATTTTTAATTTACATTCTGCTCAGCATAGTCCTGAACTTTTCCAGCTTCGAGGCACCCTCCTCAATCAGCCGGATCAGATCTTTACGGGCTCCCCCCGCAACATCCCTCCCCTTCTCCAGCAGATCATCGGTCTTCTCACCAATTGCTTCAACCAGATGTGACACATTGTCAGCAAGATCATCCACGGCCTCATCAGCCCTGTTGCGGGCTTTTTTTGAATACCGGGAAATGTCCTTTCTTGTCTTGCTTCCGGATTGGGGAGCAAACAGCAGGGCAAGACCGGCCCCTATGATTCCCCCTGCAAAAATCATCAAAGCGGCTGCGGCGATATTCTTGTCTTTGTCTTCCATACATGACCTCCCTTTTGAATGTGATATTTCATATAATACCGCATCTGTCATACATGACAAGCTCCTTCCCACTATATTTTATTGCATAAATGTGTTATATTTCACCGTAATAATTCTCGCTTGAACACAAGGATGTTCACATGAAAAACAGTACCTATGATGTTCTGATAATCGGCGGAGGTCCGGCTGGACTTTCGACAGCATATCTGTGTCACAAACACGGCCTTTCCTATCTTGTTCTCGAATCAGGGAAAGCTATTTTCCAGGGAATTGCGAATACCTATCCGGAAGGAAAGCTGGTGTACGCATCAAAACCTAAAGACGCGCCCATGCCGTTCATGGTGGATGAATTGCGTCCGCCGGATAAGCCCGTAACGGTGGAAAGTTATCTTCAGTACGTGCAGCATTTTGTTCAGCATGAGAATCTTCATGTACAAACTGAAATGGATTTTGAGGATATCAAGGATGAACGTGATGGACTGACAGTAATCACGTCCAAAGGGAATTTTAAAGGGAGAAAGGTTGTACTTTCCTTCGGCAGCAACATCCCACGCGAACTATCCGTGTATGGTGATGCCAAAATGGTCGCCAAAAATGTTGATGATCCAAGTAAATACATCGGCATAAAAACCTTGATTATCGGCGGCGGCAATACGGCGGCTGATGTCATTATCAACATTCTTAAGACCAAGCGTGAAGCGGGAGACATAAATCCTGTCTACTGGGCGCACAAAGCTGAAACTTTTGACGTCAATAAAGAAACAGCCCAACGTCTGGGAGAAGAAATTCTCCTGGGTGGGAACCTGAGACTATTTCCTGGAGCAACACCGCGAATCGGTGAAGTCGATGAGGAAGGGGTAGACCGATTGGTTATCCGGATCAACGAATTCAAACAGGCCGACGGCATTGACCTGTACCACGCCCTGAGTTTCCCGATGCATAATGTTATTGCCTGTATCGGTTCACAGGGGCCGGTTCCGATCTTTGATAAATTGAATATCCAAAGTATTGCCTGCACTGCCGGCGTCTGCAAGATCGCCAAAGAGGGTGAGCGCCTGGTACTTCTTTCTTCGGAATTTGAATCCACGCGAAAGGGAGTGTATGTCATCGGTGGGGCAATTTCACCGTCCTACATGAAGATCAGCGAGGGATCGATTACCGAGGAAAAACATCCAAATCTTATCTACACCGCCATCAATGATGCGTACTATGTCGTCGAGGCCATCCGGGCAAAACTTGCCAATTGATATTGATTGTAAGCCATAATCACATCAGCACCTGCGAGTCTGAAAGCAGAGGTCTCCGATCCGGCAGATCTCTGTTTTTTTATTCAGGTTGCCTTGATTTTAGTGTACTCTGCCACTACATTCACACCATCTGGGTTTTTCAATACAAGATCACCGTGTACAAAGGAGTTGCATTCAATGAGAAAACACGCCCTTAAAGTTTTCACAGTCCTGGCTGCCATGTTGTTCCTGTCTGCCACTGTTCTGGAATTCGAGGCCCATGCCAGGGCTGGCGGTGGAAGCCGTTCGATGGGCAGTCGCGGTTCACGCAGCTATTCCCCACCCGCCAGCCCAAGCTCACAACCGGCACCATCCCGTGCTCCGCAGGCAGCGCCCTCCCCCGGTTTTCAACAACCGGCAGCAGGCGGGTTCATGAGAAGCATGGCCGGCGGTATTGCCGGCGGACTGCTCGGCGGGATGCTGTTCAGGAGTCTCGGATTTGGCGGCATGGGGGGCGGAATGGGTGGTGGCGGAATCGGTCTGTTTGAGATTTTATTGCTTGCCGGTATCGGTTACCTGATCTATCGCTACATCAAGAAAAAGAGAGAAGAAAGTTCAACGAACTCTTTTGAAGCCGAGCCGTACCGTGGTGGTACGGTAACCCCGATTTCCCAGGGATATCAGAGTCAGGTTCCGGAAGTCGAGGATGTCGAAGCCGGTCTGGCTCATATCCGCCAGTTTGACCCATACTTTGATGAAAACCGTTATAACGACCTGGTTATGGACAATTTTTTCAAAATCCAGGGAGCCTGGATGAATCGTGATCTGACACCGGTACAGGCTCTTCTGACGGATGAGATGCGCCGTGTATTTCAGATTGATATTGACAAATTGATCCGGGACAAACAGATCAACCGCCTCGAAAATATTGCCGTTCGGAAAGTGGACATCGTTGAAGCGTGGCAGGAATCGGGACAGGATTACATCAATACCCTGATATATGCCAACCTGCTCGACTATACGACCGATGAATCCGGTTCCGTATTATCCGGCAGCAAGAGCGATCCGATCAAGTTTGAGGAGTATTGGACCTTCAGCCGCCCGGTCGGCAATAACCCGTGGAAACTGTCGGCAATTGACCAGAAATAGACCATGAATTTTCTCCCCCCTTTCTATGTACCTGGGATCGGGGGGAGATTCCCCTTCCCCCTTGACCACGCTGCCATGAAATTATCATGAATCCCCTCAATCTGGCATCAATCAACATTTCCGGTCTCAACCTGATCGAAGCGAGTGCCGGCACCGGCAAGACCTGGACAATAGCGGCGCTCTACATTCTGCTGCTGCTTGAGAAGGAGTTGCGCCCGGAGCAGATTCTCGTGGTGACCTATACAAAGGCTGCCACAGCCGAACTGCGCGAACGCATCAGGCGTCGAATTGCAACGACACTTGATCTGTACTCCAGCGGGCGGGCGCCGGCCGATGATGATCTTGAGCGACTCCTTATGACTTCCCGGTCTCAGGACGGCGAACGAGCCAAGAAGCTCCTGACGCGGGCTTTGTATGCATTTGATGATGCCGCAATTTTCACCATTCACGGCTTTTGCCAACGGGCCCTTCTGGAGAACACGTTTGAAAGCGGCTCCCTTTTCGGCTGTAACATGATCAGCGACCAGAAAGCGGTCGTCAAACAGGTCTGCGATGACTTCTGGCGGACGCGAATCCTGACCAAGCCGGATGATTTTGTTGAGTATCTTGTTGCTGGCGGCTATACCCCGGAAAAACTCGCCAAGCCGTTTGAGGGATACTTCCAGAATCCCGACCTGATCATTGTCCCGCTGGGTGAAGACGTTCAGGTTGAGTCGTTGATAGTCGAGCGGAACAGACTCTATGTCCAGCTCTGCGCTCTCTGGAACAGCGATCGCAGCACTATACTCGGGCAGATAGAGCAGGCCCGCCTGAATCAGCAGAGCTATAAACCGTCACAGATAGGGGCAGCTTCAAGCGCGTTGGACAGCTGGGTTGCCGGCGGAAATGCAGCTATTACCACCAATAAACTCGATTTTTTTTCGGCGGCGAAAATCGGTTCCAAAACCACCAAAGCTTCACCCGGTATACCCGGCCACCACTTTTTTACCGTGTGCCAGCAGTTGTCTGAAGTGCTGGTTTCAATCAAACATGCGTTTCAGATTAAGATTATCGCCTGCCAGCATGAGTATAAACGATGGCTGGAACAGGAATTAAGCCGTCGCAAAAAAATGCTGAACCAGCGCGCATTCGATGACTTGCTGCTTGATCTACATTGTGCACTTGAAGCAGAATCCGGAGCAGCTCTAACCGAAAAACTGCAGCAGCGCTACAAGGCTGCCATGATTGATGAATTTCAGGATACCGATCCTCTGCAGTGGAATATCTTCAAGCGAATAGGAGCCGGGCAGGATTATCCGCTGTTCCTGATAGGTGACCCGAAACAGGCTATCTACAGTTTTCGCGGGGCAGATGTTTTTGCCTATCTGAATGCCGGCACGAGCGTCAACGCACAGAACATGCATACCCTGGGAACCAACTTCCGATCTGACTCGAAATTGGTGACCGCAGTCAATGCCCTGTTTAATCTCGGTTCAGCCCCATTTATGCATCATGATATACCATTCGATCCGGTTAAATCAGGCCGCTCTGTGAATGACCGGTTGTTATTTAACGGCGCACCGGATGAACGACCACTCAGGGTCTGGGTTTACCCCCGCAGTGACGACACAAAAACCGAGGTAAAACCGGTGGCGACCCGCACAATTGTTCGGGCGGTTGCAGGAGAAATTGCCCGTCTGCTTGAACCGGAGCGTGTTACCATTTCACTGTCTGGACATATACGCCCGCTGAAGCCAGGGGATATTGCCGTGCTGGTGAAAACCCACAAACAGGCAGATCGGATACAGGAGGCGCTGGTTGCGCTCGGTATCCCGTCAGTGCAACAGGGAAGCGCCACTATTTTTGAGACGTCCGAAGCGCTCGATCTGTTGCGGGTCCTGCGAGCTGCTGCAGAACCGCATCGGGAAGCGTTGGTCCGGGAAGCCCTGTTGACTGGCAGTATGGGATTGAGCGCCAATCAGGTTTCGCAGTATGTGGAGAGTTCGGGGGAGGATCCCGAATGGGAATCATGGCTGATTCGTTTTCAGAATCTGCATACGGTGGCAGGATCCGGCGGCGTGGTAGCCCTTGTCTCACGCCTGCTGGGGAACTGTGGCGTACGGCAGCGGCTATTGTCACGCGTCGGCGGAGAACGCTGCCTGACCAACCTTCTGCACTGCTCGGAATTGCTGCACCAGATCGAACGTGAACAGGGGAAAAACCTATCCGGTTTGGTTACCTGGCTGGAGCGAAGAATCGGAAAACCAACCAGGGATGATGCGGCATTGCTCCGGCTTGAAACTGATGAAAATGCGGTAATGATTTCAACCATTCATGCCAGTAAAGGCCTGCAGTACCCGATTGTATTTGTGCCGTTCGCATGGGATGCAGCATCCGGCGCAGCTGACAGGGCGCTGTTTCATAATGACGATGGTGATTTGGTGCTGGATCTTGCCGGCGAGGAAGAAAACCTGCTTCGTGCCACGGCAGAACAGAAAGCGGAGGCCGTCAGACTGTTGTATGTGGCGTTGACACGGGCAGAGTTCCGCTGTTATGCCGTGTGGGGGGGCATCAACGGTGCGGCCGACTCGCCGTTTTTTCAGCTGCTGCATGGCGGGCTGGCTCCTCAGGATGGCAAACATTTTCAATCACTGGGTGACCGGGCAATTCTTGATGAGATGCAACGGCTTTCAGACGGCGGTGACAATGGCATTTCCGCCGAAATGATGCCGGTACATGAAGGTGTCTCCCCTTTTCAGAATGGTGCATCAGCCGATTTTCCCTATGTCTGCAGAGCGATAGGGCACTCTCTCCTTGATGACTGGCGCGTCGCCAGCTTCAGCGGGATGACCTCCGGATCGGGGCACATATTTGAACCGCATGATCACGATACTATCCCGGTTGATACGGTGGACGCTCAGTCGGAACCGGAGCAGTCTGCGGGTGGATTGTCAATCTTTCACTTTCCGCGTGGTGCTAAATCAGGAACCTGCCTCCATGAAATATTTGAGCAGCTGCAGTATAACCAGTTGAATAGTGACGTTTTCACCACCACAGTACGCTCTGCGATGTCTAACAACGGCTTTCACGAACAGTGGCTGCCGGCCGTCAGGAATATGGTTGAAGACGTTACCTCCGCACGGATTATTCAGGAGGATCCTGATTTCACTCTGGCACAATTAAAAAAGGGTGACTGGCAGGCCGAGATGGAGTTTTATCTCCCCATCAGGCAGCTTGCACCGGACATTCTGCGGAGCCTGTTTGAAGACGTGCTCGACGAAAAACGTTTCGGGGATTTTTTTAATGTGCTGGAACGGCTTTCGTTCCGACAAAGTCGCGGCATGCTGCAGGGTTTTATTGACCTGGTTTTTACGCACCACGGCCGTTACTACATCCTCGACTGGAAATCAAACCATCTTGGCATGAAGACGTCCGATTACAATCAGGATACGATGCACGATTCAATGTGCCGCAGTGCATATATTCTGCAATATCACCTGTATACCCTGGCGCTGGACCGACTGTTAAAGGTGCGGCTGCCCGGCTACAGCTATGATACACATTTCGGAGGAGCACTATACCTGTATGTACGGGGGATTTCTGCCGGTTCTGCAACGGGCGGAATCTACTGTGGTCGGCCACAGTCCGAGTTTATACGGCGTGCCGGTGAGGTGATGCTGCAATGACTCTGCTCACTTCTGTTGCAGCTGATCCTGATATTTTTTTATCCCCTCTTCAAATATTCGCTCTATTTCCGCTTTTGGATGTTCATGGACATAATACCAGAAATAGGATGCAAGTATCACGAGTAACAACACAAACAACAGAATCATAATTACTCGTTTAACGGACCTTTTAATACCCGCCCATCGGGATGTGTCGTATTCTCTTTCCCTTCCCCCTGTTCCCCGATACAGATACCTTTCACGCAACTGCCTGATTCTTTTCAGTTGAATGGTGGAAATGTATTTAACAATCGCGTCCCGGTCACGTTCATCTATGGACACAAACTGTATTCCGGTATTGAAATAATCGCGTTCGCTGTCGGCAGGATACGTGCGGTTGGCAAACACAACCCGGCCGATAACGTCTATTATCCGCGGCGGTATTGGTACAAAAATCTCCAGCAGCGTATACTCTCTCTCCTCGAACTCCTGATGCGTATTGATGCGCAGACCGCCACCGCTGATATTGGCTGCCAGCGGAATGATAGTGTTCCAGGAGTCGGACCCCTCCTCCCCGTTCTGTTTCTCATCAGAAACCTTTATTTCGATGTCTCTTCCTGATGAAACTTGAATACGTTTATGCGGCAATCCAGCAGCAGTGGGCGGTAACCCACCGGACCAACGGCGATCCTTGCGGTCGATCTCGAGCTGCTGTCGGCGAATCCGTCTCTCTTCCCACTGAGTGCGGAGCAGATTAATATTCTGTTCATAACTGACAAAACACTTGATTGGAAGAAAGGCGTCGATTCGGTAAAACTCTCGCAATTCATCTGATACGACCTCACCGATCAGCCGTAACAGCAATTCTCTGGCATCACCTTCGGAAACAACAATGGCTCTGCAGCAGAAGGCGTTACCCTCACTGCCGCCGCGCAATTCGAGAATCTGGCCATAATGCAGCGTCACATTTTCCGGCAAAACGTCACGGGAAAGCTGCAGCGAGACGAGATCCACATCGATTGCTTGAATAACTGCCCAGTCCCTGAAAACTCCGGTGTTGGGGAGCGGAATTCCGACCCCGACCCTTTTTCCGGCAGGAAAATAGCGTGAATAGAGATCCATGTCACTCATGAGTCATGACTCCGGAGAGCGCTTCTGACAGTCATTTTTTGATACTATTGTTCAGTGACACCAGCAGCTGGTCGATGGCAACCTTGTGTACACCTGCGCCATGGCTCAACGTCTCGAGGTCGGCAATCTGGCATTCGTAACAATCAAGGTTATATTGCTTAAAAACGGGAAGGGTTTCAGGGTGCTGTGCAATGATGTCGGCAATTATCATATCTTGAGTGATCATGATGCACCTCCTGTTGAAAAAATAGAGCGGCGTGCAGCACCCTGTTGTCGATAAACAGATGCTGTGATGATTTTACCGTTTCTTTGATGCGATCCTTCTTCTATACGAAAAACTGCGTTACTACGACAAGCCGTATTTCTGCCGCAACGCCGTTTTCACTTCCAATGGAACAAATTTGTCGATATCGCCGTTAAGCGAGCAGACCTCCTTGACAATTGAGGAGGAAAGGTACCCGTACTGCAGGGATGTCATCATGAACAGCGTTTCAATCTGCCGGCCGATGCTGCTGTTCATCTGAGCAATCTGAAATTCATACTCAAAATCAGATATCGCCCGAAGGCCCCGGATGATGACATGGGCACCTCGGGAAGAGACGTAATCAATCAGAAGCCCGCTGAAAGTGTCAACGGAGACCCTCCCCTCCCCTTTTACGACATCCTGAATTAATTCAACACGTTCATCCGTTGTGAACAGAGCGTTTTTCTGAGAGTTTCTGGCAACGGCAACAATTATTTCATCAAAAATCGTCAGACCTCGTTTTATGATATCAATATGTCCATACGTAATAGGATCAAAAGAACCCGGATAAACAGCAATTTTCTTCATTTTTCCTCCTGAATAAATAATTCGAGTGCTGTTTCTCCATACACACGCCGGTCAAACCGCTGTAGTCTCCCGTACGATTCTCGTAACGGGTTTCGGACCGAGCATTCTGCCACCAGTATGGCACCTGGCTTCAAAAGAGCGGCAGCATCAAGCGCTTCAGATACGGACTGGTATAATTCCGAATCATACGGTGGATCAAGGAACGCAAGATCAAAGCGCTGACCACGTCCGGCAATAACATGTAACGCTTTCACCGCATCCATAGTTACAATTTCAGATCGGTCCAGGTTGCTGGTAACTAACAGATTTTTTTCTAGTATTGCCTTAACCGATAGGTTGCATTCAATAAAACAACACAAGCCTGCCCCACGACTTAACGCTTCAATGCCGAGACTGCCGGTGCCGGCACAAATATCGAGCACACGAATATCAGCAAAATCAATTCGACTGGCAAGAATACTGAAAAGAGCTTCCTTCACGCGATCGGACGTCGGTCTTGTCGATATTCCGGGTGGTGCAGACAGCTTTCTGCCACGATTGGTACCCGCTATGACCCGCATACATGCAACCCTCAAACTCAGATTTCATGGGAAGCTAGCGTAAATAGCATCATTGGTCAAGCGTGAAGAATGTGCGGCTGCATTAAATAGTATCACAAATATAACGTTTCAACAGGCGGTGAAAAATTTGTCCTATTGACCGTACCACTTTGATCTGCCGATCATATATGCAACTCGCTGCTTGACATCCGGTCGCTCCGTGCTTAACTCATACACAGACGCAGTAAAAACGAGGCAAAAGAGGCAATATCATGGACTTCAACAAACTGACGCAAAAATCCCAGGAAGCCTTTACCGAAGCACAGAACAAAGCCGTTTCGTTCGGGCATGTCGAGGTGGACGGCGAACATCTGCTCTGGGCTCTGCTGGACCAGCCTGACGGTCTCGTGCCGCGACTGCTGCAACGGATGGATATCCGCCCGGAAATGGTTAAAAATGAGGTTGTAGTGGAACTGGATCGTATACCGAGAGTATCCGGCCCCGGAGCGGAGGCGGGCAAAATCTATGTTTCCCAGCGTCTGTCCCGCATTCTGGTGGCTGCGGAAAACGAGGCCAAACGACTGAAAGATGAATACGTCTCGGTCGAGCATCTGTTTATGGCTCTCCTGGCTGAGGGGGAAAAGGTGCCCTCCGGTCGAATACTCAAGCAGGCAGGAATAAACCGGGAACGCTTTTTAAAGACCCTGACCGAGGTGCGCGGCAGCCAGCGGGTGCAGAGCGCCAATCCGGAGGCCACTTATGAAGCGCTGGAAAAGTACGGGCGCGATCTGGTGAAGATGGCCCGCACCGACAAGCTTGATCCGGTCATCGGGCGGGATGAAGAGGTGCGCCGGGTAATCCGGGTATTATCCCGTAAAACCAAGAACAATCCGGTACTGATCGGTGAGCCGGGGGTCGGCAAGACCGCCATTGTCGAAGGACTGGCCCAGCGTATTGTGCGGGGGGACGTGCCGGAGGGGCTGAAGAACAAGACCATCTTTGCCCTGGATATGGGAGCACTGATCGCCGGAGCCAAGTATCGGGGCGAGTTTGAGGAGCGCCTGAAAGCGGTGCTGAACGAGGTTAAGGAGGCAGAAGGGCAGATCATACTCTTTATCGATGAATTGCATACCATCGTCGGTGCAGGGAAGGCCGAGGGTTCGATGGATGCGGGGAACATGCTGAAACCGATGCTGGCCCGGGGTGAACTGCACTGTATCGGTGCGACCACACTCGATGAATATCGCCTGCATATAGAGAAGGATGCCGCGCTGGAGCGCCGCTTTCAGCCGGTGCTGGTCGAACAGCCGACAGTGGAGGATACGGTGTCGATCCTCCGTGGCCTCAGGGAACGTTTCGAGGTTCATCACGGAGTCAGGATTCAGGACAATGCCTTGGTGGCTGCGGCCACCCTCTCCAACCGCTATATCACCGAGCGATTCCTGCCGGACAAGGCGATTGATCTGGTGGATGAGGCTTGTGCGATGCTCCGGACTGAAATCGATTCCGTACCCTCGGAGCTGGACACCATATCACGCCGGGTGATGCAGCTGGAGATCGAAGAGGTAGCCCTTAAAAAGGAGAAGGATAAAGCCAGCATGGAGCGTCTGGAGGTGTTGCGCAGGGATCTGGCCGATGATCGCGAAAAAGCCAACGCCATGCGGGCCCAGTACGATTCCGAAAAAATTGCAATCGAGCGGGTCAAAGGGTTGCGCGAACAGATCGAACGGACCCGTCGTGAAATTGAACAGGCCGAGCGGGGTGGCAACCTGGAGCAGGCGTCACGGCTCAAATATTCCGAACTTCCCGGCCTCGAAACCGCCCTGAAAAATGAAGAAACGGCGTTGAGCCATAAGCAGGGTGGGCAGAAACTGCTGCGGGAAGAGGTCACCGAAGATGAAATCGCCGAGATCGTCGCGCACTGGACCGGAATCCCGGTCCTGAGGCTGGTGGAAGGCGAGCGGGAAAAACTGCTGCGGCTCGAGGACATCCTGCACCAGCGGGTTATCGGGCAGGACGAGGCGGTTCAGCTGGTATCCGATGCCGTGCTTCGCGCCCGATCCGGAATCAAGGACCCGCGCCGTCCGATCGGTTCCTTCATCTTCCTCGGCCCGACCGGAGTCGGCAAGACCGAGCTGGCCCGGACCCTGGCGGAGGCGCTGTTCGACTCCGAGGAAAACATGGTGCGGATCGATATGTCCGAATACATGGAAAAGTTTGCCGTTTCACGACTGATCGGCGCCCCCCCCGGCTATGTCGGCTATGAGGAAGGGGGGCAACTAACCGAGGCGGTCAGGCGCAAACCTTACAGTGTCCTGCTGTTCGACGAAATCGAGAAAGCCCATCCGGACGTGTTCAACATCCTGCTGCAGATTCTCGACGATGGTCGGGTAACCGATAGTCATGGCCGGACGGTCAGCTTCAAGAATACCGTCATCATCATGACCTCCAATATCGGCTCCGCATATCTGCTGGAGGGAATAACCCCGAACGGAGACATCAGGGAGGATGCGCGAAAGAGCGTCATGAACGAACTGAAAGCTGGTTTCCGCCCCGAGTTTTTGAATCGCGTCGATGATATTGTGCTATTCAAGCCGCTGCATATTGATGAGGTGAAGAAAATTGCCGATCTCCTGGCGGCACAACTCAAGGGGCGCTTGAAGGATCAGGGCATAACACTCGAAATCAGCGAAGAAGCGTTGGGCTTTATAGCCAAAGCCGGTTATGACCCGGTCTACGGGGCACGGCCTCTCAAGCGCTACCTTCAGCGCGAATTGGAAACCCGGGTTGCCAGGGCGATAATCCGCGGTGACGTGATTGAAGGGGGAACGTTGAAGGTGGAACTGGAGAACGGAGTGCTTTCTATTAAAAGTTGAAATTGCGTACATTCAGGCTTTCTGAGGAAAAAAAGGGCACACATTCGTGGGCCCTTTTTCGTTTCAATTATCTTCAGGTAAAACCGTACATCAAGCCAGATCCTGAACTCCCTGGTAGATGATGTCGAACAGTTCCTGGATATTCTCTTCGGCGATGCAGGAGAAGGCGATGCGCAGATCGGTCTTGGTGATGGAAATTGCGCCGACGCCGTACTTGTCGAGCAGATGGAGGCGCAGTTTTTCGGCATCTACCGTTTTCAGTTTCAGGCACATGAAGTAGCCGGAGTTGAACGGGTAATAGTCCCAGGCCGCAGCGTATTTGCCGCTGTTAAGCACCTGCTTGGTTTTCAGGGCACGACCCTTCATGACCTGGAACTTCTCTTCCTTCTGGGCCAGGAACTGGGGCGAACGGAGCGCCTCGATGACAAAGGTCTGGGAGGGGTGCGGGCAGTTGGAGATGCGGGCGCGGATGATGCCCATGGTCTTCTTCTCAAGGGCTGTCATGACCGGTGCGTTTTCGTAGTCGTTGCCGTCGGCAAAGGTGATGAATCCGGTACGGAAGCCCCAGACGAACTCCTCTTTGGTGGCGCCGTCCAGTTTGACCGCAAGAATGCGCGGGTGGAGGTTGGCGAGTTTGCCGAACAGGGATTCCTTGAGACTGTCCTCGTAAAAGAGCCCGAAGTAGGCGTCGTCAGCAACGGCGACGATGTTGCAGCCGGATTCAGCGACTTCCTTGATGGCTGCCACGATGGCATCCCCCTCAGCCACGGTCGGGGTGTATCCGCTCGGGTTGTTGGGGAAGTTTAGCAGGACAACGGCTTTGCCCTTTTCTTCGGCGCTGTTCTTCAGCGTCGCCTTGAAGGCATCTATGTCATAGCCGCCGGTCGTGGTGAAGGTCGGGTGTTTCTTGACGATCGCGCCGCTGCAGGTGCCGAAGGTCAGGTTATAGTTGCCCCAGAGCATGTCGGGGAGGATCAGGTGGTCTCCCTTGTCGATGAACAGGTCGGAGACGATTGAGAGACCGTGGGTCAGCGCATTGGTGACGATGGGATTGCTGAAGTGTTTCCCTTGCTGGCTGGGGTTTTCCCGCAACATTTTCTCACGCCAGAGAGACCGCAGTTCCGGTTTGCCGGCTGGTGGAGCGTAGGGATAGATATCCTTGGGGTCGAAGGCGGACAGCTTGTCCTGGATGCACTGCAGGAACATCGGCCCGCCGTTCTCGGTAGCAATACCGATGGTAGCGTTGTATTTGTGAGCCTTGTCCTTGGCTTCGGCCGACTGGGTCAAAATTCCCTTGGGAAAGAAGAGGTTCTTTCCGAGATCGGACAGCATCTCCAAGACGTGCGGGCTGTGTTGGGAGAGCATGTCGTTCAGTTCTTGTGCCAATGGATTCATTGTTTTCCTCCTGAGTTTTTTATAAAACTGTGAATCGACATATAATGTGATGAGGCAAGCCAGTAAATTATTAGTAGAACAGTACAGGTCCCGTTTTGTCAATAGAGAATTAACTCACCGGAGCACATTCTCCCGACCTGCCCGTCCACCCCTATTAATCAAGGTACTCGATGGTGCTTTTGACCATTTGTTGGTTAGCATGAAATACCCACTCTGTATCGAGCAGGCTTCGGACATATTCGCAACGCTGGTCTTGCAAGGCAACTGAAAAATGTTCTATAGTGCGCCCCTGATTGCCCAGACAATCGTTTTATATAATGTACGCAATTCGGATGCATCGTCTAGAAATCTGACTAAAAATATTTGGAGATATTACCGTGAATCCACGATTACCT
>Ga0182021_10003920_pt1 | contig 17446 bp, 14 predicted proteins | sample 612E3MmetaG_FD_120493 | JGI IMG/M metagenome (GOLD analysis project Ga0182021, IMG submission 120493) | Permafrost microbial communities from Stordalen Mire, Sweden - 612E3M metaG (Illumina Assembly) | ecosystem: Environmental > Terrestrial > Soil > Wetlands > Permafrost | place: Sweden... | reverse complement strand
GACTGATTCCATCCACCGCCGTGCAAATCTGAACATGTGACAAGGGACGGATTTTCCCCAGGCTCGGGGTACAAACATTATTCAGCCATCCTAATTTGCGGCGTGTGAAGATGTCAAGTTGTGACCTGTCCTCTTTAAAACGATCCAGATATAATGTGAAAAAATACCTCTACCAGATCCGGCTCCGTTATTGCCGCCATTGAAATCCCTCTTTTTGTCCGAGACATTCCCCCGCGGGATTTTTTATCGCCCGCCGGATCGATCAATTCCCTTTCGTTAAGACCGATCGGGCGGGATGAGCGGCAGATCCAGCCAGGCCAGGCCGATGTCGCGGCCCATGTGGCTTCGGCTTTCGCCGCCCGGGGCGTCATAGAGAATGGCCAGCCGATCCTTGACCTTGAGGACGGACGGCAGGCCGATACAGCGGCGGCTCCACGTGCAATTGCGGCCGTCCAGGACCACGGCTTTATGCGAGGCATCCCAATAGTCCAAGTCCTTCGTCCAATAGACCCAGACCGCGTCCGTGTACTCGAATTCATCCAGGCCGATGTGGTTGGTGAAGAGAAACCAGGTCCGATTGGCTTCCTCGAAATAGAGCGAGGTGTTCTCGACCTGTTCCTCGGGGGAGAAGATCGGCTGGGGATCGATCGTCCAGGGACCGTTGAGATCCCGAGTGCGGGCGATGCCAATCGTCCTCTTCATGGACGCGCTGAAGAACATCCGGTAGCCGTCCCCGGTCTTGATGACGTGCCCGGGACTGGCCGTGTCCGCGTAATAAGTGCCGGGCTTTGTCCGGAAAGGGATGACATCCTTCTGCTTGGTCCAGGGTCCTGTCGGCGAATCGCCTTTGGCCTTCATGGTCAGGTAAGGAAAAGCCGGGATCAGATCGGGCGCCGGTGAAGTATGGGGGGTGCCCAGGTAGAACAGGTGCCAATCCGGGTCTTCCTTGAACGTGACACCATAGGAGGCCGATGCCGAATCGTCCTCGCCGGGCGCGCCGAAATCCAGGATGGGGCCCTTGGCCTCCCAATGGACAAGATCGCGGCTGATGGCCAGGCAGGCCAGCCAGCCCTTCGGCCCGGCGCCGTCGTAGTGCATGTAGTACGTCCCGCCATCCTCGAAGGCCCAGAGGTCGCGGGCGCCGAGCGCGTCGCATTGCCCGGGGCCCGTGCCGTGCTTGAAGACGACTCCCGCATCCCGGGCTTCCAGCCGATACGAGGCGGCGGGGCGGTGGTCTGGGTAGGAAACGACGGCAGGATCGGCAACGATCCAGGAACCCGAGGAAAGAGGGAGCGTCCGAGCGACGCAGGCCGCCGAGAAAAGAATCGCCAAGGCTAGTCCGATAGGAAGAATCGCCGCGATCGTCTTCGACTTCGGCATGGTCATCCCTCCGGCCGTTCGATCTTCCCGCCGGATTCATTCTATCAATGAACCAAGGGAGATCAAATGCGGGGGCGATCCCGGGCGTCGGGAAGGATTCCGGTGCTTTACTTGGCCGGCCCGCCGTTCTATGATTTCCATCGAGGTGCGGCCATGAAAATCATCGCTTATACGCTCCTCTTCGCGGTCATCGGATTGATCGCCGGCTATCTGCTTTATGGAATTGTCGACGGGGTCTTCCTCGATCCCCGGCATATCCTGTCCTCTCCGCCCGCATCCGACGCGGACGCGGCGCCCCTGCCGTTCGATTTGGAAAAGATCAGGACGCGGGTCTACGCCGCCGGTTTGATCGGCGCCGTGTCCGGCCTTTTGTTTGGCTTCCTGACGAGCGGGAAGAAGAAAAAACAGGCGTTCTCCTAAATCAGCCGGATTCTTCGCGGCGCCTTCGGGACCATTTACAAAACGGCGCGGAATCAATAAAGTTGACCCGGAGGACGCCATGACCCAATCGCATCGGATCACGCTTTTGGGGGCCGGCCTGATCGGCACCTTCTATACCATGACCATCCACGGCCGGCGCGGCCGGGACCGCATTCATACCATCTGCGCCCAGACGACGGAAGAGGCCGAGGCTTTCGCCAAAAAATGGGGCATTCCGAAATGGACGTCCGATATAAAGGCGGCGGTCGAGGACCCCGAAACCGACCTGGTCATTGTCGGCCTGCCCAATAACCTGCACAAGACGGCCTGCCTCCTGGCGGCCGCCGCGCGAAAGCCGTTCCTCTGCACCAAACCCCTGGGCCGCACGGCGGCCGAAGCCCTGGAGATCATCCGGGCGGCCGAGAAGGCCGGTGTCTTTACCGGCTATCTGGAAGATCTCGTCTATACGCCCAAGACCCTGAAGTCGCTGGCCTCGGTCAAGGCCGGGGCCCTGGGCCAGGTCCTCTGGGTGCGCTCCCGCGAGACGCACCCCGGCCCGCACAGCGCCTGGTTCTGGGACAAGGAGATCGCCGGAGGCGGGGCCATCGTCGACATGGGCTGCCACTGCATCGAGATCATCCGCAATTTCGTCGGCAAGGGCGTCCGGCCGGTCGAGGTTCTTTGCACCGCGGACACGCTCGTCCACCCGATCGCCGCCGAGGATTCGGGCATCGGACTCATCCGCTTCGAGAACAAGGCCATCGGCCAGTTCGAAGTGAGCTGGACCTTTCGCGGCGGAATGGACCTGCGCGACGAGGTGGCCGGCACGGAAGGGACCATCTGGATGGACCACTTTCTGCGGACCGGGTTCGAAATGTTCAGCGCCGTCGGCCAAAGCGGATACGTGGCCGAGAAAGCCGAGGGGGACAAGGGCTGGCTGTTTCCCGTGGGCGACGAGGTCCACGAGCTCGGCTACGTGGACATGTTCAACGACATGCTGGACGCCCTGGACGCGGGCCGCGCCCCCATGGAGACGCTCCGCGACGGGTACATCGTCAACGCCATCATCGACGCCTGCTATAAATCCGCCGTTTCGAAAAAATGGGAGCCCGTCGAGCTCGACCGCTGGGATGTCCCCGTCGGGACTTCTCGAAACGAGATCAAGCGGAGCCTCATCGAGGGGCGCTTTATCATGATCAAGGAGGAGCGCCTGCCGAACGGGCAGACCAAAACCATCCTCAAAGATCCGGCCACGGGCGAGATCGTCCAGCGCATCAAGGAATGAGCCATGGCCGAGTCCATCATCGGCCCGGCCCTTATCGCCATTCTTCTTGCCGGTCTCGCTCCCCAGGCGCCGGCGGCGGAGGACAACGCGGCGAAAGAGCCGCCGCGGTTCAAGCTGACGTTCACGGAAAGGATCCGCCAGGAGACCCAGGATAATGTCACCAGCCTCAGCCAGGCGGCGGCCGACGGCGGCTCCTACCTGCGGTTCCGGACGAGCCTCATGGGACAATGGCGGATCGGCGGGGGATTCAGCCTGACCGTCCGTTTGACCAACGAGAACCGTTACTACCTCATTCCCAAGACCGATCCCAAGAACGGCCGCGACTACAATCCTGGTGAAGTCTTTTTTGATTATCTCCATCTTCAGTGGAAAAGCGCCTTCGGCCTGCCCCTGACCTTGACGGTCGGCCGCCAGGATCTCATGCTGGGGGAAGGTCTCGTCGTCTGGGACGGCGGCCCCCTGGACGGTTCACGGTCGGCCTACTTCAACGCCGTCCGGGGGGACTGGGCCTGGAGCCGGAACGCCGTGCTGACGGCATTTTATTGTTATCAACCTCCGTTTGATGAATTCCTGCCTCTGATCAACGACGCCCGGCAGAAGATGGTCGAACAGGGCGAGCGGGGGGTTGGACTGTATTTCACGGGCGCATTTGGAAACACCGGGCTGGAGGCCTATCTCATTCGCAAGAATGCCCGGGCCTCGGGCCTCCTGCCGGAATCGGCGCTGACAACCGCCGGGGCGCGGACGATCCTGCCTTACTCCTCCCGGCTGTCTCTGACCGCGGAGGGCGCGGTCCAATCCGGGAGATTCGGCGTCCTGGACCGGACCGGATTTGCCGCGACGTTCCACATGGATTTCCAGACCGCGGCGGCCGCTCCGCTGCCTGCCGTCCTGACGCTGGGAGGCCTCTTCCTGAGCGGCGACGATCCATCGACCCCCGGCCGGTACGAGGGCTGGGATCCGGTTTTCGCCCGCTGGCCGAAGTGGAGCGAATCGCTGATCTACGTGTTGGGCCGGGAGACCGGGAAACCCGCGTACTGGAGCAATATCGCGTCGATCTATGGAGCGCTGAGCTTTACCCTGGCCGAGAACCTGAAGCTGGAAGCGACTTTGCATACGCTGGGGGCCGCCCAGGCGGAAGGGCCTTCGGCGCTCCTCAGCGGAACGGGCCGGGACCGGGGCCGGCTGCTCAACGTCAAATTGACCTATGACGTGAATAAAAACCTGTCCGGGCATTTCTGGGCCGATTATTTCCGGCCCGGCGACTTTTATTTCGCCGGCGCGCACGGCTACCTCTGGGTCCGCTTCGAGCTGATGTTCCGGTATTGACGGCGGCGGCGCCGGGTGATCAAACCTCAGTTCAGCGCGTCCGCTTCCACTCGCGGAAGCGGCCGAGATAATCCTCGACGACCTTGGCCGGCTTGAGACGGAGGCAGGCGGCGATGTTCTTCAGATGCGTTTTGAGATAGATCTCCTCCGGCAGCATCTCGTAACGCTCCTCTTCCAGGGCCTTCAGCAGCTCCGTGCGCAGCTTGAGCAGCTTGGAGATCTCGACCAAGTCGATGTTCTGCCGTTCTCGAGCCCGCTGCAGGGCCGGGCCGCTATAGACCATCTCTTCGATGGGATAGGGCGTTCCCGGCCCGGCCGCGTCGGGGCCCTCCCCGGCGGCGATGGCGTCGGCGGCCTGGCCGGCCGTGCGGTCCATCGAGGCCCGGCTGCGGTACATCTCCAGCAGGCGGGTATAGGCCTCTTCGAGATCGACCAGGATCTTCATCCGGCGCTTTTCGGGGAACTCATCCTCCAGCGGCTCCAGGACGATCGACCCGCCGCCGTAAAGCCGGCGCAGGCGGAGGTAGGAATTCTTGATGTCCTGGACGGATGCGGCCGGACCGACTTCCAGGATCGTCTGCCAGCGTTTGACGTCTTCGTCCGTCATGAGTAGCCTCCGGGGACGTTCACTTCGCGGCCGTGCATGATGTTGTCGACGATGGTCTCGACCTGCCGGGCGCATCCGGTGGCCGTGTAGTTGAGCATGAACGGCTTTCGCTCGCGGACCGCCTTCCAGACCACGTCGTTGTATTCGACGTATCCGGAATAGAGGACGGTCACGCCCAGGAATTTGGTCAGGACGCTCTTGATGGAGGCCCCCAGCAGGATGTCCTGGTTGCTGCGGGCCATGTTGACGACGAGGTGGATCTTGAAATTGGCCAGCTCGCTGTCCAGGATCGTCCCGATATAGGAAAAGCTGGCCTTGAGATAATCGACCAGATCCTTGAGGTTCTTGATGCCATAGCTCTGGCGCCGGTCCCAGATGTGCTGGACGATCTCCTTGAACCCGTAATCCTTGAGGGTCGATTTGACCTTGCGGAAGAGGGTGTTCTTGACGAAATGGTACATGTTTTCGATGGCGATGACCTCGGGGACCAGAACCACGATCATCTTGTCGGCGATGAGGAAGGTGTCCAGGGTGTTGGCATGGCTCCCGGCGCCCAGGTCGATGACCACATTCTGGACGTTGAGCTTCATGATCTGCCGGAACAGGCGGAGCTTTTGCCCGAACTTGATGGCATCCGAGGAGATGGAGTGGATGTCTCCGGTGATGAGGGACATGTTCGGCAGGTCGGTGGCCACGGCCAAGTCGCTCAGCTTGGTACCGGCTTCGAAGAAGCTGGTCAGGGATTTCTGCGGGCGGCTGATTCCGAAAAACGAATGCAGGTTGGCCCCCCCGATGTCCATGTCCACGAGGACGACGCGGCGGCCTTTCTTGGCCAGCTGGGTGCCGCTGCTGCTGGTGAAAAACGACTTGCCCGTGCCGCCCTTGCCGCCTCCAACGGCCCAGATTTCCCCTTCTTTAACAGGTTGCGCTGGATTGGACATGATTCATCGAACGCTTGGTCTTTGGCCCGTATTACAATATAGAAATCCGCCCTTTCCGTCAACCGCCGCCCGCCGCCTCCGCGCGGCTCAACGCTCGGAACGGACGGTGAACTTCTTGAGCGACAACAATTTGGGGGAGGCCGCGTCGGTGATGTCGTAGAGCGTGATATAGAGGATCTTGGCCCCGGGGGCGGGATTGCGGACGGAGGTGGCGAAATCCACGGGCCGGCCGGGCCGCAGGTTCCGGACGATCTGCTGGTCGAGGAGATCGGCCCCCAGGTGGACCCGCAGGAGCCCGATTTTCACTCCGCCGGGAAGATCGGATTGGATCTTGCCGTGGAGGATGAAATAGCGTCCCGAATCGACCTGCAGCTCACCCATCGTCAGGGTGCAATCGACGCCTTGAAGCCCTTCGGCCGTCTCCACGTTCAGATCCAGGCCCGTCAGGGGAGGCCGGCCCGTGTCCAGGGAGACGAAATAGCGGATGACCGGGATGGCGAAACCTATGGCCGGGCTCAGGATGCGCAGGCTGACCTCGTGCATACCGGTGAGCAGGGTGGGCAGGCCGGGCAGGCGCCCTGAGTCGAGGGTGATCGATTGGGCCTGGGGAAGGGCCTCGGAGATGGAGCGGAAGGGCATGCCGTCGACCAGCCATTGGGCCTGCAGAAGACCGGTGCCCTCGTATTTGAGGTCCACATAGGCGGCCAGCGGAGTAAAACGGGCGGGAACGACCTTATAAGACAGCCCGTCGTCAAAGCGCAATTGAAGGACGGAGATCTGAAATGCCGAACGGAGGCCTGAAGGCTCGCTGACTTGGATGTTGACGGATGTAGGGCCGCCGGCCTGTCCATTCCAGTCCCAGGCCTGGACGACGTATTTCCCGGGTTTGGCGAAGGCGTGGGCGATCACCGCGGCTCCGCTTACCGGCGATTGGCCGTCCCCGAAATTCCAGAGGATTTGGCTGGTATAGAAATTTCTGCCGGTGAATGTCACGGGAAATCCGGCTCCCGGCAGGGGCGGCGCGTAGGTGATGCGCCGCCTTGAAATATCGACGCTGACCGTGATGCCGAGGGTGAAGACGGAGAGGCCCGCGCCGCCGTAATCTCGGACCGAGACCACAAAATTTCCGGGGGTGGCATAGATATGGCCGGCCGATGGTCCACCAACCTCGACAGGCGTGCCGTCGCCGAAATTCCATTGGATGGAGGAAGAGAAGAAATTCTCGGCGATGAAGGAGACGGGCTGGCCGAGCATGGGCGCCGGCGTCAGCGAAGCGATCCGCCGCCGTTCGGTCACGGTGATCGCGGTGGTCTCGTTGGCCGGGATCTGGGCGACGAGGGAGAGCGCCGTGTAGCGGACATTGACGGTATAGGTCCCCGCCGAGGCGTAGGTTTTTTGGATGATCGCCGGACCGTTCGCGGTGGTTCCGTCTCCGAAATTCCAGACCACCGAGCCGGGGGCGACGGTTCCGTTGGCGATGGTCACGCTGAACGTCACCGGCTGGTCGGCGTTGGGCTGACCGGGCGAATAATGAAGCGTGGCGGACGCGGGGATCGCGGCCAGGAGCGCCGCGACGGCGATGATCAATATTCGGCGCGACATCGGACGTCTCCTTAGAAAGCGAAATCGGTCTGGGCCAGGATCCGGGAGTCGTTGGTCCGGATCCCCGACATGTCGTTCCGCCGGTAGCCGCCCCGAACGGTCAGGAGGAGGTTGTTCACGTGGATGAGCTGACCCAGGTAGAAATTGATTCCGCCCAAGAGGTCCACGGATTTGGACAGGGAGAGGACCGACATCTCCATGCGGTTGAACGAGCCGGTCACGAGAAGCGACAGCACCTTGGGGAAAAGGAAAAGCTCGCCCGAGACCATGGCGCTGAAGGTGGTGGTGACCTCCCCGCTGAGATCCGTCTCCGCGCGAGTCAGCCCGAACGTGGGCATGAACGTCAGCCATTCCCCGGCCCGGAACGATCCGCCGATGTTGAGGGTCAACCCGGTGGTGTCGCCGGACGGGTTGGCGGGGCTTCGCAGGGCCGAGGTGGTCAGGGCCAGATTGAGCGTGATCGAAGGCGAAAGGGTCAGATTGAGGCCGGCCGAGATCTCGTTCGTCGTCATGTCCTGGCCGTTCGTCTCGAATTCGCCCTGGTAGGTCGTCTGGCCGGTCAGGCGGTAGCCGAGGGTGATGCCGACCGCCTGGGAAGCGGCCAGGTTGAAGTTCAGCATGGCTCCCCGGGCCTTGGTCGTCGGGCGTCCCGGGTCCTCGGCGAGATTGTCGTGCTGGAGGGTGAATTGGCCCTGCAGGCTGACCGCCCCCAGGCTGAGGAGGAGATTGGAATCCCATCCGCTGCGGTCGTTGGCCAGGAATTGCAGTCCGATCGAGTTATAGTCATGGCCGACGGAGCGGTAGATGGCGCCAAGCGTCAGGGGACCCAGGCTGAGCGTCCCGCCGGCGCTCCAGGCGTTGTCCGGTTTAGCGCCCAAGCTGTCGGTCAGGTCTTGATCGTAGGAACTATGGGCAAACTCGGCCTTCAGATCCAAGACGTTGCCGAAGAGCTTCGTTTCCTGGGTCAGGGCCAGGACGTTGCCCTGGCGGCTTTGCAGGATTTGCGATCCGGCGACGTTGGCGGCCAGCGAAGGATCGTCTTTGCCGGTCAAGGCGATGGCCCGCAGGGTGAATTTGTCCTGAAAAAGAGTGAAACCGGCGGCCGCGCCCATCAGACTGGATCCGCTTCGGGGGATGCCGAAGCCTTTGAAGCCCAGGAGCTGCTGGGTGGTGACATCGAAGGCGTGGAGATAGATCTTGTGGTTGTCGAAGGCGTATTCGATGCCCCGCCTTCCGAGTCCGAAGGCCGAGAATTCCGATTCGTTGACGTTGAGGTCGCCGGCCCGCAGGATGTGGCCGTCCAGAGAAATGGCTACGTTCATGCTGGTCAAGTCGACGCGTTGGGCGCCCGGGAGCGGCGTGTCGGTCAGGCTGGAATTGGCGTTGATCATCGTGCCGAATCCGGAGGCGGGCTGGGAGCCGAAAGCGATCTGGATGTTGCCGTTCTGCGAAGTTTGCGGAGGGGGCGGAGCGGGGGACGTAAAGCCGGACATCGAGGATGTCGGCGACGCCGATGCATCGGTCGTCGTTTCAGGGACGGGCGCCGGGGCCGCCGCCGCCGGCGAGAAGCTGTGCTGAAGGCTGCCGTTGGAATGGAGGGGAAACTTGGATTCCTCCGCCTGGGGGGAGGGCAAATTCTGGGGGACGGCCGGGGGCGCGTCCCCTCCGGCCGCGGCGACGGCGAACGTCTGGGCCGGCGCTCCTGCCGGAAGGCGTATTCGATCCCCCTTGATTTCGGCCTCGAGGTAATACTCGAACTGCGGGGCGGCCAGCACCGCTGTTTCGAATTCGAAGGCATATTCGCCGGGCGCCGATTTGGCCATCGGCCGGGCCTGGAAATCGGCGGCGCCGGCCGTGCGGTAATAGAAAGTCATCGACGACGCGTCCTGGGGTGGAACCGCCGTGAGATGGATCTTTTCGCCGGCTTTATAGGAAGCCGGCGGGGTATGGACGATCACCGGCGCCGCGGCGGGCGCAGCGTTCTGGGGAACGGACTGGCCGGCCGCCGGCAAGCCGGGAATGGTGAACAAGAGCACAAGCCCGAAGAACAAGGCGGCTTGTCGCATCAGGGTTTCCTCCCCACCTCTCCTTTACGTGCCGACAATTCTGACCGAAGAAATGGAAAATGTCAAATGTCTGGTGGGGAAAAGCGGGTGGCTGGGAAGCAAGGATTCGAACCTTGATTTCATGATCCAGAGTCATGAGTCCTGCCGTTGGACGACTTCCCAACCGCGGAAACGTTATTATAGTGAACTGGAGGAAATTATCAAGTCCGTCTTCGTGAATTTTGGGCCGTCTTGCGCCTCCGGAAGGGGCATGATAATATGAGCCTCTCCATGTCCAAAAAATCGTGGATCCGTTTCGCCCTTGTGGTCCTCCTGACCGGCGGATTCCTGTTTTTTTTCGCCCGCAGCGTCAATTGGCGCGAGGTGGCCGGCTATCTCGGGGACATCGATTGGCGCTGGGTCGTCCCGGCCATCCTGATTACGCCGGTCCATCTGTTCGCCCGCGGCTATCGATGGAAATATCTTCTCCATTATGAAAAAAAGGACGTCCGCTTCTACAACCTCTGGGCCGGCAACGCGGTCGGGTTCATGGTCACCTACATCTTCCCGGGCCGGCTGGGGGAGCTCGTCAAGCCTCTTTATGTAGCCCGCAAAGAGAACATCCGGCCTGGCTTCGTCATCGGAACCGTCGTCGTCGAGCGCATTTTCGACATCTTCACGATGTGCTTCCTGCTGGGATTCTTCCTGCTCGGCCGGCCGCTCTTCGGAGCGGGGATCCGGGTCCAGGCCGAGGGATTCTCGCTTCTTTATCTTTGGGGGGCCATCGGCCTGGCCACGGCGACGGGGCTGCTCATCGTCAGCCTGTTGTTTTACTATTACAAGGAGAAGGCGCTGGCCGTGGCCGCCCGGCTCCTCAGATTCCTGCCCAAGAAAATATTCGACGCGGTTATCCATCTGTTCCAGGAATTCACGGATGGATTGAAGATCTTTCATAATCTCGGCAATTTCCTGATCTATCTTTTCCTGGGCCTCGTGGTCTGGCTGAGCATCATTTTCACCTATTGGATATTTCTTTTCGCCTTCCGCTTCCGGGCCCCCTTCGTGGCCCTGTTCCCCTATATCTTCGTCACCGCCGTGGGCGCCTCCATTCCCACCCCCGGGATGGTGGGCGGCTACGACTATTTCAGCAAGATGGGCCTGGTCTATCTCCTGGGCATGAATCCCAATCAGGCCGTCGGATATACCACGGTCGTCCATGCCGTCCAGCTTGTCCTCAACTGCTTGATCGGCTATATTATCCTCTGGAAAGAGGGGCTCAGCATGTTTCAATTGAAGAATCTGGGCCAGCGGACCGAACCATGAGATGCCCTTACTGCGGACACGCGGAGAGCAAGGTCATCGACTCCCGGGAGAGCAAAAAGGGGATCAGCATTCGCCGCCGCCGGGAATGCGAAGCCTGCCGGCGGCGCTTCACTACCTACGAGAAGGTCGAAGAGATCCCTTATATGATCATCAAGAAGGACGGCTCGCGGCAGATGTTCGACCGGCAGAAGCTCCTCAAGGGCCTGATGAAGGCCTGCGAGAAGCGGCCCATCGCCATGGCCAAGCTGGAGGAAATCGTCGAGGAGATCGAAGCCAAGCTCCAGGAACGGCCGGACAAGGAGATGAAAGCCTCCGAGGTCGGCCAGCTGGTCATGGACCGGCTCCGCGAGCTGGACAAGGTCGCCTACGTCCGGTTCGCCTCGGTCTACCGGGAATTTCGGGACGTCCAGGAATTCAAGAATGAGCTGGAGACCCTGCTCCTGGAAAAATAACCGGGGATTCCTATCGGATTTGACAAATCGGCCTCCGGGCATTATCTATTAACGTCCTGTCCAATCCCGGGCGCCGGCCGGGCCGGCCCCTTCCAGAGAAGACAACGATGATGAAAAAAATCATTCCGGTCATCCGGACGTACAAGATCGAAAGCGAGATCCATCGCCTGTTGAGCGAAGTGCTGTCCGAACGGCGGGAGATGCTCGGCCTGGACCGGGGCTGGGTCCTGCCCCTGGACGTCCTGGAGACGGACAGGGACATCCTCATCATCGGGGAGGCGCCGGGCATGGCCATCGACGATCTGCTCATCTCCCTGCATTCCAGCCGGATCGAATTCAAAGGCCTGAAGCGCGAAGACGCCGCCCCCGCTTCGGCCAAGTATCTCCGGCTGGAAAGGGAATACGGAGCTTTCCGCAGGATTCTGGCCCTGCCCGCCGCCGTCCAGACGGACTCGGCCCGGGCGATGCTGGAGAACGGCGTCCTGACGGTCGTCCTGCGGAAGCTCAAACCCACCCGAATAAAGGATAAAGTGGTCCGGATCCAGCGCGGCGCGGAGTCCGGCGGAGGAAAAAATGGCTGAGAAAGATCCCCAGACCGAAAGCCCGATCGAAGAAGTCGCCGAAGAGCGCGACCAGAAGCTGAACATCCCGGCCAAGCTGCCGGTCCTCCTTCTGCGCGACATCGTCGTCTTCCCTTACATGATCGTCCCCCTCTTCGTGGGGCGCGAGAAATCCAAGGCGGCCATCGACGCCGCCCTGTCTTCCCACCGCATGATCCTGCTCCTGACCCAGAAGGACATGGAGACCGAGGATCCCAAGCGCGAGGAAGTCTACGACATGGGCACCGTGGCCCTGATCATGCGCATGCTCAAGCTCCCGGACGGTCGGATCCGGATCCTGGCCCAGGGCCTGACCCGGGCCCGGGTGGAGAGCTATGAAGAAGAGAATGGGCACATGATCGCCCAGGTCGGCGTCCTGACCGAGCCGGACGAGGCCGAAAAGACGATCGAAAGCGAAGCGCTTGTCCGCAACGTCCGGTCCGGGCTGGAAAAGGCGGCTTCGCTGGGCAAATCCATCCCCCCGGAAGTCCTGATCATCGCCACCAACGTGGAGGAGCCGGGCCGGCTGGCCGACCTGACCGCGGCCAACCTGGAGCTCAAAGTCCCCGAAGCCCAGGATATCCTGGAAATCGTGGATCCCGCCCAGCGGCTGAAGAAGATCCACGAGCTTCTGGCCAAGGAGCTGGAGCTGCTGGACGTGCAGTCCCGGATCAGCACCGAAGCCAAAGGCGAGATGGACAAGATGCAGCGCCAATATTTCCTGCGCCAGCAGATGAAGGCCATCCAGAAGGAGCTGGGCGAAGGCAACGAGCTCCAGGAGGAGATCAAAGGCTACCAGGACAAGCTCAAGAAGCTCAAGGTGGCCGAGGAAGTCCGGGAGGAGCTGGACAAGCAGATCAGCCGCCTGGCCCAGATGCACCCCGAATCGGCCGAGACGACCGTCGTCCGCAACTACCTGGATTGGATGTTCACCCTGCCCTGGAACAAAAGCACGGTCGATAATCTGGACCTGCGCAAGGCCAAGAGGATCCTGGACGAGGACCATTACGGCCTGGACAAGGTCAAGGAGCGAATCCTCGAATACCTGGCCGTCCGCAGCCTGTCCAAGACGATCAAGGGACCCATCCTGTGTTTCGTGGGGCCTCCGGGCGTGGGCAAGACGTCCCTGGGCCGCTCCATCGCCCGGGCCCTGGGCCGTGAATTCATCCGCATCTCCCTGGGCGGCGTGCGCGACGAGGCCGAGATCAGAGGGCATCGCCGCACCTACGTCGGGGCCCTTCCGGGCCGCATCATCCAGGGCCTGCGGCGGGCCGGATCGAACAATCCCGTTTTCATGATGGACGAGGTGGACAAGATCGGGGCCGATTTCCGCGGCGATCCCTCCTCGGCCCTCCTCGAGGTCCTCGATCCGGAACAGAACAACAGCTTCCGCGACCATTACCTGGGCGTGCCCTTCGACTTGTCCAAGGTCATGTTCATCACCACGGCCAACCTGCTCGACCCGATCCAGCCGGCCTTCCGCGACCGCATGGAGATCATCCAGCTGCCCGGCTACACCGAGGAGGAGAAGCTCCAGATCGCCCTGCAGCACCTGGTCCCCAAGCAGATCAAGGAGAACGCCCTCAACGCCAAGCTCATCGACGTGACCGGCGGGGCCGTCAAAAAAATGATCAGCCTCTATACGCGCGAGGCCGGTGTCCGCAACCTGGAGCGCGAGATCGCCTCCGTCTGCCGCAAGACAGCCCGCCGCGTGGCCGAAGGCAAGCGCAAGGTGCACAAGATCACCTCCCAGAACGTGGAGAAGTACCTCGGCCCGCCGAAGATCTTCAAGGACCAGGTCCAGAAGAAGGACCAGATCGGCGTGACCACGGGTTTGGCTTGGACGGAGTCGGGCGGAGAGATCCTCTTCGTCGAGGCCATGAAGATGGCCGGCAAGGGCGGGTTGATGTTGACCGGCTCCCTGGGCGACGTCATGAAGGAATCGGCCCACGCCGCGCTCAGCTACGCCCGGGCCCACGCCAGGGAGCTGGGCATCAATCCCAAAATCTTCTCCCAGAACGATTTCCACATCCATATCCCGGAAGGGGCCATTCCCAAGGACGGCCCTTCGGCGGGCATCACCATGGCCACCGCCCTGATTTCGGTCTGCATCAACACCAAGGTCCGCTGGGACACGGCCATGACGGGGGAGATCACTCTCCGCGGCAACGTCCTGCCGATCGGCGGGGTCAAGGAGAAGGTCCTGGCCGCGCAGCGGGCGGGCTTGCCGCGCATGATCCTGCCCGCGGCCAACCGCAAGGACCTCATCGACATCCCCAAGGTCGTCAAGAACAAAATGGATTTCATCTTCGTCGAGGAGATCAAGGAAGTCCTGCAGGCCGCGCTGGTCAAGACGCGGAAGAAATGACATGAGGGATGGATTCAGGTGTTCCGGCGATTCGGGAGGCTCGGGTCAAAACGCGCGGATTTTCCCCAGCGAGGAAAGGTCGGCGGGTCCTGCCTGCTCCGGCGCCCCGAATTCCGCTCGCTCCACCGACCCCCGGAAGCGCTTTCCTTTCCCCTCCGAATTCTTCGGAGGGGTAGGGGTGGTTAATATGCATATAAACAGAAGTGTTTTGGCGTTTCCAGTTTCAGTGGGGCCCTTCCGCGAGCGGAATCCGGGTGCATCCGTCGCGTCACCCGCCGAGTTTTTATCTCGCTTGGTCGTCCTTGCTCCGCAGAGGACTGCAAAGCCTGTCGCACGGGTTTTGGCCCAGGCTTCCCGAACCGCCGAAATAATTTTGCCTCGACGCGGCCAGGGGATTCGATACAGCGCCCATCCAATTAATCTTATTTATCTTGGCCGCATTTGAAAATTCGCACAGTTCAGGACCTGGGGGAGCGCGGGCTCATTGGGCTGATCAGAAAGGTCTTTCCGGCGCGGGGGAAGAGCGTTCTGCTGGGCATCGGTGACGACGCGGCCATACTCCGGCCGGGCCGCAAGCCCATCATTCTGACCAAGGACCTCCTCGTGGAAGACGTCGATTTCCTCCGCGACCGGCATCCGGCCTTCTTCATCGGCCGCAAGAGCCTGTCCGTCAATCTCTCGGACATCGCGGCCATGGGGGGCACGCCCCGGGCCGCCCTCCTGGGTCTCGGTCTGCCGGGCGATCTGGGCCTGGATTGGATCCGCGCTTTTCTCAAGGGATTCGCCTCCGCCGGCCGGGACTACGGCGTCGATCTGATCGGAGGGGACATTTCCAAATCGCGGGAGATTGTCGTTTCCGTGACACTGATCGGGGAAGGGGAGTCGCTGGTGACGAGAAGCGGAGCCCGTCCCGGGGACGGCGTCTATGTTTCGGGAACCCTGGGGGATGCCGCCTTGGGTTTGGCCCTTCTCAACACCGGCGTTGAGCCCCGCGGGCGCGGTTCGGAAGCGGCCGTGGTGAAAGCTTTCCTCGATCCCACGCCTCAGCTCGTTCTGGGCCGCGAGCTGGCTCGACGCCGCCTCGCCTCGGCCATGATCGATGTCAGCGACGGATTGTCCGTCGACCTGCGCCACCTCGCCGAGGAAAGCGGGGCCGGAGCGGAGATCGACCCGGCCGCGATCCCCCTATCGGCGGGTGTGCGGGCCTGGGGCGGGAGCGACACGCTGAAATACGCCTTGAACGGAGGGGAGGATTTTCAATTGCTCTTCACCGTCCGGCCATCCCGGCGGAACGCCGCCGGGTTAGGCTTCCTGAACCGCCGTTTCCCCTTGACCCGCATTGGCCGGATCATCGAAAAGAAAGGGATTTTCAAGCTCGAAAAAGACGGTCGTCGAAGAGCCCTGCCGGCCTGCGGTTACGATCACTTCAAGGCCTAGCCGAGCGGCCGGGGCGGCGTTTTTTATTTCAGCAGAAACGAGCCGACGAAGGAGAATTCGGCCGGCCCGGTTTGAAAGACCGGTTCGCTTTCCGACGGCCATTCCACAAGAAGGGAACCCAGGGCCGTCTTGACTTTGACCCGGCGGTCGACGTAGCCCTTGATCATGGCGGCGGCCGAAGCGGCGCAGGAGCCGCTTCCCGAGGACAAGGTCTCGCCCACGCCGCGCTCCCAGAAGACGACCTCGATCTCGCCCCGCCCGACGAGCCTGATGAATTCGACATTGGTCCGGTTGGGGAAGAAGGGGTGGATCTCGATCTCCCGACCGATCTCCTGCCATTCGACGCGGGAAGGCATCTGGTCGACGAAGATGTCGCAATGGGGGTTGCCCATGGAAACGACCGTGACCGGGTAGACTTTGCGGTTGATCATCAGCGGATAGTCGATGATCCGGTCGTGGGGCCGCCCGTCGTCGAAGGGGATCTCCGCCGCGGTCAGCCGCGGCCGGCCCATCTCGATGCGGATGGTGAAACGGCTGCCGTCGCGCTCGATCAGGCGGCAGGAGCGGGGCCCGGTGCCGGTCAGGAACACGGCTGTGTCGCCTTCGATCCGGCCCTGGGCGAAGAGATAGGCGCCCGCGCAGCGCAGGCCGTTGCCGGAGATCTCGGCCTCGGAACCATCGGCGTTGAAAATACGGAAGCCGACCTCGCCTTGGGGCGCATTCTTGACCGATATGAGGAGCAGGCCGTCGGCGCCGGCGCCGGTGTGCCGTTCGCACATGGCCCGGGCCAGGTCGGCATAATCAGTGAAGTCGGCTACTTCGTCCTGGTCGACGATTAAAAAATCGTTGCCCAGAGTATGGAATTTGCTGAACTTCACTTAAGGAATCCGGACGGTGACGATGACGTCCTGGGAGGCGCCGTTGGCTTCGCGGCGGATGAGAAGCATCAAAACGGTTCCGGCGGGAGCCTTCTCCAGGATCTTGTCCCATTGGTCGACCGTGGCCACCTTGGTCCGGTTCACTTCCAGGAGGATGTCTCCGGCTTCCAGGCCCTTCCTCTCGGCCTCACTGCCCTGGGCCACGTCGGTGATGAGCAGGCCGTCGCGGCTGCGGTAGCCGTAGCGGCGGGCCGTGGCCGCGGTCAGCTCGGTCACGGTGATGCCGACGTCCTTGCCCGGTTTGAGCTGGGTCTGTCGCTGGGTGGTGGCTTCCAGCTCGGCCACGGTGGCCGTCAGGGTCATCAGCTTGCCGTCCCGGATGATCTTCAGCTCGACCTTGGTGCCCGGCTGGATATCGGCGATCTTGAAGCGCAGGTCGTTCTGGTCCTTGACGTCCTGTCCGTCGACGGCCACGACGACGTCGTACTGCTTCAGGCCGGCCTTGGCCGCCGGAGTTCCGGCCTCGACCGAATTGATCAGGGCGCCCTTCTTGTCCTTCAGCTTGAGGGCGTCCTTGGTGTCGTCGTCGATGTCCACGGGGTATAGCCCGAGGTAGCCGCGGATGACCTTGCCCTTCTCCTTGAGCTGGGTGACGACCTTCTTGGCCAGGCTGGAGGGGATGGCGAAGCCGATGCCGATGCTGCCGCCCGTGGGGGTGAGGATGTTGCTGTTGATGCCGATGACCTCGCCCTTCATGTTGACCAGCGGGCCGCCGGAGTT
>Ga0182021_10003918_pt1 | contig 17447 bp, 13 predicted proteins | sample 612E3MmetaG_FD_120493 | JGI IMG/M metagenome (GOLD analysis project Ga0182021, IMG submission 120493) | Permafrost microbial communities from Stordalen Mire, Sweden - 612E3M metaG (Illumina Assembly) | ecosystem: Environmental > Terrestrial > Soil > Wetlands > Permafrost | place: Sweden... | reverse complement strand
GTCTCTTTTTGCGGGACTTCCTCAACCCTGCCGAACATCTCGCTCGACCCGGCAAAGTAGAATTTGCACGAAGGGGATGCCTCCTTGAGCGCCGCCAGGACGAAGTGTGTCCCGTTGATGTTCGTGTTGAGCGTTGAAAACTCGTCTTCGAACGAATAACTGACAAAGCTCTGTGCGGCGAGGTGGTAACACTCGTCCGGCTTCGTGTGCAGGAAGACCTTGTAAATGCTCGGGAAGCTCTCGAGTGATGCCGAGTGGATCTTCAGGTCGTTGAGGAGATGTGTGATGCGCCACATCCTGTGGACCGGGTCCTCGATGGCGACCCTGCGCACGATGCCGTGAACCTCGTACCCCTTCTCGAGAAGGAGCTCGGCGAGGTACGAGCCGTCCTGCCCGGTGATCCCCGTAATCAGCGCTTTCTTCATGTCCTTCTTTCTCCTGGTGTGTATGCGTACTTTCGTGCGGCGTGCATCCGGGTCATCATTCGGATGCATTAAGAACTGGGCTCCCGGAGACGGCATCCGGTTCCTCTGCCGCTGCCTGCGGCCGGAGCATCTTTTCCGATTCCATGCTCCCGCGCTGTGTAATCGCGTCGATGATCACCCGCTGGACGTCCGTGACCCAGCCGTCATATGCGTGGAACCGTTCGATATGTTCCCGTGCACGGGCTCCCATTTCCGCGGCGATATCCGGGTTCGACCAGAGGTAGTGTATCGCCTCCCTGAGCGCCGCCGGATCCCCGGGGGGGACGAAGATGCCGGTTATTCCCTCCTGGATGACGTCTCTCTGGCCGCTGACGCGTGAACAGATCACGGCCTTCCCCATGGACATCGCCTCGAGTATGCTCGTCGTTCCGTTGTCCGTTTCGGTCTCCAGGAGCGGCATCACGAAGAACCTGGATCGGTTATACAGATTCCGCAGGTCGCTGAAATTCATCGGGCCCACAGTGACGTTCGGGGGAAGTGATCCGTCCTTCCCGAGAGCGTCCTTCCAGGAGTCGTCCTTTCCCACGCTCAATTGTCCGCCGGCGGCAATATGGCACGGGATATCCAGCGTGCGGAGCGTTTCGACGAACGTCGCGTAGTCGCGCATCTCCCGCCCCGCGGAGCATATCATGTCCTGCGGGCCTCCGAGGGGGCGCCAGAACTTCTGATCGACGGGCCACCGGAGGAGTGCTATCTTCGATGGAGGGATGTGGAGCTTCGACCTCCCGAAATCCGCCTGTGCGGAGCTCATCAGTATGATCCTGTCGATGGCCGGGTGGACCATCCTGAGTATGTGAGCCTTCTTCGGCTTTGAGATCCAGGAAAATATCGCCACGTGCGGCGTATGCGAGCGCGTGAGGCGCATCAGAGCCGCCAGCGGGAGTCCGAGATGTTCTCCCCAGCTCACAATGGCGTCGTAGTTCTTCCGGACGGCGAATGCCTCGAGAACCTGTGCGATATTGATCCCCGTCAGCCTGTACGCAGCCGATCTCCGGCGCGGCGCAGCCTTGAGGAACCGCTCGTCGAGGACGTCGGCGTTGAGGCTTTCGAGAAGAGGGAGTGTCCGCGGGAACATGTCGCTTGCTTCCCGCATTTCAAATCCTCCCCTGTCGGGCCATCCGAGCCCCGCGGAGACGAGGAGGAGCGTCTTCATCTGGCTGGCATGTGCCGGCTGGTGCCTGCCGGCGAGAATGATGCGCGTTCGTGCGCGAATCGTGCGGAGTGCGGGATACGGGCCGAGGACTTTTACGCCGAATTCCGAGAGCCCTGTGGAGTGGGTTATCTCGATCCGGCGTATCTCGAACGGATCGGCCTGGAATCTCGAAGGCCCCGACCATACGCCGCAGGCCTGCAGGAACCCGGCCGCCGCCACCATCTCCTTCAGTGTCCTGTTGACGAGGCCGTAGGGATAGGCGAACGTCTTCACCGGCGCATTGAGCGTGATTTCAAGAAGTACGCGCGACCTCTGGATCTCGTGCCAGGCGTCCTCCCTCGGAAGCATGGTGAGCCGTGCATGCGTGAGCGAGTGCGATCCTATCTCGAACCCCATCTGGTGAAGCTCGAGCAGGTTCTGGTCGTTCAGCAGCTCGACCTGCGGGACGTTCAGCCCGGCATCCCAGCTGTTCGTGGGCACGGTGCGGTCGCCGAGGACGAAGACGACCGCGCTCATCCCGAATTCCAGGAGAATGGGGGCTGCGATCTCGTATGTGTCCTTGTAGCCGTCGTCGAATGTCAGTATGATCGGCTTCCGCGGAGAGATCAGCTCCCCCTCCACGATGAGCCTGTAGTCGTTGAATGTCACGGGGGTGAACCCCCAGCGTTCCAGGAGCCTGAGCTGGCCGCGGAACTGCCGCTCAAACGTGAATTTGATCTCAGGTGAGCCCGGCGTTTTCTCCGGGAGTATCCTGTGGTAGAGGAGCACCCGTATACCGCGTCCGGCGTCCGGCGGAGCGGATCGCCGGGTTCCGGAACGCGATCGGATCATCGATGAAGAGTCCTCAGGCATTCGTCGCACCGCTTGTTGTGGCACTCTTGTACTGTGCCTGCCGGGGGTGCCGGCTTTCCATGATCTGGTCGTACGCCTCTTCGAGGCCGGCGCCTACCTGCGACCACTCGTAGAACTCGCGGACGAGTTCCCCGCCGTTTTCCACAAGCCTGCGGTAGAGGTCATGATCGCGCATCAGCTCGACTGCCGAGGCGGCGAACAGTTCCGGGTTGTCGGCAATCAGGGCGCTCTCGCGGTCGACGACGTGTATCCCCTCGCAGCCGACGGATGTCGTGACGACGGGCTTCTCCATCGCCATTGCCTCGAGTACCTTGAGCCGCGTTCCCCCTCCCATGCGCAGCGGCACGATGCAGATGGACGCACGGTCCACGTAAGGGCGGACGTCCTCCACGAATCCGGTGACCTCCACCGCCTCCGACGCCATCGCGGCGAGGTGTTTGGGAGGACCGCCCCCCACGACGCACACGCGCGCGTCCGGTACCTCCTTCTGTATCAGGGGGAACACCTCTCTCAGGAAATACATCATCCCGTCGGAATTCGGGAAGTAATTCATCGCGCCGGTGAAGACGAGCGTATGGGATTCCGGGGGGCCCGACCGGGGGTGGAAATACGATGTGTCGACGCCGTTGGGGACGATGAACTTCGGAATCCGCGGAAACTCCGTGTCGATGAGCGACTTGTCTCTTGCCGACGTCACGAGTATCGCGTCCTGCGTGCCGAACACGTCCGTCTCCTCCTTATGGAGCTTCCTGTACTCGCGGGCGTAGAAGGCGCGGCGGAGGGGTGACCGGGAGGCACGGGACATCCGGCGCACGTTGTCGAACTCCACGTTCTGCACGTCGATGATGCGCGGCACGCCGGGGCAGTCGATCCGGTAGAGCCCGGTATGATGGGTCTCGAATTGCACCAGATCGAAGCTCGCGCCGGAGACCGCCCTGTCGATCGACTCCTGCATGGCATCCGAATAGAACCCCGTGGTTGTGGCGCTTGTATCCTGCACGAGCGACCGGATCTGCGTGAGCCGCTTGTGCAGGCCGGTGAGTTTCGGGGGCTTCTCGACCGTGTAGAGCCCTTTCAGCCTTCCTCCGAATGCTTCCCGGACAAGCTCACCCTCTGCGGGAGTCCCGTACATGACGACGGTGACGTCATGGAGGCGAACCATTTCCCGGAGGAGGTGGAATATCCTGAGTGCTCCGCCGAAGTGGGGAGGACAGGGAGAGTAGGGGAGCAGATTGAGAATGTGCACGCTCGTGAATCCGGTTCAGTGGGACAATGGTGAGTTATGGTCATCGAGAAGCCCGGGATTGTCCCTCGTGATGTTTTGAATGCTCGCGATAAGCCCCAGGAGCGTCCCGAAATAGATTGCGTTCCGGTACCAGACGAAATGGAGGTCATAAAATGCCGCCGACACGAGTATGATCACCGACACCACGCTCAGCGCGCAGACGGTCTTCAGATAGGGATCGTTCAGGCGGCTGAAGAGCGATGCGCCTCTGAAGGCGAGGCAGTTCATGAACACCCAGAAGAGAAAAAAGCCCGCCATCCCCCCCTTCACCATGAGCCAGACAACGCTGTTGTGGGCCTCATAGTCCCGGAGGGCGAAGTTCAGGGGAACAAGATACAGTGGCTGTTCATAGCGCGTCCCGAACCCGATGCCGATCGCGGGGGCATGCCGTATCGTCATCAGGAGGTCATAATCCTCGATTTTCCGGTACAGGTTCGAGAGATAATCCCTGTCCTGAACGGCCTCCGCGCTTCCTCCCTCGCTGATGTCCATTCCTGACTTGATCTGCTGGAGCGGGCCTGCGATCCCCCCCTTGCTGTTCCAGAACACGACGGCATACACGGCGAGAAGGAGAATGCCGGGGAGGATGAACCGTGCGGTCCGGATGAGCTGCTTCCGGGGCATCAGGACGAGGTACCCGACGAACGACAGGAACATCGACGCGTACGCCGCCCGCCGCTTGCCGACGTAAAATCCGAGAAGAATCGGGAGGATGAGCACGAGAAGGACCGCCCGCTGACGCACGTGTCCGCCGTAGACAATCAGTCCGAAAAGCAGGTAGACGAGTGTCAGCATGAATATCGGATCCTCGTGCGCCTCGAGCGTCTGGAACGTACCCATGGACCAGCCGTTCCCTATGAAGATGGCGATCCCCTCGACGGCTTTGAACGTGATGCAGGCGATCGCGATCCAGAAAAAGGCGGCGATCTGCTCTTTGGTTCTGATCACCTGGGGAACGAAGACATAAATGACCCCGAGGTACATCAGTGCGCGCGCCTCCCAGAGCGCGGGGAGGAAATCGCCCCCCCGGAGCATGCCGTTCACAAACGCCGAGACGATCCACGTGAACCAGAGGCAGGCGGGGAACCAGAGCGCGACCGGCCGCACATGATAGTCGTTTCTGATGCAGATCCTGGCGAACCACACGGCGATGATGAAAAGGAACTGCAGCTCGAACGGGTTCGCGATGCCGAAATCGAAAGAGGGGAGGTAGGAAATCTCCTTGATGTTGCTGAAGTAGGAAATGGACCCGGTGAATGTGGGAATGCCCGGGACCTGGAACTGTCCGAACAGGAGCGACATCGCAATAAGGATCATGAAGCCGATGTCGACCCGGTAGATCGTCAGGAGTGCGATGATGCTGACGGCGAAAAACGCGCTCGTCGAGAGAAGCGACCCGTTTGTTGCCACGATAACGGACGCGAGGACGACGCAGAACGCGGTGACGAGCAGGAACAGCTTCAGGTCATCGGGGGAGCGGATGGCTCGTATCCCGGTCCCGGGGTATGGCAGGGTTTCATGGCCGGCTTCATGTGGCATACGCTACTGAGGTAAGGGTATCTTCGCATTGAAAGTGATATACAGCAATGTGGCAACCTGGAGAACTGCCGCGCCCGCGAGAAACAGGACGCTCCCTGCGCTCAAACGACGCGAGTGTTTCCCTGCAAATATCACGGCAATATAGATGCCGATAAGGCTGACAAGAGCTCCGGTCATATGCTCTCCGCCGCCCTGTTAAGGACAAATCCGAGTATCCGGTTCTTCCCGAGTCTCTGGGACGTCCGCATGATGTCCGTTTTCGTTGTCGTCCGGGAGTCCACGACGAACAGCATGCCGTCCATGTGACGGGTGAGGCTCACGGGAAGGACGGGATCGGAGATTGCCGGCATGTCGAATATGATGACGTGGAATCTCTGCTTCAGCGCCGCCATGAGCTGACGGAAGCTGGGGAGCGATGTCGGATCGTCGGGATGCTCCTTGCCGTGCGGCTTTCCGTTCCCGTTTCCCTTCGTCTCCTGGCCCTGCGGATGCCTGAGCCCGGAAAACGTTGAATTGACGTTGCCGAGCGTCATGACGTACAGGTGCCGCACGGTCGTGCGCGCAACGTGCACCATGGGGGCGGTCAGCGCCTCCGCGAGGCCGGGGCGTATGCCGATGGCAAAGACCGAATGGAGTCTCGGACGGCGCAGGTTCAGGTCGACAATCAGCGTCTCCCGCTCGTCCCCCGTGGCCATCGAGATGGCGAGGTTTGCCGCAACAAGCGTCTTCCCGTCTCCCGGTCTCGCGCTCGTAACGCCCACAACGAAATTCTGACTGGTCGAGTCCCGGGGGAGCAGGGAACACTGGAAGCTGTTGTACAGCGCCGGGGAAACGATCCTGGAATCCATCGACAGGCTTTCGTCGTTCCGCATGACGACGGACTTCGTCGCCAGCACGATCGACCGGATCTCCCCCTCGGACGACACGTAGGAATGGGGGGTTCTGCTGTTGTCACTTTCTGGTTCTTGCACGATGACCTTCATCCTTCTTTGACGTCATGAGAGGTGTACCTGTCCTACCGGCCGGTTGTGATTTCCGGGAGGAGTGCCACGACAGGGAGATTGTAGATCTCGAGGTCCTGGAGCGTCCGCATTCTGGTATCCATGAATTCGGCGATCAGGGCCACGGCGATCCCGAGTATGATGCCGAACATTGCTCCGCCGCCGATAATGAGCGCCTTGTTTGGCTTTGACGGCCTGGAGGCGATCCGGGATGGGTCGAGTATGATGAATGAGGCTTCGGCTTTCTTCCCGAGATCCCTGGTAATCTTCGCCTGCTCCAGTTTCGTCTTCATGTCCTCGTACAGCTTCTGGTACATGTTGTAATTCGACTTGTTCCCGACGTCCTCCTGCTGATCGACGGAATAGTTCATCATCTCCCCGATCGTGCGCTGGCGGCTTGACCGGAGCTCGCCTATCTGTGCGGAAACCCCGGCCTGCTCCGTCTCCACTGCCGTTCGCATTTTGCGCAGGACGGCAAGGATTTCGCCCTCCGCCTTCTGCACGTCGGGGTAGAGCGGCGTGTAGCGGGAACTCAATTCTTCGTACTGCTGGCATGCGCCCCGGAGCTCGTTCGCAAAAGGAAGATCGGTCCGCCGGAGATCTTCGATCGCCTGCTTCCCTTTGGGCGTGTGGAATTTATCGGGAAACAGGGCGAGCTTGACGAGCGCGTCCTGGTCGATCCTCGATTTCTCGTCCGCGCGCTGGACCTGCTGGTCGAGGTCTTCGAGGTGCACGTTCAGCTCTGCGTTCCCCGCCGGACGCTCCCTCGTCCGCAGAAGCCCGACGAGATCTTGCTGTGTGGCCTCGAATTTCGTCTGGTAGTCCTTCAGCTTCTGCTCGAAAAACTCCACGGTCTGTGCGTTTCGCAGGGCCTCGCCGTTGATCCGGGTCTGTATGAACGTCCTTGCGAGACACGCCACCACCCGCTGGGCCCGCACCGGGTCGGTGTCCATGTACGAAATCGTGAACGAATCGGCCCCCTTGCGGCTGGAAGTGATGTTGTGCCGCACGTCCTCGACAAGATCGTCGAACGCGGCCCCCTGCGCGACCCCCCTGTTGAGTTTGACGCTGTCGATCACGGCTTCGATGGTCTCGCGGCTCTCGATGATCTCCATGAACGTCGCGAGGCGGTCGGGCGGAGCGGTCTGCAGTGCCATCTGGTAACTGATGAGGGGGTTCAGGGTTTCATCGGGCTGGACCCAGATCGTCGTGGTGGACTCGTATTGCTTCGGGATGATCTTCGCGCCGACGATGCACAGGATGGTGACAAGGACCGGGGGTATGATGAGGTATTTCATCCTGCGGCGGAAGAACGACGTAAGGTCGGTTGCGCTGAATTGTGTATTGTTCACGTCCGTTCGCGTCCTGTCTGGTTGAACAAGTGGGGGGGGAAGCCCCACCTAATCAGGTCAACTAACATGCCAGTTCCGGGGGCATCAGGCCGCCGTAATCGGGGGGATAGCGCGCATTGTGTCATCGGGATAGTGGGGAAAAGCGACAGCCGCCTTCCGTGGTGGTTCAAAAGGAAACACATCGAACTCCCCGCGGCGGCCCCCCTTCTCCCCGGCGGGCTGAAAGCGGAAATGAAACGGCGCAATCCGGTTCCGGCGGGGAGAAATGAGCGGGCCCCGGAGAGGAAGCGGCGTCGGCACGGGAATTGCGCTAGCGTGAGGTGACTCAGTCCAATGTGCCTGCGGGATCTGTTACTCTTCCACAAGTTTGAGGGCGGCTGTGAACACGTCAATTCTGCATGCCGGGGGACTTCGGTTCGTTCTCCCGATAACCGCGATTCTCGCCGCGGCATTCCTGTTCGGGTGCAGCGGAGAGACGACAACGCAGGATTCGGGGAGGACGACAAGGCTCCCGGCGGCCGCTGCGGAGAAGGTCCAGGCGCAGTCGTCCGACGACGTGCTTGGGGTCGGCGATCAGCTCCAGCTCACGGTCTTCGCATACCCGGAATTCAACAGCACCACGTTGGTGAAGCCCTCGGGGATGATCGCTCTCCCGCTTATCGGAGAAGTCAAGGCGGCCGGGCTGACGAAAGATCAAATGCAGACGGAAATCATCCGCCGGCTCTCGGAGTACGTCAAGACGAAGGTCTATGTGACGCTGGAGATCACCTCTTCGGTATCGGTGGGGAACATCGTCGTTTTGGGAGCGGTGACCGCGCAGAACAACTTCCCGCGCACCTCCCCTGTCTCCATTTTTCAGATTCTCGCAAGCGCGGGCGGTCCGACAACTGAAGCTGATCTCGGACATGTCCGGGTGTTCAGGAACGGCGATCTTTCCCGCGAGGAGGAACTCGACCTGTCCGGGATCATGACTCCGGGGAACCGGATGGGGAGGTCGGCCCCCATGGTCTATCCGGGTGACCTGGTGTTCGTGCCCAAATCCGACAATTTTCTGAAGGAGTTCGCTCCCTTTGCCTACAACATCGTTGTTGTCCTTACGTTATTCTCATTTGTGAAGTAGCGCCGGACCCATGAATGGAAAGCCGCTGAAAAGAATCCGGCAGTGGGGCCCCGCGCTCGGGGTCGTGTTCGCGCTCATGATCGTCACTCCGGCGTTTTCGGAGGCGCAGGGGACGACCGTGTTTCTGCCTGAAACGTGGATTTTCCCCGGTGCACGCGGCGCGGGGCTTGGTGATGCGATCAGTTCGGACACGCATGACATTGAATCAATGTACCGAAACCCTGCGGTTCTTTCGTTCCTGCACAGCCCCGGCATTATGCTGGATTACCGTCACGACTGGACCAACAAAGTCTTCCAGGAGAACATGGGGGTGCCGGTAATCTCCGGCCGTGCAACCTCTCTCGGACTTGGGATCGGCGCCGAGAACAGCGGCAAGCTGACGCGGAACAGGGTACTGAACTTTACACAGCTTGACCTTTACGGCGCCCTTTCGTTCAAGCTCACCGGTGTGTCCCCCGGGCTCAGCGTGGGGATCCTCGGCGATCTTCGCGCAGGGAGGGACGATTCGGTTTCGCGCGCGACCGGACAGTTTTCGATCGGCGTCTTGTTCGCCCCCGTCGGCGGCCCGGACTATTCAATTGTCTACAGGGGATTGGGCCAGACAATCGGCTATGCGTCTTCTCCGGTTGCGGGAAGGGACGTCACAAGAGGGAACATTGTCGAGAGCCCCCGGAGTCTCGAGATCGGCAGCACGATGAGATACCCCGAGTCGAATAAGATTCCGGTCATGACGCTCTCCGTTGCCGGCGAAAGGGATTTCATCTCCAAGGTATTCAGAGTAAAGGGGGGCTTGGAGGCGACGTTCTTTAGTATGCTGAATCTCCGCCTCGGTTACATCAAAGCGGAGACGTCTCAGTTGCGGTTCGGTCTGGGGTTCACGGCTTCGTGGTTCAGCATGGATTACGCGGTGATGCCCTCGGATCAGGACGGACAGTTCGATGAAATCACTCTGAAGTTTGCCCTCTGACTATGGCGAGAAAAAACGAGCTTGTGGAAAGCATGATTCCACCCAGTCTGAGTGAATCGATGCAGGAGGCGCTTGCCGGTCTCCAGATGGTGGCCCCGGGCGATCTCAGCGTCATCCTCGTCGGGGAGCCCGGAACCGGAAAAGAGTGGGCCGCGCGGCTGATCCATCAGTTGAGCAATCGGGCGCACGCCGCGCTCTACACGGTGGATTGCGGTGCCGTGGGGGCATCCAACATTGAGAGAGAGCTCTTCGGATACGACGCCATTACGTGGGAGCACATTGAGATAAAGCGGAGCGCGTTCGAGGAAGCATCCGGCGGGACTCTCTTCCTCCATGATTTCGAAATAATACCGGTCCCTGTGCAGTTGAGGGTCGCCCGTGCGGTGGAGTACAGGCAGTTCAGGAAGATCGGCGGGGACGGGGATCAGGAAGTCAACATCCGTCTCATCGCCTCGACAAGCAGAGCGGCCGGAGGTGAAGTCCTGCAGGGGCTCCGCGGCGTGGACATCGAATCGCGTCTCGGGGCCATCACAATCACGCTCCCCCCTCTCCGTGACCGCAAAACCGACATTCCTGTTCTTATTGAACGATTCCTGAACGAGATGCGCGACCGGTACCTGAATCCGGTTCAGGGGATCTCGAGAGAAGCACTCTCGGTCTGCTGCGAATTCTGCTGGCCAGGCAACGTGCGGCAGCTCAAGAACGCGATGGAATTTGCGGCGATAATGAGCGGCGGGGGCCTCATCCACACACAGCATCTTCCTGCGTATCTCCACAACCACCCATCAATTTCCCTGGCCGGCTCATGAGCATGACTGTTCCGATATCGGGAGTTGCCCCTTTGCTCGCGTGCGGTGTTCTTCTCGTCGTCCTCTCTGCGCTGTCACTCCCCCCCCGGGTGGCTTCGCACCCGCCTCAGGCATTGCCGCAGTCGCCGAAATGGGTCAGCGCCTATTACGGCGGATGGCAGCAGGGAGGCCGCATCAAGCCGGAAGAGATCGACTACACGGCGGTAACGCATATCATCCATTTCGCGCTCATCGTGAGTCCCGACGGCACATTCTCAGGCGAGGGGAACGGTATTACCCCGTCCAGCGCGCTCGCGGCTGTCCGAGCCGCCCATGCGGCGGGAAAGAAGATACTGATATCCGTCGGCGGCGCCGATTCGGACGCGGGTTTCTCCGGCGCAACTTCCCCGGGGAACCGCCCCCGGTTCATCGCACGGCTCCTGGACTTCATGAATAGGTGCGGCTACGACGGGATCGATGTGGATTGGGAGCCCGTACCCGTCGGTTCATCATACGTCGAATTTGTCCGCGATCTGAGACAGAGGCTTTCCTCCTCAGGGTCGCTTCTCTTCACCGCGGTGATGACCGGGACGGACCGCTCCATACTTGCCGCAGTCGCGCCGTATGTCGACCAGATCAACCTCATGACGTACGACATGTCCGGCCCCTGGACCGGGTGGCAAACATGGCACAACTCCCCGCTCTACGATGGCGGCGCGCTCTTCCAGAGCACCGGTGGACCCCTCCCGTCTATCGATCAGGTCGTCCGCGACAAGATTGCAGGCGGTGTCCCTGCAGCGAAGCTGGGTATCGGCATCGACTTCTACGGATACCGGTGGCGGGGGGGTGAGGGGACAAGCACAGGGGGAGTATCCAGGCCGGGTCAGACCTGGAAAACGGATCCCGACGTGAAGGCCAATATCCCGTATTTCGAGCTCATGGACACGTACTACCGGTCCGTTGTAACATGGGACTCCGCTGCCGGAGCGTCCTACATCGGTATCGACAGCCCCGGAGCAGCGCAGGACGAGTTTGTCTCATTCGAAAGCGATCGGTCGATCCGCGCCAAGGCGGCATACGTGAAGAGAATGGGTCTGGGAGGTGTAATCGTCTATGAGCTCGGAGGTGCGTATCGACGCAACCTTCCGGAAGGTTACCGTGATCTCCTCCTGCAGAACGTCCGGTACGCTTTCACGGGCGGAAATGAACCTCCTGCAGACAGGATTCCCCCCACCGTTCAGATAAAGAGCCCCGGTCCGGGGACCCGCATATCGGGCACCGCTCTCCTCTCTGCAGAGGTGACTGATAACACTGCCGTCGAGTGCGTCGAATTCAGGATCGACGGGCGCATGGCTGCTCCCGTAGTGAGCGCCCCCCCGTATACGGTCTCCATCAACTCCTGGAGATACAGGAACGGAAGTCACACTGTGGAAATTGCCGCGTACGATGCATTCGGAAACAGCACAAAACGGGACGTCGTTATCGCGATATGGAATGAGGGAAAAACGCCGGTCCTTTCCGACAGGGTTGTTTTCGACGGCACGCTTCACCCCCCATTCATAAACGCATCATGGGGGGCGACAGTCCGGTTCGGGATTCATGATCAGATCAAGAGCCGCCCCGGCACCGCCGCGGTAAACTATTTGGCATGGGGGGCATTCGATCTCTTGAGCGGCACGTGGCAGGCGGCATCTCCGCTCGACCCTGTCGAGTTTGACACGCTCAGGGCGGACATATACCCTCTGGAAGCGATGAAGCTCAAGATTGCTTTCTATACAAATACGACGACGGTCGTCTCCCTGAAGGCCGGAGAGTGGAACAGCATCGCCGTGCCTCTGGAGTTCTCCCATAGTTTTTCCCGGTTCTATTTTCAGAGTCTGCTTGATACGCCGGTGACATGTTACTTCGACAACATCAGATTCACTGCGGCAAATTTTCGTGACCCAATCATGAGGTAGCGTTCATGCTCTACTTTTATGGTCTCGGAGTCGCCCTTGAATCGATCGCCCGGGGACGGTTCTCGCGTGAGACCCTGAAGAATGTGGTCGTCCCTGAGAACTACTGGCGTTCGCTTGAAAACCGGCTGACATACAGAGAACTCAATGCTTCCTCGTCGGACACCGTGCTTGACCTGGGGAGCCCCAAGCTCCTCTCCCTGTACCTTGCGGACCGGGTGAAGGCGGAAGTCTTCTCAACGGACATCGAAGGATACTTTCTGCGGGACTACACCGCGTTCGGGCGTCAGAAAGGGGTTCCGGAATCGCGATTCCACGTTCTTGAGGCGGACGGCCGGAAGCTCCCTTTTCCTGACAACCATTTTACGAGGGCATACTCCATCTCCGTCCTGGAGCATATTCCCGGGACCGGTGACACGGAATGCGCGCGTGAGATCGGCAGGACTTTGAAGAGCGGAGGGATCTGCGTGATCACGGTTCCGTTTTCACCCGAAAGCTCCGAAGAATACAGGAAGCCCTCGGCGTTCTACTGGTCCGGAAAGTCCGTCAAAGAACCGGCCCCCAAGTCGGCGAATGTCTCGGCGAATGTGTCAGGGGGGAAGTCCAAAAATAGTGACGAGCCGCCGAGGGTCTTCTATCAGCGCCGGTACAGCGAAAGTGATCTGCACGACCGTATTATTGTCCCGTCCGGCCTCCGTCTGAAAAAAGCGGAATTCATGGGGGACAGGGTGGCGCGCATGAACGGGAAAGAGATCGCGTATTATCTCCCCCGGCTCGCCGGTCCGCTTCACCCGATCCTCTCCCGGATGTTTCATGCGACCCCGTCGGAGTCCTGGAAGGATATGAAGAACCCCCTGGGGGCGCTGCTCGTACTTGAGAAGCCCTGAACAGGTGCCTGAGAACATGCAGGAAATAGTGCCTGAGATAATGCCAGAGATGATGAAAGAGATAATGCCAGAGATGATGCCAGAGATAATGAAAGAGATAATGCCGGAGATAATGCCACAGATAATGACGGACAGCACGCCGGGGAACACTCGAAAGAACATGCGCCGGTTGAGAAATATGAACAGCCCTCGTTCGCTCCAGATTCTCTCCGTCCGCGTCTCATGCGTGACAATGAGCGAGACGCTCTCTGCGCTTGAATCCATGGTCGAGAGCCGGGAGCCCCACCACGTTGTGACGGTGAATCCGGAATTTATAATGGCCTCGCGCGGGAACAGCGCATTTCGTCACGTGCTCAACAGCGCAGATCTTGCGGTGCCCGACGGCACCGGCGTGGTGCTCGCCTCGGGTATTCTCGGCAGGCCGATCGGGGAGAGAGTTCCGGGAGTGGATCTCATCGAGCAGTTTGCCGTCCGGGGGGGGAAAAAGCGGTTTCGATTCTTCCTGCTCGGGGCCTCACCCGGTCTCGCGGATCGGGCTGCTTTCGTCCTGCAGGGCCTGAGCAGCGGTCTGGAGATCGCAGGGACGTTCTCCGGGTCGCCCGATCCCGAATCGGAGGATGAAATCTGCCGGAGGATCATTGACGCAAAGCCCGACGTGCTCCTTGTCGCGTTCGGATCTCCGGCACAGGATCTCTGGATTGCGCGAACGAAGGATCGATTGAGAGTTCCGGTAAGCATCGGCGTCGGCGGTTCGCTCGACTACATCGCCGGATCCGTTGCTCGGGCTCCCGCGTGGATGCGCGGGCTCGGGCTGGAATGGCTTTACCGGTTAATGAATCAGCCGGGACGCTGGAGGAGGATGCTCGTCCTCCCCGGGTTTGTCATCCTTGTGCTGAAACAGTCCCTCGAGAGAGACGGCCGGGATCTTGCCGCCGCCGGAAACACCGGCGAAGCACAATTAAAACAGGCAGTGTAGGCGGGTCATTTATGCCGACAATATTCCTCTCGGAGCTCATTGGGTTTGCCGCTGCGTGTACATTCGCGCTTCTGCTGACGCCTGTTGTTATCCGACTCGCCGGGCGCCTCGGGGCTGTGGACCAGCCGAACGACCGGAAAGCGCACTTGGCGGCGATGCCGCGCATGGGAGGCGTCGCGGTGTTTGCTTCCTTCGCGCTCTCGATCGCCATCCTCAGGTTCGTGAATCCTGAGATGGGCGGGAATATACTTGCGTGGGACTGGCAGACCGGCGTTCTCGCGGGTGCAATGGCGTTGATCCTCGCCCTCGGAATCTGGGATGACATCAGGACCCTCGGTCCGGGCTTGAAGTTCGTTGCGGAGATTGCCATCGCCTCGGCGGTGTATGCCGCCGGATTCAAGATCTCGGTTGTCAGTTTTGTGCATTTCGGAGGTCCGCTCACAAGCGGGGTCTTCCAGTACCTTGTGACCGTATTCTGGATCACGGGAGTGACGAACGCCGTGAACCTGATCGACGGCCTCGACGGACTCGCTTCGGGCGTCGGCATGATCGCCTGTCTGACAATTGCGCCGATCGCCTACATGAACTCGGATTTCAGCACGGCCGTTCTCGCCCTGTTGCTCGCAGGGGGATTGCTCGGGTTCCTTGGCTACAATTTTAATCCCGCGAAGATATTCCTCGGTGACTCGGGGAGCCTCACGCTTGGATTTGCCCTCGCGCTTCTCTCGATCCGGAGCTTTACAAAGGCATCAACGGCATTTGCCATCGTGGTGCCGATACTGGCCCTGGGGCTCCCCATCATGGAGACACTGGTCTCGATGTTGAGGAGATTCCTGAGTGCCGTTCTTCCGGGGGAGGGCTCCTCCGTGCCTCTGAGCCGGAAGCTGAGGATGATGTTTCTCCCCGACATGCAGCATATCCATCATCGTCTCCTCTCATCCGGTTTCTCCCACCGGAAGGTTGTCATTGTGTTGTACGGGGCGTCCTGTGTGCTCGGGGTTGGGGCATTCGTGTTGAGCGCTGTGCACAACGTCCCTGCTTCCCTCATACTCGTCGTTGTGGGGATTGCCGCGGTGCTCGGGATCCGTCACCTGCGGTACACTGAAATGGCGGTGCTGAGGAACGGTGTGCTCCTTCCTCTTTTCGAGGGGGCGTTTATCAACCGTGAGACGTTCCGGGGATTTCTCGATCTCTTCTTTGTGGGCGGCTCGTTTCTCCTGGCACGCCAGATCGCGGAGTCGAGAGCTCTCGAACATTTCTTTTCCAATTCCATGATTATCATGGTGGCCCTGGTGAGCGTGGTCCAGTTCGTCATACTCCTCCTTTCCGGTCTTTACAGGGGATCGATCCGCCACATGGACGTAAGGGAGATGGTGCGGATAACAACGACGATTGCAGTTGCCGTCACTGTCACGGGCATCATATTCGCAATCGTCGGAGCGCCGATGCTGCACGTTACGTTCGGGACGATTGTGCTCGATTTCTATCTCCTTCTTACGTGCGTTCTCGGATCGCGCCTTTCTTTCACTGTCCTCAAAGAACTGAGCCAGCATGGCGCAGTCGAGGGGACCCGCGTCCTGCTTTATGGCGCGGGGATAAACGGGCGGCTCATACTGGATAATATCAGGAGCGGGAAGCTGGCGGGTCTCGTGCCTGTCGGCTTCCTTGACGACGATCCCGCTCTGGAAGGAAAGCGGTTCAATGGTCTCACCGTTTTCGGCGGTCACTGGAAGCTCCGGGCTATCCTCAACCGGTTGAAGGTTGACGAACTGCTCCTCATGACCGACAACATGAAGCCGGAGATACTCAGGAGAATCAATGAAGTGGCCCGGCTCCGGGGGATGCGCGTCCGAAAGCTCAACGTGAGCCTGGAAGAGCCCGGGAGCCGCGAAGCAATCCCCGTGCTTGCACGCCCGGCATATGCCGGGCTTCCTCAGGAGCATAGATCGCATTTGTGAATTGACTCAAGCGTAGCAGTTCGTCGACCCCCTCGCCTCCCCGGCGTTGCGGGGGTGGAATAAGTGCGTCTCAACCTCGTTTAGCCCCCCCCTCAGAGTCTCCCGCCACAAAAAATCTCCAGTTAGTCTCCATTCTCCCCTTTTTACCGATTTCCCAAGAAACCCATAAATTCGCGTTTTCTTGCCACATTTGCGGTAACTTCTCCTTCACGTTCTCCTGCAGTCGATAGTCTGCAAGACCTTCCTCCAAAGATACTTCAGATTCTCCTTGACTTGACCGATTCTCGGTTCTATATTGAAAACAGCTTATTCGCAGTTAATCATCTATTACGAATACTCGCAGTTTTTTGCATATATAGATTCTGAGGAGTTTAAGTGACAAACAGGGAGTTGAGGACATGTTGAAACGAGCTCAGCAACTTCTGCTGCTTCTTGCACTTTCTGCCGGAATCTGTTCGGCACAGTCGCACTGGGTGACCGCGTACTACGCCGGCTGGGCAAAGTGGAATGCAACCCCTGTCGACATCCCTCAGATAGACTTTACCTGCGCAACGCACTGGGTGCTTTTCGAAATGAACCCGACGGTCACGGGGACGTTTGATGGTACGAACAGCGGGATTGACAGCACCCGGCTCCGGCAATTCGCCGCAGCGGTGCACGCTGCCGGAAAGAAGGCGATCATCGGAACAGGGGGTTGGGGTTCGGATTACACCGGCGCGGTGACGAACCCGGCCGCTTCGGTGGGCTTTCTCACAAACATCATGAAGTCGTACGGCTTCGACGGGGTCGACATCGACTGGGAACCAGTCCCTGCCGCGCAATACGCGAACTTCGCGTCCTGGGTTCAGCAACTCAAAACGGCCATGCTGGCCATCAATCCGCAGGCATGCCTCACCGCGGCGGGTCTGGGGTTCGATCAGGGGCTTGTGAACAACAAGCAGTACCTTGATCAGATCAACATGATGACGTATGACATGTCGGGTCCCTGGCCGGGGTGGGTGAGCTGGCACAACTCCGCCACGTTTGATGGCGGGAACAAGTTTCCCTCGACAGGCTCGGCCATGCCGTCGATCGACGCCTCGGCGAACGCATACCTCGCAGCGGGTTTACCTGCGGCGAAACTCGGCTT
>Ga0182021_10003917_pt1 | contig 17447 bp, 10 predicted proteins | sample 612E3MmetaG_FD_120493 | JGI IMG/M metagenome (GOLD analysis project Ga0182021, IMG submission 120493) | Permafrost microbial communities from Stordalen Mire, Sweden - 612E3M metaG (Illumina Assembly) | ecosystem: Environmental > Terrestrial > Soil > Wetlands > Permafrost | place: Sweden... | reverse complement strand
CCCCAGAAAGAGGTACACGTCGCCGTCCAGCAGCCGGTGCTTCATCTCTTGCTCGACCAGCGCCGACAGGCCGTTGTACCCCTTGCGCAGATCCACGGGCGCGCCGTACGCGAACACGCGCACCGCTCGGGTCAAGCCGATCACGGCCTACCCAAGCTCCCGTAGCAGAGCCACCGCCGTCGCCAGGTCTGGCACCTCCACCCGGTATCCGCGCGGTGACACCAGCTGCACTGTCGAGCCGCTCAACCCCAAACGCGCGCCTGTTGCGTCGGGCGCAATCCTGACTGGCCGCATGCCAGCGCGTCCCGGTGTCTTCTGCCAGCCCTCCAGCGTGATCGCCGTGATCCCCACCACCTTGGCGGCGGCGCTCGCCGTCAACCCCCGTGCGCTCAGCCTCGCCGCCAGGCGCACGGCCTTCACTTTCATCGCGGCCGGGTAAGGGTGCGCCCCTTGTCGCCGAGACCCACGCCACTGCACTACCTCGTCCCGGAGTTCTTTGATTTCCTTGTCCATGTCGACCTCCCTGGCGAGGAAGGTCCCACAACGCGCGGGCTACGTCACGACGGGGCCGGGCGAGGCCTTACGCTCGTACTCCGACCCGGGCCTCCCGTCAGCAACGGGTCAGACCGAACGGATACGATTGACGGCCGCACTACTGTTGCTGTGGTCGGGGCCAAACGCGCAGTGCAGCCTGGAACAGCTTTGCGCCGCGCTCTCGAATATCCTTTTCCGACCACGTCTTGCGGCCCTGGAAGTAGGCATTCAGCTTGAGGGAGGACTGCAATGCTATCTCGGGCAACTTCTTGTCCGCGGGGCCATTGCTTACGGTGGAATTCAAGGCAGTCGTGAGGAGCGTCAGGTTCCCAAGGTCATGGATGACTTCTTCGCGCTGCTGGGTCGCGGTTTCAACGTCCAAGTCGGGCGGAAGTGGCCAATGGGGTTGCCACGTTTGCGGCATCACATGTTCGATGGTGAGGTCGCCTTTGATGGTCACCTGCTCGGTCTTCTCGTCTCGAAGGGCGGCTTCGACTGCGAGAAGGAGCATCTCGACCCGCGCAGCCTTGATGAGCCGGTAGGCATCGAACGCGACCCACGAGGATCGGAAGGTTTGGTCATCCGGCCAGTCCACGTTCTCTCCTTCCCCTGCAATGAGAAGCGACTGAAAGCTCTTCCGTGTCGCGTCTTGGGAACCCTCGAAGTCGCGAAGCACCTGGAGGAACAGCTTGTTGTAGCTCTTGGTCGGGCGTCCGCAGACGAGGCGTCGCACAAGGAAGGATTCTATGTCCATGAGGATGCCGGTGCGGTCGTCCTCGGTGAGTCTTTGGTTGCCCATCAGCCCTAGCACAAGTGGATACACCGTGCTCACGTCGAGGGTGCGGAGATGGCCCGCGAACCGGCCCAAAACAGTCTCCGTCGTTGGCTGGAGGAGAACCTTGAAGTGGTCGGCAAACCTTACTAGGTCGCGCAGCTCGGCTTCCACATTTCCGAACGGGGACTTCTTCTCGATCCACGCCTTGTACTCAGGAAACAGCCTTGTCGTAAGCACATCATTGCCGAGCTTCATGGACAGGTAGTGCTGCACGAAGAGGTCAAGTCGAGCGCGGTAAAGGCGCCCTTGCCGCTCTTCGACCTCCCAAAATCGTACGCCATCCGGATTGCTGTGGTCCGCGGGAGCCTCAAATCCTGTCCAGTAGGTGGCGTGAAGGCGGTCCGCTTCTTCGGGGCCGCCCGCCCTTTGAAAAATGTAGTTGCGAAGTAGATCGGACGCCAGCAACGGAACGCCGCGTGCATTCAAAGTCTCGAAGATGGCTTGCGGATCTTCCTCTCCTGCCAGCTCGATTGAGACGAGCTGGAGTCGCTTGTCGATCACCCGTCGTAGCAGGCGAAGCCGGTCGACGGCCCCAGTTCCTCCGATTGGCCCGAGCCACTCGGAAAGAACCTCGTGGAAGAACGCATAGGCCTCGACCATCCGCGGTCGAGGCTGGAGGCGTTTGCGACGGTAGACACATGGATGGGCCTTCTCAATCTCAAGGATCGATCCGCCCGAGCTGACGAGCTGGAACTGCCCAGAGTCCCGGCTTGTCGGCCACACTTTGAACCTTTCCACATTTGGGTCGGCAATCGCGTTCACGTTCGTCGTAAGGCCTTCGAGCCACGAGGACACCTGGCGCTCTCCGTGGGCACGGGCAAGATCGCGAAGGGCGGCGAAGAGGATTTGGAAGGTGGTCAGGCGTTGTTGGCCATCGATCACGTCGTGGGCAAGGATTTCGTCGCCCCAGCTCCGGCGTTGCTGGATGACGATCGCACCAAGAAAATGCACTGGTGGCTCGGTGCTCGGTGCGGACTCTTCGCGTTCCGTGCAACCCAGGATGTCTTCCCACAGCGGCTCCCACTGCAGCTCTCTGGTCCACACGTACGGCCGCTGGAAGAGTGGAATCGCGTATCGGCGTTCGCCGGAAAACACTGCCGAGAGAGACTTTCGGAAGACTTCCATGGGAACCTCTTTGCGCAGGCTGGGGTCGGAAACGGTGGCGTACGTGCAGTCGGACCCGCCGGATAGTATCACCAAGTTCAGTGCGCCATGGCTTTTGGCTTCCTCAGGGCCGGTGGCGACACTCCACTTATGTCGAATAGCGTTGCACGAGGCCCTTGACCGTCATGTTTTCGGCGATCGCATCGTGTGGAATGAGCACGTATCGCCACGGCTTGCCGCCGTGCTTTCGTTCGTGATCTGCGGCGTGCTGGCACCAGGTCTTGGCGGCGTTTGCCTTGGCTTGCACAACGGGATCTTGCATTTGATCCGCCCGCTTGGGCTCACAGATCAGCTTCTCTGTCTCGGTCTCGACCACGAAGTCCGGCTCGTAGTCGTGGTCGTTCGTGTATCGAATCTGGAATACGCCCTTGCCGGGCTTGAACCACTTCTGGACCGTGGGATCCCGCTCAAGGATCACGGCAAAGCGACGTTCTGTATCCGAATCGAATTTCTGCTTGGGATAGATGCACTTCTTGAAGCCCCCGAACAGCATCTGTCGCACATCCACCCTATTGTCGATGGGAGTATCGAACCGCCGAACGCCCTCCGTAATCGGACGCGCGAAGGTCTGGTCGCGCACGTCGGTGAAACCCTGGCTCACCACGGCCTCGTATCCGGCGGCCACCTCCCACGCGTGCGGTTGCATCTGCGTATGCACCAGGTTCGCGATCTGACGCTGGTGGAAGATGAGTACGTTGCGAACCTCGGCATCGTCTTTCAGGTACCCACGTAGGTGCGCGACGACTTGACCGGCGAGCCCGTAAAGAAGGTCCGCCTGGTCGTCGTAAGAAACATCATCAAAATCGATGAGGCCCCTCACAAGGTAGTCCTCCAGCCGTTCTTCACCCGCGCCCTCCTCCAAACCACCAATTATCTCGCGAGCGTCACTGGTCAGGTATTGAACAAGGATCTCTTTGGCAACCGGCTGAAGGCGAAGAGATGAAAGCTCCAACGTAAACTCGCGAAAGCCAGCCTGCACGATCCCCTGAGGCACGAGGCTGACCCTGGGAATCGCAATCGTGTGCGTGATGAAAGCGCTCGTCACCTCCTCGACGGTCGCTGCCAACTCCTTCGCGTCGAGGTTTGGGAAAAGACCGAGCTGCCCCAAGTTCATGTTGGTTGCGACCTGCTCGACGAGCTGCTTCTGCACTTCTTGGCTGCGAAGGGACGCTGGACTCGGCGCAACCTTCGGATCTCGCGCCATCCGTGCGATGGCGTCGACCGCCAGCCTCGCCATCGCAGCCTGCGCGGGCGTTCGTGGTTTGGGCCGTGGCGTTGTCCCCGACCATGACGAGTCGTTGGCCTCGTTCATCGTGGGTGGCTGCCCGTCCATTCCGAGCACGGTTTGGAACACAGGCGACACCGTCACCGTCTCCTTGGGTACATCGGGCACGTCAACGCCGATCTGAATCGTGCTGAACGAGTAGCCGCCGCGCTTCGCTTCGTCCACGATGTCCTGGAAGCGGTCATGCGCGACGATGGTCAACCTGTCCACGGCCGCCACGCCGGTTCGTCGCCCATAGGGCAAACGAAGACCGCGCCCGATGGATTGCTCAACCAGCGTGCGGGAATCGGCCGACCGCAACGGAACGATGGTGTACAGGTTCGTCACGTCCCAGCCTTCCTTCAGCATGTTGACGTGGACGACGACCTCGGTGGGCTCGTCGGGATCTTCGACAGCGAGCAAGCGCTCGACGTTTTCGTCCCTCTCCGCGCCCTTCTGGCCCGAGTGAACTTGAATGACACGCCCCTTGTACCGGCCGTCGAAAAACTCTTCGCTTTCGATGACCTTGACCAGTTGGTCCGCGTGCTCGGTATCGGAAGCAATCACGAGCATGAACGGCTTGACCCTGCGCAGGCTGTTCTGCTGGGCGTACACCTCAAGATCCACCTTGGTCGATTCGTGGACCCGAATGCCATCTTCCAGCTTCAGGCGCTCCAGTGCGGCTGGCTCCATGGACCGGGGATTGAAATCGGCACGCGTAGCGACCGCCGGCTCCTTGACATAGCCATCGCGCATGGCTTGCGCCAGCGGGTAGTCAAAGATGACGTTCTTGAATCGTGTCGCCTTGTTGCCCGCCTCGATCTGGGGCGTGGCGGTCAGCTCGATTCCCAGCAGCGGCTTCAACTCCTCGATGGACTTCATGCTGGAATCGGCCCGATACCGATGGGCCTCGTCCATGATCAGGACCAAATCCTTGAGCCCCGCCAGGTAGTCAAAATACGACTGGCCGAGGTACTCCGTGAGGCGGCGGATCTTCCGCGAATCGGTGGCTCGAACATTGAACTTCGCGATATTGAAGATGTTGATCTCGACATGACCAAACGCCTGTTTCTGGATGGCACCGCTCGATGCGTGCTCGTAGTTGTCGGATGTGATGATGGTGGGTGCGCGAACCGCGAACTCCGCGATCCCTTGAAAAACGTACTTCGGCGTGTGCGGCGTGAAGTCCGCGATCAGCTTGTTGTAGATGGTTAGGTTGGGCGCCAGCACGAAGAAGTGCTGGATCTGGTGTTCCAAGTGGAGGTAGGCAATGAAGGCTCCCATCAGCCGGGTTTTGCCAACCCCCGTGGCCAAGGCGAAACAAAGACTCGGAAAGGCGCGCTCGAAGTCCTCCACGGTGGGGAATTCGCCGCGGATGATCGACAACGCCGAAGATCGTTGCGCTTCATTCTGCGGCGACGCGATCTCCATGATCCGGTCGAGGATCTCCAGTGAACGCCTCTGAGGCGTTCGCAGGCTCAGCCGTCCGGCGATACTGCTGACGTGACGGCTAGGACTCGACGGCCTTCCGGGCGACGTACTCATCGTTGCTCTCCCTGTTCCGAGATCAGCGCCATGTAGCCTGCGCAGCCATGGTTGACTGAGATCATCGTCGCTTCTTCGCTCCTTCGTCCAGCGAGGCAAAGAGCGGCAAGGTCTGCATGGCCGTGTCCTTGCGGCGTTTCTTAGGCTTGCGCTTCTTTCCATCGTCCTTCTCGCTACCGTCGACCGCGGCATCGGCATCGAGCGCCTCTGCGGCTTCAACCGAAGGCAGGTCCTCGACGTTGAGGCTGTAGTCGTCCTTACCCCATTGGCACCTACTCAGCACGGCTTGGGGGATCTTCTTGACCGTGAGGTTGGGGAAATCGTTCTTGGCCCGAAAAGCTGAACAACAAATCAGCAGTGACCGCTCGCTGCCCACCTGGTCGCTGATGAACTGCAACTGATCGCGGCTCAGGTTTTGTGTGGTGATGTAGATGAAATCGCGCTCGGTGGACTTGCCGTGAATCCAGAAGACCTCCCGATCCGGCGCATACTGGAACCCCTCCAGCTTGCACATGGCCTCGGCGAGCATCTCGGGGTTGTAGTTCTTGCTGACCACCCAGTTGCCCCATTTGTCCTTCTCAAGGAGAGAGGGCGCGAGGCGAAAGAAGCGAAAACCACCGCCACCACACCAGTCGTATTTCTCGGAAACGCCTCCTGAATCAGATCCATCAACCACCCTTTTCACGCGCGGCAGCAACTCGGTAAAGCAATGATTCCCTACCTCTACCAATACCCAACGTCTTCCCATCTTGTGAGCCACCGCACCAGTCGTCCCGGAGCCGGCAAACGAATCGAGAACCACGTCTCCCGGTTCCGTGGCCAACTCCAAAATACGAGACATCAGTCGTTCGGGCTTCGGCGTTGGGAACAACTCGCTGGCGATTCTGTCCTCGAAGAGGTTCTTGAGCTCATACTTCGCCTGTCGATTGTGGCCCGTCTCATCCAAATTGGCCCACACGGTAGAAGGCGGTAAACCCTCCATATCGGCAAGGTAGGTCCGTCGTCTAATCGCTTTGCCGTCGGGGGTGAAACGGATCTCTCCCGTCGATAGTTTCTCAGCAATCGTTTCGCGCGACCACCTCCAGCCATTCTTGGGAGGTGGAATCACATCGCCGCGCGGACCGATCAGGTTGAAAGTCAAATTGGGACGCGGTTTCGGCGAGTTGAGCGGATTTCCATCGAACCACGCGCCCCGAGGATCTCCGTCCGGGTTACGGAAATGGCTGCGCTTCGTGGGGTCGGCCATCTTGTTCGGGCGCCAGCCGAACTCTTTGCCATACACGAGCACGTAGTTGTGATCGACGGAGAACTGCTTGGCGTCATTGTTGCTATTGTCAGTGGACCGCCATGCAATACTCGCGACAAAGCAGCTCCGACCAAAGATCTCGTCCAAGAGAACCTTCAGATAGTGCGCCTCGTTGTCGTCGATGGTGATCCATAGGGATCCATTGGGGGCCAGAAGCGTTTGGATAAGTTCCAGTCGATCCCGCATCAGGGAGAGCCACAGCGAATGCTCGACGCCATCATCATAGTGCTGGAACGCGCTGCCTGTGTTGTATGGGGGATCGATGAAGACACACTTAATTCGGCCAGCGAATTCGTGCTCCAACGCTTTCAGCGCCAGAAGATTGTCTCCGTGAATGAGACGGTTGTCGAAGACGTCGTGGTCTGTCACCCGCTTAAAGGCGCGATAGGACAGATCGGCATCTTCAAGCAAGATCCGTGGCTCCAGGCGAGGACGTTCCTCCTTTCCGATCCACGTAAGTTCCAGTCGGGGACGTTTGTTCATTGCAACTTCCTAAGAAGGCTCCTTCAAGGGATGAAGCCGTCGCGTCTCGCCGGCTGTGGCCCAATAGCTACCAGACTTGTCACTGCGCGGCCATCCAGCGTCGCCATCGATCAGGATGACCGCTAACTCGTGCACTAACGTAGCGAAGCGAATAGCATCAACGTCAGGCCAATCGGCCGTCTTGTTGAAGTGCGCCCCGAATACGTTTCGGGCCGGCGCCATCTCGGAGACCTTGTCAAGGATCTCTCCCAGTCGATGCTCTTCGTACGTTGGCTTTCCTTGGGCGTCTTTGACTTGGACCTCTACGCGTAGTGCTCCACGGAGCTTCTTGGAGATGCCCGGAAAGAGTTCGCCGAGCGTGAGGCGGCCTCCAGGTTTGCGTGGCACCCTGCACTGGTAGGTCAACGTCAGAAAGTCCAGAATTGCCTCCAATACCACGCCGGCCTTTCCACATGCTGCCTGGGGATCCGGCGGTGTCTGTTTCAGCAGGTCCGCAAGCCGCTCCACCTCTGCGAGGCTCCTCGCCTTTTGGAGCCCGCTTGTCTTCGACCAAGCGCCAAGCTCGACGAACTGGCACTGTCCGTCCTTCAGCCAACCCCATTGGTACTTCTCTTTCCACGGACGGTAGTGCGTGGTGATGATGCAGTGACGGAAGTTCCTAGCCTCCTCGGAAAGTATTCCGATGAGACGATCGACATGCGGCTCGTCGACGCTGGCCAAGACGTCGTCGATGACCAGAATGGTCTCCGCCGCGTTGTCCATCTTGGCCAGGGCCAGGAAGATGCAGAGCCCCAACGTATCCAGGTGGGACTCGCTGAAGTACGCCTGGGGCTCGACCTGCTTCCCGAGGAAGTTCGCTTCGACGTCCAGCGATGCCCGCTTCTTGGGATCGAGCTGCAGGCTGATCTTGTCCAGACCTTCACCCGGATGAACGATCTCGTAAAGCCGCCCTACCTCTTGGGCTATGCGGGAAAGGATGGAGTCGGTGAGCGCCTTTCGTTCCTCCCGAACAACTGTCAGCGCGCGTTCTAGCCGTGGAATCAGGTCTTCTGTGCTGGCTGGTATTTCCCGGTTTTCGTCATATGTCTTGAGGTGGCGTTTGATTTCTTCCACCTTGGCCTTTGCAGCGACAACTCCGTTGGAATAGCTTCGCCACTCATCCAAGAGCCCCTTGTTGGCCGTATACCAGTCATCAAATTCGGCCTGCTTGGCAGGGCACGGCGTTGGTGTGCGGATGTTGGGGATCGAAGCGACTGCTTGCACCGTGGTCTCGAAGGCTTGTCGACCGGTCGCATACGCGGCGGTCGTTCTCTCCAATGCGGCGTTGGCCCCCCCACGTCTGGAGATTGCCTGGTCCAGCAGCGTCTTCGCGTCCCGGAGGGTCTTGAAGGGCGCAATGCGTGCGGTCACCCGATCTGCTAGACCGGCGACCTTTTCGGCGCTCTCGCAGAGCGGACACTGGGAGGGATTGGGATTGGCAACTAGGAACCGCGCCGCCGATTGGAGGATATCCACGACATTGGATGCATCGGCACTGACAGCCTGGGTTGCATTATCGTAGACATGCTTGGCCTGCATTTCCTCCTCTTCGGCTCTCGCCGATCCTTCCGCGACCTTCTTCCAAACCCCTAGGTGCGTTTCCAATCGCCGAAAGGCGGTCGCCAGAGATTCGTAGGCATTGACCAGTTTGTCTTCGACGGCGAAGTCCCTCTTGGCTTCCTTACGGGCCCAGGCGACTCGATCCTTTTCGGCGAGGCCCTCTGGTGGAAGCGCCTTCTCTAGTAACTCCAGGCTTGTCCCTAGGCGGATTTCGTGGCCCTCTTGCTCGGCCCGCAAGGACTTGATAAGGGTGTCGAGGGCGGCTTCGGATGTCTCAATGTTTACGACACTGATGAATCGCTCGATCGCCGCATAGCGAGCGCTGGCTTGGGCCGTGATCAGCCCAAGGAGTTGGGCGCGTCGGAGAATCTCAACCCTGGGCCTACGCAGCTCGCAGGCGGGCGTGGCCTGATTGGTCCAGGTTGCCTCCTTGTGGACTGCGACCTTGCAACGGCAGCCGGAGCAAGTCATCTCTACCGCCGGATCGCCTGCCTTCTTCGCCACTGTCTTCAGGAACTTGTCGGTACGACCCAGCCCTCGGTTGTCCAGAGAACTGATGCGGCCGCTCGCCAGTAGCTCGAAGGCATCGCAAATCGTGGACTTGCCGTTCCCGTTCTCACCGTAGACCAGGGTAATAGTCTTGCCCTTCTGGAAGTCGAGCTTGAACGGCTCGACACAGCCGCGAAAGGACTCAATCGAGAGAGACTGCAATTGCGGCGTGGTCATGGGGCTTTGTCCCCTCTCGCCGCCTTGTCGACATACAGCTTCCAGTCACTGCCAGGAAGCGTGCCCGCAGCCAACTGCTTCAGAGCTTTGGCTTCGTCCTTGGGCAACAGGAGCTTCTCTTGCACGAGACGGCTGACGATTTTCTTGGCAAGGATTTCGTTTGGGCTATCCATCTTGTTCCTCCGACCACACAGGCTGTGCACCATCCAGTCGCCACCGGCAGCACAAGACGACCTCGCAGGTAGTGCTTGTCTCCAACTGGCGCTCAGTCTCCTCGATAAGGTTCGAACGCCTTCGATCCACATCGTCCTGGGCATCGAAAAGCTCGCGACGCTTTCGCATCCGCTTCAGCTCCAGATTCTTGATGACCTTTTGGGCTTCAAGTTTGTCGGCAAGCGTGACGCCAGCCTTCGATGCCTTCCGGGCCGCGCGAATCTCGGCGTCCAGATCCTTCAGTTCTCGCTCCAGGGCTTGTTTCAGATCCTCGGCCCAGCGATCGAGCTTGTCGACCTCTTCCTCGAAGTAGGTCTGATTGCGGGTGGCCAAGTCCTCCAAGTATCCGGCCCGAAGACGTTCCCGGATCTCCAAGATTGCAGCGGGGGGCTCCCCGGTCACGGAGCTTCCCGCTTCGCCTCTGAGGGAAAAGAGCTTCTTCGCGACCTCGGGCTCCATAGCCTCTCCATGGGCATCGCAGGCCGAGATCAATAGAGTCTCTTCGCTTTCACCCACCGACTTCGCCGATAGCTTCGCAACCTCAAGCCATCCCGAGTTGCCGCAGTACCGTTCAAGAGCACTGGCGTGAGAGTCGTAGCGGAACGTCACTTCTGCGGGCGCTGCTGGTGTGTTCACCCCCTGCTCGATCAGCTCGGCCGCCAATGGGTGATCGAGGCGGAAGAATGTATCGCCAAGGGCATCCGCGCGCTGCCAATCTAGATGGAATCGTTGGGCTGGTCGCTCCGCCTGAGTGTGCAGCTCGAAGCGAGGCTCATCGTGCTCGAATCGTGCCCGTCCGGCCAGCTCGAATTTGGCCAGGTCCAGTAGCATCTGCTGCTGAACGTCCAAGGATTGCTTGGCCTGCTCCTTGTGTAGGCGGAAGCGTTCGTGGACCTCGGCATCAAAGTTGTCCAACACGGCCCGACGTGCCCGATCCATTCCCGCTTGGATCGTTTCATCCAGCTCGCGCTGGAGGGCATCGAAGGCCGTCCTGATCTCATCCGAGGTTCGGCAGTCCTGGTAGATAGCCGCGATTCTTTTCTCTAGGTCGACGCCACTTTCCACCGCACCGAGGACGTCGTCGCTGGCGCCGAACACGCCTTTGAACAGATTGAACTTCTGATCGAGAAGCTCGAAGACGCGGCGATCAGCCTCGTTCTTACGGTTGAGAAAGTTTACGACCAGGACGTCGCATTTCTGCCCATAACGATGGCAGCGACCAATCCGCTGCTCGATTCGTTGGGGGTTCCACGGTAGATCGTAGTTGATGACGATGGAGCAGAACTGGAGGTTCACGCCTTCGGCCGCCGACTCGGTGGCAAGCAGGAGCGTGGCACGGTCTCGGAACTCATCCACGATTGCGGCCTTCATGTCAGCGGTCTTGGATCCGGACGACACGTCGGCCCATCGATGCTCGTTCCGCTTTTTCCATTCCGCGTAGATGCGTTTCGATGTCTCGTCGCTGTTCGTTCCGTTCATGAGCGCGATCTGGCCGGCAAAGCCGTTTTCGCTGAGGAGCTTGAACAGGTACTCCTGGGTCTTGCGAGACTCGGTGAAGATGACCGCTTTGGCGGCGGCGCCCTTCTCCCGCGCAAGCTCGAAGGCGCGCGGCAGAACTTCAACAAGCTTGGTGGCCTTGGAATCTCGCTCGACGGAATGCGCGAGGTTGACGAAACGTTGCAGGTCCGCAATCTCGGCTTTGGTCCTTTGCTCGGTCTCGGGACCGCCACTGTCGGACGGGGCCTCTTCAGGCCATTCTTCTTCAACTTCGCTGAGGCTCTCGAAGTCCTCGGCAAGGCTGTCCTCAACCGGCGGCCCAAGCTGGTCGGTCAATCGATCTACAAATTTGCTTAGGGTAGAGCCGATGGCGGCCGACGACGATGCAAGCAGCTTTCGCAGGATGAGGGTGATCAGCTTTCGACGGGCATTCGGAAGTGCCACCAGCGTGTCCCGCTGCAAATAGGCGGACACCTCCTCGTAAAGCTGCTCTTCTGCCGGCGAAGGCACGAAGTCCGCGGTGTGGGTGAAGCGGTTGGTGAACGGAATGTATTCCAGGACCTGCCGGCGGAGCGTTCGTTTGCAAACGTACTGAAGACGCTGTCGCAGAGCCGCATCCCGAGCGTCGATGTCGTCGTCGAGAAGGAATTGCTCCTCGAAGGCTTCCAGGCTGCCAAACAGATTGGGATCGAGAATTCCAACCAGGCCGTACAGCTCGAACAGCGAGTTTTGCAGCGGCGTTGCGGTCAGCAGGAGTTTTCGGCGGGCGGACGCGATCGCATCGACGATTCCCTGCGCGGTCTTCATGCCCTTGTAGATGTTTCGCAGGCGATGGGCTTCATCGATGACGACCAAGTCCCATTGGACCATGCGAACCCAGTCCCGCTTGGCGAACACGAATTGATAGGACGAGATGACAACCTTGTCTTCGACCTCGACCGGATTCTCGACGCCAGCCTTGACAAGAAGGTTGGCTGATCTGCTTTCGAGGATGGTCGAAGGAAGGAAGAACTTGTCTTGTAACTCCATCTGCCACTGCTTGCGGAGTGTGGCCGGTACGATGAGCAGGATTCTTCGATGCCGCTCGGCCCATTTCTGCGCGATGAGGAGCAGCGCCTCGATCGTCTTCCCGAGACCCACCTCGTCGGCGAGTAGAACGCCCTTCGAGTAAGGCGAGCGAAGTGCGAAGAGCGCGGCATCTACCTGGTGCGGGTTCAGGTCGACCCTGGCGTTGCCGATGGACCGGGAGAGCGCCTCGACGCCATTGCGGGGGTGAGCGAGGCGAAGGCTGTGTGCCCAGAATTTTGCGTGAAAGGGCGTGCTCATTGTGTCACGTCCTGTGACAGCTGACGGTGGTTGGCGCAGCAATGGCATGAGTCATGTTGCGTCCCTACCAGCCTGCGAGTTTACGCAGCCCGCAGCGACGAGCGCCGGGGTGATGAACTTGGTACAGATATCCCGTTCCGACAGGTTCTTCTTGTTCACAGCGTGCCCGCCTGGTGGCAAGCATTGTACGCCCAATCGCGATTCCTGGCGCAGGGTTACGATGTCTTAGCGGGCGAGTCCTAGAAGACAGAAACTCGCCCAAGGTTGAGGTCGCTGCACGGTATGCCGAGGAGCTAGGGCTCGTTCGGAGGATCGAGCGAGTAGCAGAGTTCCTCGATCGGCAACACGAGGCCTTGGTCTCAACCTGCGACGTCATCGTCTCCTGTGTGGACCGGCAAACGCCGAGGGCGATGCTGAACCGTATCTCGTACAAGCGGCTGGTGCCCGTCATCGACTTGGGAACCGCCTTCCGTGTCGACGATGCTGGCAGCGCTGTCGGTGACGCCGGGAGGGCGGTCGTTGTTGGGCCTGGCCGCCCTTGCTTGGCATGCTGGGGTCACATCGATCCGCACGCCCTGCGAATCGAGGCGTTGCCCGCCGAAGAGCGTGAAAGCCAGATCGAAGAAGGCTACATCGAGGGAGCGAACGGGGTTCAGCCAAGCGTGATCGCATGTCCATAGTCAAATCGAAGCGGTTTATTGAGAGTCCGGGAGCCCCCCCTGCCCGCACCTGCGCGACCTGGAAGGCGCCCGCGCAGGGCGCCAAGCCGAGTTTCCCCGCCGTTCCCGGGTGCTGATGGGGCTGTCTCGAACACGCAGGGCGGTCTACTCCATCCTGCTCTGGTCGACGTCCCGTCAGTTGAGCCACTCCCCGCCGTGTCCCGGTTCAGACGGAGGAGGTCGTGCGGGATGGGGTTTGGAAGATCGCGCCCTCGAAAGCCGGCCGCTCGCCCGGTCGAGCCTTCGCCCGGCTAGCCCTTCTTCTTCCGCGACGCTGCCTCGTCTTCGGCTTTCACGGCTTCCATGGTGGTGCGCAGGTTGCCGCCGGTGTCGTTGCTGCGCACCCCGGCCGGCCGCTCCCAGGGGATGTCCCGCAGCGGCTGGCCGGGCACGACCTCCCAGAGAAAACGCGCGGCCATGGGCACGTTCAGCATGAAGGCGGCGTCCTTGAACCCCAGCGGTCGCTCGCGCCGGTCGTCGCCGATCCAGGTGGTGATCATAGAGCGCGAGGTGTAGCCGACAAACCAGGTATCCATGGTGGCGCTCGATGTGCCGGTCTTGCCCGCTACCAGAAGACCGGAGCTGCGCAGCGCTGGGGCGTGGCCCTTGGTCACCACCCGCCGCAGAAGCTGCGAGGTCAGCCAGGCCGCGCGCGGCGGGATGACGGTCTTGCTCGACCGACCCGCCAGCGCCACCATGCGATCGAGCCGCACATCCGGCGGCCCCATGGGATCGGAGGCGGCAGTATTGTCTTCCACGACCTGGCCCGCGCGGTCGCGCACCCGGCGCAGGGTCACCGGTTCTTCTAGCGACCCGTTGCGGGCAAAGGCGGAAAAGGCGCGCGTCAGCTCGTCGATGCGCGTGCAGGAAGCGCCCAGTGCCAGCGCCTGGTCGGCAATGATCGGGGTGGTCATGCCCAGCCGGCGCGCCCAGGCCTCCACGTCCTTGGCCCCCACCAGCTTGAACAACTGCACCGAGGGCACGTTCTTCGACCACACCAGGGCGTATTCCAGGTTCACCTGGTACTCGACGGTGTTGTTCAGGTTCTGCGGCACCCAGACCTCGCCGGTAATCGGGTCGACTTCCGCGCGCGGGATGTCGTTGAGCAGCGAGCCGTAGCCGTAGCCCCGGTCCAGCGCCAGTGAGTAGTAGACCGGCTTGTAGGTCGAGCCGGGCTGCCGGCAGGCCTGCACCGCGCGGTTGAATTGCGAACGGTCGAAGTCGAGGCCGCCCACCATGGTCGTCACGTAGCCGCTCTGGTGATCGTAGGAGAAGACCACGCCCTGCACGCGCGGGGTCTGCTCCAGGCGCAACTGCGGCGGCCCGGGCGGGGGCTTGCGGTTGTCATAGGCGGCCAGCCACTGCACTTCGTTGGCGCTGTCGTAGGTCCAGTCGGCGTAGCGCCGCAGGCGCGAGCGATGGGCATTGGCCACCCAGATCACGTCACCGGGCTTGAGCAGGCCCGCGGTACCCTGCAAGGTGCGACCATTGGTCGAATCGACCAGACTGAAGGGCGTGGCCCACTGCATGCCGGCTGGCGGCAAGTGGTAGATCTTCTCGCCCACGCGCACCTGCACGCCCGGACCGGTGGAGGGCTCGACCAGACCCAGATACAAACGGTTTTCAACCGGGGGCTCGGCACCGTAGCGCTGGGCCGCGCGGCGGCGGAATTCGTCGGCGGCTGCGCCCGCGAGGCGGGCCACCGGCCCGCGCCAGCCCTGCCGCTTGTCCAGCTTGCGTAGAGAGAAGTCCACGTTCTCCTGGGCCGCTTCATCCACCCACGGCACCAGCGTGGTTTCCACCTGCAGTCCGCCCTCCCACAGTGCCTTTTCCCCGTAACGCTTGCCGATGTCGCGGCGGACATGCTCGGCAAAGTAGGGCGAGCGATCGCGGAACAAGTCGGGCGGCGGCCGCACTGCCAGCGGCCTTGCCGAGGCGGCCTGGGCGGTGCCATCTCGGTCCAGGCACCTGATTGCGTTCACCTTGACTACACGGGTCCATCGCGCTCAGCGCGATCGGAAACCGCGCTTCTGCCGGATCCTCACCAGTCATGGGATAGTAATCGCTTTCGCCTCGGCAAGGGAAACGCGCCGTTTGCCGTAGTGCAGCTTCAGAACACAGACTTCACCGTTGGCCTGTGTCACGACCACTGTGCCGTCGGGCAAGAGGCAACGCGCGGTCGCATCATCCCCGGCGTTCCAGTCGCAGACGACAGCTGGGAGAGCCTTGTGGAGCAGGCGTATCGACCGGGCTGAGGATTGCGCGAAAAAACCCAACGAGACTGTTTCCGGATCGTTCGCTTCCTCCCATGCGTGAAGCCACTCCGGGTGGCGACTCGCGACAGCGTCTTCACGAACTGTTTCCAAACAGGTGCCGCCACAGCCGTCCCAAAGTCGAAACGTTGCGTCCGTCCACCGCGACAACAATCCGCCGTCGGCTAACTCTAGTGCACCAATAACACCCGCGTGCCCCTCAAGAACCGCGAGGCAGGCGCCGGTACTTGCATTCCATATGCGCAACGTCCCATCCTGTGCCCAGGAGAGTAACCGTCCGTCCCTCAGAGCCAAAGCGCCGTAGACATCATTGGTGTGGCCCTTCAGCAACGCCAGACATTCGCCGCTCTGACCGTCCCACAACCGCAAAGTGTCGTCCCATGACCATGACAACAGCCGTCCGTCCGCTAGCGCCTGCGCGCCCTCAATCCATGAGGTGTGACCACTGAGGACCGCGAGCAATACGCCGCCATGCGTATTCCACAGCCGCAGCGTTGAATCTTGATACTGTGCCCAGGACAAGACTCGGCCGTCGGCTAACTCAATCGCGTCTTTTATGGCACCCGTATGCCCTTCAAACACTGCCAAACACGTGCCCTGATCTCCATCCCAAAGTCGCAGCGTCTTGTCCTCTGACCATGACAGCAACCGCCCATCGGCCAACACCATTGCACCCCGGATACGGGAAGTATGCTTGTCAAGAACCGCCAGACAGTCACCCGTCTGCGGATCCCAAACTCGCAACGCGTGGTCCATTCCGAACGACAGAACAAACTTGCCGCCCTGCCAAGACAACAGCCGTCCGTCCGCAAACTCAAGCGCGCCACGGACCAGTGCGTCGTGACCTTCCAGTACCGTTCGACAGCCGCCAGTCTGCGTATCCCAGACTCGCAATGTGTAGTCTTCCGAGTCTTCACCACCTGACCACGTAACCAAGCTACCGTTCGCCAACGCTCGGGTAGAGGGATAGTTTGGGCGTGTAGGTGGATGTGGTTTACGTAATCTCTGTTATCGGACAGACACGGATGTAGCGCTTCGGTGAAAGCAGAATGGCGCTTGAAACGACTACCTGCCTCAGAGACAGTTGCTATCTCCCCGCGCCGGGCAGTCTGAGGAGCGTCATCGGTCCTGTGTAGGGCCTTCTCGGGCGTGCTCGCACTTCTGTCGACATTGAGTTCGCAGCCCTGGCACCGGGATCTGTTTCGCGACTCCAGCGTGAAGCGGTGGAGAGCGCGGCACTTCGCCCCGGCTTGCCTCGGAGAACGCGGATCGCCCGGACCGCTGGCAACACGACAGCCAGGTGTGGACATGATACGATTCGCAGGTGCCGGTGCTGGAAGGTGAGTTGATAGCCGGCAACTTGAGCAAGCCATGAAGACCGTGCAAGGAGTTGCCTGCCCACGAGAGAGCGCAGACACCCAGCCCGTCACCGGGCTGCTGGACACCCCAGGACAGCGGAGTGTTCGTGGAGGGATTCGAGCGTGGGTTCGCAGTCGGCACGTTGCGTTGATCACCGGTTTGCTCCTCGTTTCGTCATGCTCGATGCTGAACCAGCCACGAAAGACGGAAGGACAGTCGTGTAGTGGTTCAGACTGCGCCGGAGGTTTGGACTGCGTCTCCGTCGCCTCGGCGAGCCCAACCTGCGTCCGCAGTTGCACACCGGGGGCGGCCGGATGTCTATCCGGGGAGGTTTGCAACCAGCTTCCTTCCGGGGCTGGCGTCTGTACTTCGGGCCCCCCTGGCAACGGTACCGGCGGCGGAACAGGGACTACCTCCTCGACCTCAACTCAGACCGGGGTGCATGGCTCTCGGGATGCGGGTCAGACAGGAGGGCCGCCGGAGGCATTCACTGCGGGAACCGCAACCTTGCTGAACGACACAAACGGGGACGGGAAGTTGAGCCCAGGGGAATCGGGCAACCTCAAAGTGAGCATCACGAACACGGGAACCGCAAAGGCTCTTG
>Ga0182021_10003916_pt1 | contig 17448 bp, 11 predicted proteins | sample 612E3MmetaG_FD_120493 | JGI IMG/M metagenome (GOLD analysis project Ga0182021, IMG submission 120493) | Permafrost microbial communities from Stordalen Mire, Sweden - 612E3M metaG (Illumina Assembly) | ecosystem: Environmental > Terrestrial > Soil > Wetlands > Permafrost | place: Sweden... | reverse complement strand
TCGGCAACGTCCTTGGTGGCGCTGGTGCGCTCTTCGCTGCCGGGATTCTCCTCGTCGTCGGAGAGACCGTAGAACGAGGGCAGGGTGATCACGCCCATCGGGACGGTCTCAACGCCGTTTCCCGGCACCTGGTAAATGGCGGCGCGGGCCCGGGCGGAGTTCAATTTCACCACATCGCGGACGATCGTGATCTCCTTGTGGACCGAACCGTCAGTCACCCCGGCAGGAATGACGGTAAGTTTCACTTTTGTGCCCTTGTGGCCGCGGATGAGGTCGACGACCTTGCGAAGCTTCATGCCGATGACGTCGATGGGCTCACCGTTGTCGGCGGCCACGGCGACGATCTTGTCGTTCGGGTGCAGTTGCTTGCCCAGGTCGGCGGGCCCGCCGGGGATGAGTTCCTTGACCACGCATTCGTTATCCTCGAATCCCAGCAGCGCACCAATGCCGACGAGGGAGAGCCGCATCTGGATCCCGAAGTCCTCGAAGCTCTCGGGTGAAAGGTAGCTGGAGTGCGGATCGTACAGGCCGGCGAGGCAGGTCAGGAACATCTCGGTGACATCGTTGGTCTCGATGTCGGCCAGGTTCTTGAGCATGCGCTCGTAGTGTTTGCGAACCGCCTGCTTGGCGTCCTCGGGGGTCTTCTTGTTGATGATCTCCTGCAGGAGTTCGAACTTGAGGCGGCGGCGCCAGAGGTCATCGGACTCGGTCTTGGTCGCCGGCCAGGTGCCCTTGGAACGGTCAAAAGGATAGGACTCATGCGTCGTGAAATCGAAGTCCCTCTTCAGTTCATCGAAGATCCAATTGACGCGCTGATCGACCCGTTTCTCAAACATGACGTAGATGTCAAACGGAGCGTCGAGCTTGCCGAGGGTTCGGAGGTTGTAGTAAAGGCCGGGGGCGTAGCGTTGGGTGAAGGCCTCCTGGTCGGTGGCAAGATAGAACAGCCGCTGAGGGTCAAGATTGGCCATGAAATCATGGATCAGGTCGTGGCCAAGTTCCGGCTTCAGCTGGCGGTCGACCGCCTCGTGGTTGAAATTGAAGTGCTCGAGCAGGTCGACCATCGTGCTCACCTCGGTGGCACGGGCGCGCGTGGTTTCGAAATTGCGCTCTGGCAGAGCCCAGGCGGCGGTCAGAATGGCCAGGAAGACAGCGCCCACGGCGGCAGTGCGGTGCAGTCGCGGGAGGGGAGCGAAAGAGGACATCATTGGTTTGTTGGGAAAGGCGGAAGGCCGATATGTTTCAAGACGCAATATCCGCCAAATCGTTACCTAATACACTCTATTAATTGTCATACGACGGTTAAAACAGGAAATCCGACCGAGTGACGGAACAATCCGGCTGGATTATCCCGGCCGCCCACCGCGGCCTCATAACCATCCGGCCTCCGTAAGCCGCTCGGCGAATGGCCTACAGGAAGCACAAAGTGCATTGGTTTCAAGGCTGTTGCGGCGATTGGGCGCCTGATGGCAGCAGGGATAGCACCAACCGGCGGGTTTCGGCAAGCCGGCGGGTGTATTCAGCCCAGAAGACGGATTCGCTGGGGAATCCCAACCAGCAGGCGAGGGAAGCGCGCTCCTCAGCAGCGGCGGCCAGGATGCCGACCGCCCGGTTGGCATCGCCTCGGAGGAGGATCTCGATCCGTTTGAGAAAATCGTAGTTGGCGAGCAATTGCCGGCCGGCTTCATCCGGGACAAGGCCGGCGGCGGCCAGGGCGCGTAACCCCCGGCGGGTCCCAGGCTGGCGGAGCGCCGGCTGCGTGGCTCCGTGGCGGAGTTGGAGCAGTTGTACGAGGAACTCGAAGTCCACCAGTCCGCCGGAGCCGGTCTTGAAGGCGCGTTCCGGCGGCGACACCGCGTCGCGCTCCCTTTCAATCCGGCCCCGCATGGCCCACATGGCGGCTGCTTCGGTCTCGCTGAGCGGAGTGCGATAGAGCAGATCGCTGACGAACGCTTGGAAGTCCGCGGTCGCTCCCGGGGCTCCGACCACGACCCGTGCGCGGGTCAGCAACTGGCGCTCCCAAGCCCGCGCCGAACCGCTCGCGTGGTAGGCGCGCAGCACCGCGGGGGTGGTGACGAACGGCCCGGCGTCGCCGTGCGGCCGCAGGCGGAGATCGACCTCGAAGGTCGCACCAAGCGGTCCTCCGTGGCGCATCAGCCGCTGCAACGCGCGAACCACCGGTTCCGCCGCCGCCGCGTCGGCCTCCTCGGCGAGAAACAGGAGGTCGAGATCGGACCCGAAGCTCAGTTCGGCCCCGCCGTATTTGCCCAATGCAACCAGGAGGAGCTTCTGCTCCGGGTCGAGCTTTCGCAAAACCTGCGCCAGCACCGCATCGGCCAGCAGCGAGAGGCTGGCTTCCACCTCTTCGATGTTCAGGTACCCGAGGAGTTCGCCGATGGCATAGCGCACCTGCTCGGCCTTCACGTACAGCCACAGCCAGTCGGCATGACTCTCGCCAGTTGGGCCGGCGGCCAGATCCACGGCCAGGGCTGCTGCGTCCTTGCGGGTGCGCAGCACTTCCGGCCGCAGGACCTCCTCGGCGATTTCGGGATGGGCGCCGAGCAGTTCAAAGATGAAAGTGCTGCGGTCGAAGAGCAGCGCCAGGACGCGGAAGAACTGGGGATGTGCGGCGCAGCCATTGAAGAACTGCTGGCGCGTGCCATAGCGCTCGGCGAACCGCGCGATCCGGCGCAGGGTTGGCACCGGTTGGGCGAGTTTCGGCAAAATCTCATCGAGGGTACCGACCAGATGCTGAAACCGGACGACGAGTTCGCGGTTCACTTGGTGTCCGCGGTCACCGCACACGAAGAGGCGCAGCTCGTCCGCGGCACCGTCGGCCGGGCCCAGCCAGCGCCGCACCTGCCCCTCGACTTCCGGCGGCGTGCGGCCGGAGGTGAAGAATTCCCACCAGGCTTGAAACGCGCGGTCGCCGGCCTCACTGAGGAACAGTCCCTCGTAGATGCGGCGCACCCTTGTGCGCAGGGCCTGAAGCTGGTGCTGAAACGTCGCGGCCGACGAGAACCCGAGGTTGCGGGTAATCGCGGCAATCTCGGTGGCGTCGTCCGGCAGGGCGTGGGTCTGGTGCTCCTCGCGCATCTGGATTGCATGCTCGACCCGGCGCAGGAACCAATAGGCCTCACCCAGGAACTCCGCTTCCCCCGGTTGCATCAGTCCGTAGCGCACGAGTTGGTCGAGGGCGGCGGTGGTCGCATGCGTCTGGAGGAAGGGGTAGCGCCCGGCGTGCAGGAGCTGGAAGGCCTGCACGATGAACTCGATTTCCCGGATCCCGCCGTGACCCGACTTTACGTCGCGGGCCAGGGCCTGGGCGCCGACAACCTCCTTTTCCGTGCGGGTCTTCATCGCGGCCACCTCGGCCAGCAGCGAAGGCGGCGGGTGGCGCGGATAGCGAAACGCCTGCAGGTTCTCCAAGAGCTCCGCCCCGAGCGCGAGATCGCCGGCGACCGGCCGGGCCTTGATCAGCGCCATGCGTTCCCAGGTCTGGCCGGCGGCGGCGTAGTAGTTCTCAAGGCTGGAAAGCGAACGAACCAGCGGACCGAAGGCGCCCTCCGGTCGCAGGCGGACGTCGACGCGAAAGAGGAAACCGTCGGCGGTCTGGGCCTGCAGCAGGCTGGTGGTGGTTTCGGCGACCTTGGTGAAGAATTCGACGTTGGTGAAGGCGCCGGGCAGGCCGTCCTTCCGGCAATGACCCTCGCCTTCGTAGAAATAGATCAGGTCGATGTCGGATGAGAAATTAAGCTCCTCTCCGCCGAGCTTGCCAAGGCCGAGGACACAAAAGCGCGCCGGCCGGGCGGTTTCCTCGTCCCACGGCTCGCCGTAGCGGCGGGTCCACTGTCGGGTGGAGAGACTCCAGCACTCACGCAGGCAGAACTCTCCGAGGCGTGTCAACTCCCCGACCGTGACCGGGGTGGACGCGAGACCGTTGACGTCGCGATAGGCGATGCGCAGGGTCATCTTGCGCCGCCAGCGGCGCAGCAGACTCAGCCAGGTGTCGTCGCGGGCGAGTTCCTCCGGTGGGACGGTGGCGGTGGCGGCACGCCATTCGTCGAGCAACGCCTGATAACGGAAGTGGGTCTCGCGGTTTTGCGGCTGTTCGAGCCAAAGCGCGGAATCGGGATGTTGGAGCAGGTATTGGGCGTAGAGCGGGCTGGCATCGGCCAGGCGCTCCAGGCGCAGCCACGCGTCCGGCGGCAGCGCGCGGGCATCCCAGCCGGGGTGATCCTGGCAAAGCAATGCGCGAAATCTTCCGGACAAGGCGTGAACGGCAGGCGCGCTCACGTGGCAAATTCAACGGCGACTCAGCAGGTCGCGCGCCTCGTCGAGCAGGCGCTTCTCCTCGGCGGTCAGTGCGCCGAAGCCCTGGCTGTTGATCTTGTCGAGAATCCGGTCCACTTCCGCGCGCAGGTCGTCGCGGTTGGAAAGATTCACTTTGAAGCGCGGCTCCGGCGCGGCGGCTTTCTTCCAGCGGCGAAGCCAGCGGGGCAGATCAATTCCGGATGACGCCGCCCCCAACGGATCAACCCGGCCGGCGAACCGATAATAGCCATAGGCCGTGGCCATGGCCACGAGATCAGCGAGGTGGCCATTCCACCACGGGGAGGGCCGTCCCATCATCTCATAGAAGAGGAAGCCAATCAGATCGAGCGCCACCCAGATCCAGCAGAAGATCTTCGGCTTCGCCGTCACCGGGATGATGAAAAAGGCGAGAAAGGTCATCTGCTCGTTGGCGTGGTAGCAGCAGTACAGCGCGAAGAGACCCGCGATCGTGACCGATGGACCCAAGAGCAGCCAGTCAACCCCCAGCCCGTAGGCGCCGCACCAGGCCGCCGCGCCGGCTGCGGTGAAGGCCGCGTAAAGCCAGAGGAACCGCCTCGGGCCGACCAGCTCGCGCACCGCCCCACCGAAGAAATACAGGCCAAGGAGATTGAAGATCAGAATGAAGACCCCGGCCGTGTCACCGGAGACGTTTTGCAGGAAGTTGTAGGTGAGCAGCGTCCAAGCCTTCCGCCCGTGCAGCACCGCGTCGCCGGAAAGTCCGAACCAACCATAATACGCCGTGCCTTTGAGCAACCATCTTTCCCAGACAAGCTGCAGCACGAAAAGCGAACCGAAGACCCCCATCAGCCATTTCACCGGATCAAAGGAGAACGATCTGTCGGCAGCCCGCATGTAGGATCGATCGGAGAGCATTCAGGGAAGAGTTAGGTGGACATGTCGGCAAACTCAAGCCCCTCGCGTCGATGAATGGAGTTCGCCGAAACTCCGTTGGGCGATCCATGGACCCCGACTGAGCGGTTACTCGACCGATCGCTGGCATCCGCGATGCCGTAAACGGCACCGCCACCGCTCTTTAGTCTTGGCTAGGCAATCGGGCATGGGGCGGGATCGCCGAATTCTGCCGTTTCAACGGCAGGATTTGGAATCGCCGACTGGCGTGGCCGGAGACCGCGCCCAGGCCGGCCGAATCCCGCCGGAATCGCTGGCGGCGTGGGGATACCCTTGACAGTCGGCGGCATTCGTTTTTGTTCGCGATTCACCATGGCGAATAAAGCAGAGAAGTGGGAAACCAATGCGGCAGGCAAATTCTACGTCGACCAGCAGTGCATCGATTGCGACCTCTGCCGCGAGACGGCCCCGGCTTTCTTTACCCGGTCCGAAGAGGGTGGCTATTCCTTCGTGGGCAAGCAACCGACCACGGAAGAGGATATTGCGGCTTGCACGGAGGCGATGGAAGGCTGCCCGGTCGAGGCCATTGGCAACGACGGCGACGCCTGAAGCTGGCGGTTTGCTCCCCGGCTGATTTTCGCCGCGCTCGATGAGCCGGCGACCAATTGCGGTTTCCTGATTTGGCGCGGGGTGCATTGTTAACCAAATGCCGATTTATACTTAACCGATGATGGCGCCAGCCTTCCAGTTTGCACTCGATCGCGGCTCTTCGCCTGATCCAGGGAGGGTCTGCGCAAGCCTGCTGCTTTTGCTCGCGCTGGCGGGAGTCGCCCGGACCGCGGCCGAGCCTCCGGTCGAGCTGCCGGCGTTCACGGTCTATTCGCCGGGCGTGGCTTTGCAGGAACCGGCTGGAACCTTCGCCATGCCTGTTACCGGGCTTCGTTACGAGCCGCTGGTGGACGTGCAGGCCCGGAATCTCGCCGAGGGCCAGGCGGACGTTGCCATTCAGGGAGGCATCTTCGAAAACACGGGCTTTCGCATCGGTGGAGCCAGTCTCCATGATCCGCAGACCGGTCACTACTTCGCGGAGATCCCGGTGGCGCCGGCGATGATCACTGCGCCGCGCATTCTGACTGGCGCGGACAACGCGCTCGATGGCTTCAATGCGGATGTCGGCACCATCGCTTATGACTGGCAGGCGGTCCGGACACGTGGCGAGTTCGCGGCGACGATGGGCCAGGACGACTCCCGTCGGGCCAGCCTCTACGAGGGTGTTGCAACCAACGAGCGAGTGGGCGGCCGCGCCCTGGCGGCGGACGCCGAGATCTCGCGCTCAACGTCGGATGGATCCGTGCCTTTCGGCGACCACCGTTTTCAACGCTGCGCGATGCGTCTGCAGCTCGCCGGCGCCGGTTCGCAGACCGACCTTTTCTACGGCTACCAGGCGAAATTTTTCGGATGGCCCAATCTCTATACGCCGTTTGGCTCCGACGAAACCGAGAACCTGCAGACCGCGCTGCTGGCGCTCAATCACCGCGCCAGCTGGAGCCCGGGCGACTGGCTCGAAGCCAGCGTCTTCTGGCGGCGCAACAAGGACGATTACGCCTTCAACCGATTCGCGCCGGTCGGGCCGGTGCACCCCTATCAGCATACCACCTGGACCACCGGTGCCGCGCTCTCCGGGCATGACGATTTCGGCACCTGGGCGCTCGACTGCCGCGCCGAGGTTCTCACCGACGATCTCAAGTCCACTTCGCTCATCTTTGGCCGCTTCCACACGCGCACCTACGCCAAGGCCGGCGTTATGCCGGAGAAGACCTGGACGCTCGGAGATCGGCGTCGCCTGACGCTCAAGGCCGGCGCCACCTTCGATGACACCAGCCGCGAAGGCACCGCGGTTTCGCCCCTGGCGGAAATTGCGCTGGCCAGCCTGAGGGCTGGCGGCGGCTCGAGCCGCACCCATTTCAGTTTCGCCGGGTCCACGCAGGTGCCCACCTACACGGCGCTGAATTCCAGCCCCACCGCCGGGCTCTTCCGTGGCAACCCGAATCTCGGACGCACCACCAGTCACGATCTGGAAATCGGCGGCAACGAGACGCGGGGCGTCTGGCAAATGCACGTGGCGGCGTTCTACCGGCGCGACGACCAGCTGGTGGATTGGACCTTCCAACAGGGGGTCGTGGCCCGCCGGGCGAACCCGGTCGACATCGACACGACCGGCGCGGAAGCCACGCTGAAATGGTCGCGTCCGGGCTGGGACATCATCATCGGCTATACGTTTCTGCACAAGAGCGCCGACTACGGCACGGCGGTGGTTGATGGCAGTTTCTATGCGCTCAACTTCCCGAAACACCGGCTGACCGCGGCCATCGTGGCGCAACTGGGGAGAGGCTTTGAACTGCGAATGGACAACCAGGCCCGCATCCAGGCGGACAATCCGCTGCGCACGGTTGGCGGCAATCGGGCCTTGATCTCGTCACTGGGACTTTTCTACCGGCCACCCCGGATGCCGCGGCTCGATTTCTCGGTGCAGGCGGACAACCTCTGGAACTCGGCTTTCCAGGCCGTGCCGGCCGTTCCCGCCGCCCGCCGCGAGGTGTCTGCCACCATCGCCTGCCGCTGGTGAAGGCCGGAAAATGTTCCGGGGAGCGGACTAGTTCTCGTAGACGAATCCCACCGCCATGGCCTCAACAACGGTTCCTCCGTTGAATCGGATTTGGATTCTGTAGCCGACAATATAGTCGTCGTATTTATGGACAACGCGTAACACGAATTCATCGGGCGCGCTTGTCGTGGTGGCATGGTAGCCATCGCCGACATTGTCGGCTTGCCGTTTCAGCCAAGCCTCAACCTTCCGCCGGCTCCGTTCTATTCTTTCCCGCCCACCAGCCGGAAGACCTCGCTGCCGGCCAGGAGGAACGCGCCGACGCCGTAGACTTCCGTGGCGTTGTCATCGAATTTCTTCGGGTCGGCGCCGATAGGTTGGACATGGGTGAGCCTACCCTCGGGCGTCACACAACCGACCAGACTCTGCCAGGCTTTCCGCACCGCGGGCTCAAATTTGCCGCGGTCAAGCAGACCTTGGTTGACTCCCCAGGCGAGCGCGTAGCAGTAAAAACCGGAGCCGCTGGTCTCCTTGAGTGGATAGTTTGCGGGATCAAGCAAGCTGGACCGCCAAAGACCGTCGGATTGCTGGCACGCGAGGACACGATCGGCCATTTCCCGATATTGCTGCAGGAAGCGCGGGCGGGCCGGATGGTCGGCAGGCAGGTATTGGAGCACCCGGACGAGACCGGCCATCACCCAGCCATTGCCGCGGCTCCAGAAGATCTTCGCCCCGTTGGCCTCGCGCCGATCGAAGTAGGAGCTATCGCGGAAATAGAGATGTTCCTTCCGGTCGTAGAGGTAGTCCGACGTCTTCCACCAATTCTCGACTGCGAAATCAAGGTAGGCCTTTTCGCCAGTCGCGGCATACAACCGGATCCAGGCCGGCGGTCCCATGAACAAGGAGTCGCACCATGACCAGCGATCCAGCCGGTCGGGATTGCGCGTGGCGTCGAAGTCGAGGTTGTCTCCGCTCGGATGGGCGAGGATCCAGTCGAATCGCTCCCGCATTGGGGCGAGCATCGCGGGGTCCTTTGACCGGAGGCACAGTTCGGCATAGGTCTGCCCCACGCAATGGTCGTCGGCGTGATAGGGCCTCGGGCCGAGCTTCCATTCGTTGGCCCGGGCCGTTTTCAGCATCGCTTCCAGGAAACGGTGACTTCCGGAAATGTTTGCAAGGGCCATCATGCCAGCATCGCCGGCGCCCTGAGTCCAATCCGTTGGGCTGTGGGTTGAAGGATTTGCGAGCTGCCAGTCGGCGACCCGCTCCATGATGCTGACGACCGCGGTGGGCGTGAGTTCTGTGGATTGCGCAGTCAACGGGGCATCGGCACGAAGCAGCGCCGAGATGCTGCCTAGTCCGACGCCGAGGAGGGGGATGGAAAATCTGCGGTTCATGGCAATGAGCAGGGTGGGGCGGGCGGGATAAGTCCATACCGGCAGACGGCGCGCGACCGCAACAGGTTTTGCCGCGACGGAGGGGAACTTGTCGCCGGAGTCGCGTGGAGTGCGCCAGCCTCGGCGGCCGACCCCGGTCCGGCCTCAACGAGGCCGGCTAAAACTCCTGTCAAGAGCCATGGGTTTTCCCATTGCGAGGCGGCCGGCCGCGCGAGAATCTGCGACGTATGGCTTTGTCGGAATGCAAGGTTGCGGTGGCGCCAGGCGCCGTTGAGGCGATCGAGGAAGCAATCGCAGCGCTGGAGGAGCCGGGTTGGACGTTGCGGGAGGACCTGCTTTCGGACCGCGCCTGGGTGGTGGGATTCTTCGCAGGGCCCGCCGCGGCCGAGACGGCCTGGCACCGACTGGCCGGGTCGCTCAAGCTGGACTGGCTGACGGGAACGATGGAAATTCGCGAGTTGCCCGATGCCGACTGGGCCGAAAGCTACAAGATCCACTTCAAGGCGTGGCAGATCGGGCGTCGCCACTGGGTGCCCGAATGGGAACGCCGGACCTTCCGCCCTCCCGCCGGCGACGAAGTCGTCTGGCTGGATCCGGGCTTGGCATTCGGCACTGGAATCCACGAAACGACCCGGCTCTGTTGCGAGCGTCTGGTGGAATTCGTGGAAGTGACGCTGCGGCGGGATGACGCAGAGGCCATTGCAATCAGGCCGCCCCGTGGCGTGCTGGATGCCGGATGCGGCTCGGGTATTCTGGCGGTATCGGCGGTTCGGTTCGGTTTGGGTCCGGTGGTCGGCTTCGACAACGATCCCGTCGCGGTCAGGGTCAGCCGGGAAAATGCCGCACTCAACGAGGTGGGTGATCGCGTGGAGTTCTTCTTCAGTGATCTGGGGGTGGGGCTGGCCGGCCGGCAGGCCGGGCTGGTGCTTGCGAACATTCATACCGACGTGCTCCGGCAGTTCTCGCAGGAACTTCTGGGCGCGGTCGCGCCCGGCGGCTGGCTGTCATTGAGCGGAATCCTTGCGACGGAGCATGCGGCGCTGCGAGAGGATTTCGCGGCGAAGGCTCCGGGCTGGAGAACTGATTCGCGCGCGATGGGGGAATGGGCCGATCTGCTGCTGATCCGCGGCAGCTGAAACTGGATCAAAACAGATCCGGCGGTGTGCGGCTCAGGAATTCCTCGAGGTAGCCTGTCGTAGCCTTGCCGGCGATGAAAACGGGGTCACTCAGGATCGCCTTGTGCAGCGGGATGGTGGTCTTGATGCCACGAATGAGATACTCGCTCAGCGCCCGGTACATGCGCTCCAAGGCCATCTTGCGATTGTCGCCGTGGGCGATGAGCTTCCCGATCATCGAGTCGTAGTAAGGCGGAATGGTGTACCCGCTGTAGACATGCGAATCGACGCGCACGCCATGGCCGCCCGGCGCGTAGTAGAGCCCGATGGTGCCGGGGGAGGGCGTAAAATTGCGGGCGGGATCCTCGGCGTTGATGCGGCATTCGATCGCATGACCGCGAAACTCGATGTCTTTCTGGTCGAAACCCAGCTTCTCCCCGGAGGCGATCCGGATTTGCTCCTTGATCAGGTCAACTCCAGTAACTTCCTCTGTTACAGGATGTTCCACTTGAATACGTGTGTTCATCTCGATGAAGTAGAATTCACCCTTGGAATCGACGATGAACTCGATGGTGCCGGCATTCTCATATTCGGCCGACGTGGCGGCGCGAATTGCGGCCTTGCCCATGCGCTTGCGGAGATCCGAGTTGAGGAACGGGGAGGGCGACTCTTCGATCAGTTTCTGGTGGCGGCGCTGCACCGAACAGTCGCGTTCGCCAAGATGCAGCACCTTCCCGTGGCTGTCTGCCAGGATCTGAAACTCGATGTGACGGGGATTCTGAATGTATTTCTCCAGATAAACGGAGGCGTTGTTGAACGCCTTCTCAGCCTCGGCACGGGCGACGTGATATTCCTTGGCAAAGGAAACGTCGTTGTGGGCGATCCGCATGCCGCGCCCGCCGCCGCCAGCCACGGCCTTGATGATGACGGGGTACCCGATTTTGCGCGCCACCTTGGTCGCCTCGGATTCCGAATCGATGGGCCCATCGGAGCCAGGCACGGTGGGAACACCGGCCTTCTTCACAGTATTCCGAGCAACGGCCTTGTCGCCCATGATTTTTATGGTCTGTGACTTGGGTCCGATGAACCGGATATTGCACGACTCGCATTGTTCGGCGAACTTGCTGTTCTCGGAGAGAAAACCGTATCCAGGATGGATCGCATCGACGTCGGCGATTTCAGCCGCGCTGATGATCCGGTCAGCGCGCATATAACTGTCCGCACTCTTCGGGCCACCGATGCAAATTGCTTCATCCGCCAGTTGGACATGGAGCGACTGGATGTCGGCCTCGGAGTAGACCGCCAGGGTCTTGATACCCAATTCGCGGCAGGCACGGACGATGCGGAGGGCGATTTCGCCGCGATTAGCGATCAGGATCTTTTGAATCATGGACAAAAAGGCCACCCAAACTCATCTGCGATGCCGCAAGTGAACCAGCTGGAATGCAGGGGACGTGATGGCCGGCCGCCAATCAGCCCTGTTTGATCTTGAACAGGCGCTGGCCGTATTCGACCGGCTGGCCATTCTCGACGAGGATCTCCACCACAGTACCTTTGGCTTCGGCCTGAATCTCATTCATGATTTTCATGGCCTCAATAATGCAAATGACGGAGTTCTCGGAGACCTTCGCGTTGATCTCCGCAAATGGCGGACTTTCCGGGGAGGGCGACCGATAGAATGTGCCGACCATCGGCGCTTTGATGAAGCTGAAACCGGCCTCCTCTTTCTCTCCGCCAGCGCCAAAAACAGCCGGAGTCGCCGTAGCTGCGGACGAAATTGTCGGCGATTCCAGCGCAGAACTAACCGATCCCCCATTTGAAGTAACAATGGGAGCGCCGTTGTGGCCCCTCCGTATCTTCAACTTAAAGCCCTCCTCCTCCACCGCGAATTCGGTGAGGTCGGAACGCTTCATTAGGTCTATGATTTGCTTGATCTGCTTGAGGTCCAAAACAGGCCCTTGGTTAGGTTAGGCTTACGTTGGTTAGTTGAGTTTGGCGGGTCCGGCGTTCAAAATTAGTTTACGTCTTATGGCAATCACCGATTTTGAAGCCAAACTTCTATTCCGCTGAAAACGCCCTAACAAGCCCAAAAACGGGCGAAAATTGGCTGAAAAGCGCTTAGAATCCAACAAAAACGGGGTGTTATTTGTTGGAGTGAAAAAAGTCATATCAACGACTTACGGTAGAATATATCCAATAAACTGCTTCTAGCAGCGCGGAGGGCGAAGTCCGACGCCTGCTCAAAGCGGTTCAAGGCTGTCGAAATTGCGGTTGCCCGGGCGGGCCGACGGATCAAACCTTCGCCAAAGCCTGCTCCAGATCGGCCTGGATGTCGACAAAATCCTCGGTTCCAAGGGAAAGGCGGACATAATCAGCTGAAACGCCGGTGGAAACCTGCTCTTCCGGAGTAAGCTGGCTATGCGTCGTGCTCGCCGGATGGATGGCGAGAGACTTCGAGTCGCCGATATTTGCTAGGTGGGAGAACAATCGGAGCGCCTCGATGAATCTCTTTCCCGCCTCAAAGCCGCCATTTACCCCAAAGCCGAGCAATCCGCCATACCCGCCTTTTAGGTATTTCTTGGCTGTGGCGTGGTTTGGGCTGGTCTTGAGTCCAGGGTAGTTGACCCATTTGACCTTCGGCTGCGCGGCAAGAAACTCGGCCGTCTTGAGCGCATTCTGGCAGGTGCGCTCCATGCGCAGGTGAAGTGTCTCGAGGCCCTGCAGCATAAGGAAAGAGTTGAAGGGGCTGATGCACCCGCCGATGTCGCGAAGGAGTTGCAGCCTCATCTTCATGATATAGGCGATGTTAGCGCCTCCGGCGGGCGCGAAGCTCTTGAACGCATCCCAATGCACCAAGCCATGATAGCTCGGATCAGGGTTGGTGAATCCCGGGAAGCGGCCATTGCCCCAGTTAAAATTCCCGCCATCCACCACGATGCCACCGATGGAGGTGCCATGGCCGCCAATGTACTTGGTCGAGCTGTGGACGACCACGCTGACTCCCCACTCGAACGGGCGATTGAGCATCGGCGTGAGGCAGGTGTTGTCGACTATGACCGGCACGCCGACCTCATGGGCAATCCGGGAGACCTCCTCAAAGGGGAAGATGTTTAACGCGGGATTCCCGAGGCCCTCTCCGTAGAACGCCTTCGTATTTGGCCGCACCGCCTTGCGAAAAGCGTCGGGATCCTGGGCATCAACAAACGATACCTCAATGCCGATCTTGGGAAGCGTGTAGTGGAAGAGGTTGTAGGTGCCGCCGTAGAGCTGGGAGACCGACACGATATGGTCGCCCGCGCCGGCGATGTTAAGGATCGCATCGGTGATAGCGGCCTGTCCCGACGCGTGGGCGAGCGCCCCGGAACCGCCTTCGAGCGCCGCGACGCGCTGTTCGAAGACATCCGTCGTCGGATTCATGATGCGCGTGTAGATATTGCCGAGCTCCTTCAGGGCGAAAAGGTTCGCGGCATGTTCGGTGTCGCGAAAGACGTAGCTTGTCGTCTGGTAGAGGGGGACAGCCCGGGAGCCGGTTGTGGGGTCAGGCGACTGGCCGGCGTGGAGGGCTTTGGTTCCGAGTCCTTGGCAGTTCATTGGCACAATGGCCTAGGATTTTAGGCAACGAACGCAAGAACACAACCGGCGGCGGGGGATTAGCCCGATCATCACGATCGACGCCAGCGATCGCGGGCGTTTCGTCCCATCAGCGATCGGCTAATTCGCGACGCCGGGTGGATCTCGCGACGAACCATGCCGAGTTTCGAAGGTAACAAGGTTGTTACGGTTTCCCGCCCGACTCCCGGGAAAAACAGGATTGGTTCCCAGTGTCCCGGCCGAAATCCGGGGCAAGCACAGGTCCCAAAGTCCATCGATCAACTCCAGGTTCTTCGTTTCCCCGGGGAGCCTGTAACTAAAGGAGAATCCATATGCACGCCAATCAAGAATCCCAGTCGCACCTCCCAATCGAAACCCGATACTCCTCCGCTTCTCGTTCGACCCCGCTCCGGCTCCCGTCCCGGATCGCCGCCCTGCTAACCGCAGGAGCGTTAGGTTTGCTCGCTTCCTCGGCATTTGCAGACCACTACCTGCAAACCAATCTGGTTTCGGATGTGCCGGGTCTTGCCGTCACGACCCATATGCCGCTGGTGAATCCATGGGGGCTTTCTCGCAGCGCGACGAGTCCTTGGTGGGTGGCGGACAATGGTGCGGGCGTCTCGACCCTCTATAACGGCGCTGGCACGCCTCTCGGCCTGGTGGTGACGGTTCCGGTCGTGATGGGCGGAACTCCGCCGTCAACTCCGACTGGCACCGTCTTCAACGGCACCACTGATTTCCAGGTCGGCCCGAGCCAGCCGGCACGATTTCTCTTCGTTACTGAAGATGGCACGATCTCCGGGTGGAATTCGGCGGCGAATCCCACCAACGCAATCCTCAAGGTCGACTGGTCGGGCTCGGCGGTATTCAAGGGCGCGACCCTCGGCCAGATTGCGGGTGCGAACGTGCTCTACGTCGCCAATTTCCGCGGGGGCGCCGTCAATGTCTTCGATGCGAACTACCACCCCGTCAGCTTGGCTGCGGGAGCCTTCTGGGACCGGCATCTTCCGAAGGGATACGCGCCTTTCAATGTGCAGAACATCAACGGAATGATCTTCGTGGCTTTTGCCAAACAGGATGATCTGAAGCACGACGAGGTGGCCGGACCCGGCCGAGGTTTCGTCGACGCCTTCGACTCAAGCGGCGTTTTGCTGATGCGGCTTCAATCAGGCCATTGGATGAATGCGCCATGGGGTATCGCCCTGGCTCCGGCGGATTTCGGCAAACATAGCAGCCAAGTGCTGGTCGGCAATTTCGGGAGCGGCAAGATTGCAGCCTTTGACCCATCGACGGGACATTTCCGCGGAATGCTTCGCGCGGATAATCACCTTCCCATCAAGATCGACGGGCTTTGGGCCTTGAGTTTCGGAAATGGTGCCAGCGCGGGTCCGGTCAACACGCTCTATTTTACCGCAGGTATCGATGATGAAGCCCACGGCCTTTTTGGAACCCTCACGTCGGTGGCCGACACGAGTGACGGCGACAAGGACGACGACGATATGTGACATTGCCTTCGGCACCCCAAGGTGCCGCTAGATGGGGTACGGCTGGAGGCAGGAGTGAAAGAACGCCTCCAGCCGTCTGTTTGTCGTCATTTTGACGGCGGCGTAAGGGAGCTGACCCGGCGGTTGTTTCCCGGGACCTGGTCAACAATACCGGGGGGATTCGCAAGTTGCGTGCGGAAGACTATGCCGCCGGAGGCGGCGAGCTGATTTTGGTCAACCGGGACCTTTACCACCGAAATGGCCCCCGGGGCCAGCAGGGGTATTGAGTAGTTGCTGCTGGTGCCGCTTGCGTCGATGTTCAGGACAAGGCCGCCGACACTCTGCCCGCTTCGGTTCTGCACGACGAATTCCATCAGACTCGAGGCGCTGTCATAATAGTTGCTGGAAATGGCGGTATCGATGTGAGTGGGGTCGTTGCGAGCCATGGCCCAGCCTAGATTGAGGATGCCATTGCCGTAGTCGGCATCCGCCCCCGGGGCGCCGCCGTCGCTGGCGTACTGCTGAAGCACCTGCCAGGCTTGGACTGCGTTCAGGCCGGGACTCGTCGACATGATCGCCGCGATTGCCCCGGCGACGATGGGTGCGCTGGCCGAGGTGCCGTCGAAATACACCCGCTGGCCGTTCAGCCAGGCGGTCTGGACGCCATAGCCGGGCGCGGTGATCTGCAGTTGCGCCCCCGAATTGGAAAACGTCGCCTGCTGCTCGAGAGCATCGACCGCGCCGACCGAAACCACTCTTGGATCGGCGGCCGGCCACGTGAGTTGGGCGGCTTGGTCATTGCCGGCCGAGGCCACGAGGACAACTCCGCGCTGGCTGGCGTAACCAATCGCATTGGTCAGCAGACCATTGGTTTCGTAGCCCCCGAGACTGATGTTGATGATCTGCGCGCCGGCGTCGACCGCCGCGACAATTGCATTTGAGAGCGTGAAGACATCGCTTTGGGCGTTGGCGTCGGTGATCCGAATGCTGAGAATACCGGCGGCGGGGGCGACGCCGGGAGCATCCGGCGACATGCCGGCGGCCAGCGCAGCCACGGCGGTGCCATGTCCGTCCTCGGCGCCGGTGCCAGCAGTGGCGCCGAGACCGAGGTCGAGATACTGGACCCGTCCTTGCCCAAACGTGGCGTCGGCCGCCACGCCGCTGTCGAGCACCGCAATCGTCACCCCTCGCCCCCACTGGCTGCAGTCGCCGGTGACTCCGAGGAATGGGCGGAGTTTGTCGCCCAGCGGCACCAGATTCACCGCGGCCCGGTCCTCCTTGGCCGGTGTCTGCGGGACGTTAATGAAGAAATTGGCCCCGATCTCGGAAAAATCTGCGGCATTGCCCAGCATATCTGCCTCCAGGTTGGCGAGTGAATCGTAGCGCACGCGCACCGTCAGGAGCGCATCGAGTTGCGCGAGCACGGTCAGACCCGACTGCCTGGCGCGAATGAGGAACCGCTGGTAGGCTTCGGCATTTGCGAAGGTCAACAGCGCTTCGTGGGGTCGGACGCCCGGTCGATCGAGGTTCTGCTGAAGGAATTTGGCGAGCGGAGGGCCCGGAAGAGTGGACCGGGCAAACGACGCGGCCGGGCGTTTCATGGCGGTAGCCGCGCTCGACACGGTCGGCCGCCAGTTGTCGACCGTAGCCGGGGGTTCTGACGCGGGCATCGTGCTGCTCTTCACGCGGCCCCGTTCCACCACCCAGAGTAGGAGAAGCAGGGCGGCAATGCCTCCCCCGACCAGCGGCAACGTATAAGATGACCTCGTGCGCATTTCAGAGGGACGGCAGATGCTGGAACACTTCGGTTTGGCGAAGAAACCCCACGATATCCGCTACAGACGCCCTGGTGGGCGTTTTGTTTCAGCCAGATGTACGATCCGGCCAGAATGGGCTCCTGATCAGAAGTCTTCCGGGTGGAGCGCCCAAAGCCTCGGCGGAATCACCTCGGCGGCGCTGCGGGCCACGAATTATCTCAATGGACCTCGAAGGAGCCAGGATGCAAAGGAAAGACCGGCTTGCCCAGTCGCTGCGAGCTTAGACGCTCCACCTCCAGGCCCACTTCATAGTTT
>Ga0182021_10003915_pt1 | contig 17448 bp, 16 predicted proteins | sample 612E3MmetaG_FD_120493 | JGI IMG/M metagenome (GOLD analysis project Ga0182021, IMG submission 120493) | Permafrost microbial communities from Stordalen Mire, Sweden - 612E3M metaG (Illumina Assembly) | ecosystem: Environmental > Terrestrial > Soil > Wetlands > Permafrost | place: Sweden... | reverse complement strand
GGAATAAACAATCCTTATTTCTGGTATGAAAATTACTACTATATATTGCTCAAGGTTAATTGTAAGCAAAGCCGTTCTTTACTCAGGGTGCTTCCTCTCACCGATTCGTCGCAAGTTAGAATATTCAATGATCCGATTGTCTTTAATCAGAAAACCAATCTGCTTGCTTGTGCTCAGGGTCCGCATACGATAAAATTTATTGAACTTACAACCGGGAAATCATCTTCTTTAAACATTCGTCTTCCCAAAGGTTCTAATGATCTCGTTTTGTCACTTCGATCGGCGATATTGAATAAAACTGAATTGCGAATCAACTGGGTGCATACTCCGGAATCAGCCGTAAGAGTCTATAAAATTCCAGATCTTAAATAACAGCGAGCACAGTGAATAGTTGCTCCAGGATATGAAACTGTCATACCGTCCCGACTTGTCGGGATCGGTATCTAAAGTTTAGACCCTGAAATGCCGCTTTACGGCATCCCGTACAGCGGGACTAGTTCATGGTGACGCAGCCAATACCCCGTCCCAATCGGCTATGTCGCGGTCTCATCTCGACTCATTAAATCGAGACGGACTATACAGGACTGCGGAGATTCTTTGTTGGATGTGTTTCGAGAAGACAGTATTTGGCACAGCTTCGTTACTCAAAAAAGGACTCAATAATTACCTGTACAGGAGAACCTCATGAAATGGTATCACTATATTGCTTGCTTTTTCGCTGGTGCTTTTTTAGCTAATACCGTTCCTCACTTTGTTCACGGAATTTCAGGCGACAGTTTTCCGACTCCATTTGCTCATCCGCCTGGCAAAGGATTGTCATCGCCGACGATTAACGTTGTGTGGGCATTAGGAAATTTGGTCGTCGGATATGTTCTTTTGAGAACCGGAAAAGTTTCTCACGCGAATAAGTGGAGTCTTTTAGTATTTTTCGCAGGGTTTGTGTTTATCAGTATAATGTCAAGTATTGCATTTATTGATAAGGTTCATTGAAATTACCTGTATTCAAAATTACAAATTATGCAGCTGCATGCCTTGTTTCGGAAAGTGTCCAAATGAAAAAAACTCTCTCTGTCGTTTTAGCAGCTTGGTTATCAATATCTTTTTTGACTGCACAGGAAATTCGGCCTGTACGGGATAGTATTGGATACTGCTGGAATGCCGAGCAGATGAAACGCCTTGTTGAGTATCTGGCGATATGTGAAAATAAACCGCAACCCAATCATATGTTTGTTGCCGGCATATCTCCTCACGATGACTTTTTATATGCCGGACAAGTCTATTACCCTCTCTTTCGATCTGTGAAACCGAGAGAAGTGGTTATCTTTGGTGTCACACACAGAACGGTGAGAAATGAAATTGGTGATCCTCAAGGGATTCTCTTGCTAGATGCGTATAAGGTCTGGCGAGGATGCGGAAAAGATGTGACGATATCCCCACTGAGGGAATTTATGAAAAGCACCCTAGACACACAGTACTTCCGTGTGAGCAACAAAGCTCATAGCCTGGAGCATTCAATAGAAGCAATGGTACCTTGGCTTCAGTACTTCAATCCGGAAGTGAAAATAACTCCCATTATGGTGACACTGATGCCGTTTGACCGGATGGAAGAAGTGTCTGAAAAACTCAGCGACATATTTTCTGAATACATAAAGAAGAACCGGTTAATTCCAGGCCGCGATATATTTTTCCTGTGTTCATCTGATGCAAATCATTACGGCAGGGATTTTAATAATGTTCCATTTGGCGAAGATATCGCAGCACATGCGAAAGGGATTGAACAAGACCAGCATATCGCAGACAAATATCTTTCAGGCGCAATTGAAGCAGAGAAAATTCAGAAATTCACGGGAGTGATGGAGAATCTTGTTTGGTGCGGCAAGTATTCTGTTCCGTTTGGACTGTTGACAGCAGAGAAGACAGTGAGTAAAACGTTTGGGAAAAATATTATAGGAACGGTACTCCGTTATTCTGATTCTTATTCGGAAGGAGTTCTTCCTCTGAAGCAATCCGGCATGGGGACGACTGCACCATTTTCTTTGAAACATTGGGTCGGATATCTTGCTATGGGATATTGGATAGAGGAATGATTTGATAGAGACATCTCGCAAATGAAAAACCCCGCGTACGGCGGGGTTTTGTTTGAAGTGCATTGAGATCGGAACAGTTACTTAAAGGCTGCCTTCAAGAATTTCTTCATTTCTTTCCAGGATTTTTTATCTGCTTTCTCATTGTAGGCGATAGGCATATTGAACTTTTTCCCAAGCTCTGTAGCCGCCGGATTTGAGAACGCATGCAATGCGCCTTTATACGATTTGAATGTAAAATCCACGCCAGCCGATTTCATTTCTGCCTTAAAGTTGTTGATACTTTCTTCTGAAATGAATTTATCAGCTCCGCCATTGCACACAAGAATTTTAGCTTTCACTTTACCAGGTTGAGCAGGTTCTGCTGCTGCCAGATTGCCATGAAAACTCACGACTCCTTTCAAGTCGAATCCGGCACGGGCCATATTCAACACAACGCCGCCGCCATAGCAGTAGCCGATTGCCGCGATTTTATCTGGATCGACGAATTCATTCTGCTTTAAAAGATCTATCGCTGCCGAGAATTTTCCTTTCAGTGCGGAAAAATCCTTCGTTGATTCCCCGGCATACTTTTGAGCGTCAGCCGGATTATCGGCAATCTTGCCATCACCATACATATCCACAGCAAATGCTACATAGCCCAATTTGGCAAGCATATCGGCACGCATCTTCGGATACTCGGTTACACCCCACCATTCATGGACGACAATAACTGCCGGCCGTTTGCCTTTCATTGAATTGTCGTATGCAATGTACCCTTTCAGTGCTACACCGCCCGAAGTATATTCTACCGTCTTACCTATGACTTCAGCGCGTGCTACAACGAAGCTTGCAAGAGCAAGCGTGAGAAATGCGAGTTTCATATTGAAGTTCCTTTGAGATATGGATAATGATGATATGAATAATTATGATGTGAATAATAAATACTCGTGTGTTGTATTATCAAGCACCATCACTCGATAAAACAGCCGCGAGAAGATGAAAGTTCCGGTGCAGTATTATCAGGTTCCGATTTCATGTATAAAACTTGAATAGATAACCGAAGTACGTTGGTTGTTCTTATTGATCAGTACATTAAGTTGTAGAGGAATGAAACATCTGGAAAAACACGTATGGGAGAAGGGTATACAATACTCTTACACGCTGTCAATTAATTCAGCCATATTCTCATAAAACATCCTTTTAATGTCTGATATTGGAACACGCATTTCCTGAACCAATTTGAGCTGATTATCCACAATGTCATAACGGTAGCCGCGGGGGAGCATTCCTGAATCTGATCCAAATAAAATTCTCTTTGCAGAATACACCTCTAAGAATTTCTGAAAGACATGGCGCATATCGGGTTTCGCTGGGTGTTCAGTAATCCATGAATTTGAGCCGGCGGTATCAACATACACATTCGGACATTCTTTTCCGACTTCCAGCGTCTCTTCAAACATTCCGGCACCAAAATTCGGAATGATAAATTTGATCTCCGTAAATTTCTTTGCGACCGGTATCAAGTCTTTAGGATTCGCGAACTTGTCATTCGTTATTACAGGAATGCCGGCGTATTCGCGCGATCGCATTATTAATTTGCCAAAATGTACAAACAGGATGCCGCTGCATTCCTGAATGAGATTGTAGAGAGGATAGAGCCACTCGTCGTTGACATGAATTTGATACAATGACGGATACAGCATGACTCCTTTTAATTTATTTTCCTGCATCCGCTTTACGGCATTCTCCATGAGTAAATGAGAATTGGGATCGATCGCAAATATTCCTGAAAAGCGAGTTGGAAAAGCACCCACTGCCTTTACGATCGATTCTTCATCTCCGGGAATGCTGCCAATGAGCACCAGCCGTTCCAACTTCCATTTATCGATGATATCAATCCATCGCTTGGCAAGCAGTGCAGGATCTTCACCGGGGATTTCGATGTGTCCTTTCGAAGCAAGATTCCGAAGCTCGGTGTTGATGTCTGCGCGATTCGGTTTTTGTTTCACTAAATACTTGAAAAAAGTATTGGAGTAAAAGTGAACGTGCGCGTCAAATATTTTATAGAGACCGATCACATCAATTATAAATTATAAATGAAAAATGATAAAAAAGGTTATTAATCTACATACTCATAGTTATCAAAATAATTGAATAGACTCTACGGGAGCAATGAGCCCGCGGTCTGCGCCCAGCCGGAAAAGTGTCTCCAATGCTTTCTTGCCGCGTTCGCCCATATCGACTGTCAGTTCGCTCACGTACATTTTCACAAACCGTTCGCCGAGCTGTGTATTGATGCCGCGTCCATATTGTAATGCGTACGGAATCGCTTCCGCCTGATGCGTATAGCCGTAATGGATGCTTTCCTTCAATCCGTAAGAAAGCTTCCTTGCCAAGTCCTCACCAAGATCTTTCCGCACAAGATCGAGACCGAGCGGGAGGGGCAGATCACCGAAGCGCGATTTCCATAACTCGCCGAAATCAATAATCTTCTTAAATCCCTGCTGAGCGTACGTCACCTGTCCTTCGTGAATGATCACTCCGGCTGCAAATTCGCCGGAATCGACACGTTCCATGATCTGATCAAAGGGAACATCGACATTTTCAATATTATCTGAAAATATTTTAAAGATGAGCGATGCTGTTGTCAGTTTGCCCGGTGTGGCAACCATTTTGCCTTTCAGTTCTTCCAGGGAATGATATTTCTTTGAGATAAGCACCGGTCCGTATCCCTCGCCCATACTGGCGCCTGTTCTCATAATCCAGTATTTGTCGGCAACGGAAGGATACGCATGTGCGGAGATGGCGGTTACTTCGAGTTCACCTTTCATGGCACGCACGTTCAGCGATTGGATATCTTCAAGCATATGCTCGATAACGATTCCATCGAGTTTGACTTTCCCTGAAGACAAACCGTAAAACATAAATGCATCATCCGGATCCGGACTATGACCAACTCGAATAATTCTATTCTCTTTCATGGATGTGATGGTTCTTTCTTTGCGATATAAAGTGATGCAATACCAAAGGTCTGTGGATAACAGGCTGCCGTTTCGAATCCCGCCGAACGCAGCAGCGCGCAAAATTCTTCACCATCCGGAAACTCCGCTACCGTGCTTGGAAGATAGTTGTAAGCCGAGCGATTGTTTGAAACGATTCCTCCCAGAAGAGGGAGGATGGAACGTGCATACAAGTGAAACATGTGTTTTACCGGAAAATGTTTTGGTTTCGAAAATTCTAAAATCATTGCACATCCGCCACTGCGCAGGACGCGATAAAATTCTTTCAATCCAAGTTCGAGATTTGCAAAATTCCTTACACCGAATGCCGCCATCACTGCATCAAAGGAACCGGACTCGAACCGCAAATGTTCGGCTTCACCGGATTCGAGCGTGATGCGATGTTCGAGTTTCCGGGATCGAATTTTCCGGCGTCCTCTTTCCAGCATCTTCAGAGAAATGTCGATGCCGATAATTTGTTCGGGATTCAACCGAATTGCTTCAAGCGCAAGATCGGCAGTGCCTGTGGCGACATCAAGAATTCGTTTCGGAGCACATGGTGCAAGCAGTTTTATAGCTCTTCGACGCCAAAGAATATCAATACCGGAACTTAACGCGTGATTTAAAAAATCGTACCGATGTGCTATGGAATCAAAGAGAGAACGCACATACACTTGATCATACACTTGCCGATTGGTCAATTTATAATTGGTCATTTGCAATACTATACGTGTGTCCTGAGACTCATAAGTCAGCGATTTATTTATAAGCTGTCTTAAAATCTTAGACCATTCCGACCCGGCTACATTGAGATCGGAATCTCTATTTTATAATGAAGATACTGAACCGAGTGGTGCTTTACGCCATGTTGAAAACGGCGCAGTCTGCGACGGTGCCAAAGGCGCTCATTCAGCCTACAGTGTTTCACTTCAAAAGGTACTGCTTAGTTGATTCTCGATTTACCTTTTCAACAACTCATGACATAAATGCTTAAAATATACGCAAGAGAGCCAAGAATTCCAATGTTTAACCGTTTTCAAGAGACGACGAAGTGTCTTGATACAAATGAAAGATTACCGTATTATTTTATAAATAAATAGTTCAACGAATGCAAATTATGATACACCATTACATTGATACTCACGCACATCTTTTCTTCTCCGATTATACAGATGACCTTCCGGCAGTTTTATCGAGGGCACAAGAAGCCGGTATCGACAGTATTGTTGTTCCTGGAACAGATGTAAAGTCGAGCCGGGAGGCTGTACTGCTTGCTGAACAGCATGAACATATTTATGCATGCGTCGGTATTCATCCGCATGAAGCAGCAAAAGCGGGCCATCAGGATATCGCGGAAATTCAATCGCTCAGCGAACATCCAAAGGTTGTTGCCATCGGCGAAATAGGATTGGATTATCATTATAATTTCTCACCGCGTGAGTTACAACGTACATTTTTAGCCGAACAATTGGAACTAGCCGTACAAAGAAACCTGCCGGTCGTTCTGCATATGCGCGAATCAACGGAAGATACTTTTTCACTCGTTGAACATGCAGTCCAGGCAAATGCCCCATGGAAAAAAAGCACCACGAGACCAATGCGCGGGGTATTTCATTGTTTCCCGGGAACAGCTGAACAAGCTGCGTATGTGCAGGGACTTGGCTTTTGCATTTCTTATCCTGGTGTTGTGACATTCAAGAAATCGACGAGTATTGAAGTGGTGAAGGAGATTGGCATTACCAACATGATGCTCGAAACGGATTCTCCGTTTATGACGCCGGTTCCGCTGCGCGGAAAGAGAAATGAACCGGCGAATATCGTGTTGATTGGGAGGAAAATAGCCGAAACGCTTGACATTTCTGAAGATGAAGTAGCCCGCACGACGACAGACAATGCCATTCGTTTGTTCGGCCTTAAAAGGCAGGATTAAAATATTTACTATTTATTTTTTTATTTATATAGTACCAGGAAGCGCAAGCAAGACAGTCCGGATGATTTTAAGTGCGATGTACATAATGAAAAGGAGAAAAATGTTTTGAAGAAATTGATAGTGCTCATTTTTGTTTCATGCATATATTCCGTTCAATTCGCCCAACCGATTTCTTCCAGTGAACGCGAAATATTACAACTTCAAGATCAGCGTTCTTTGGGCAACGGGAAACTCGTTTCATATCTTACGAATCACGATATTCGCCTCCGCTGCCGTGCCGCGATTGCACTTGCAAACCTGCAAGATTCGTCAACAGTGGAAGCGCTTGCGATATCCTTGAAAGATACTGATCAGGATGTCCGTGCAGCTTCAGCATTTGCATTGGGACAAATAAGGACAGAAAGAGCAGCTGATGAATTGCTTTCTGCACTCCTGTCTGAAAAAGATACAACTGTTGCTGCAAGGATATTAGAGGCGATCGGCAAATGCGGATCGCAAAAAAATTTAGATTCGCTTCTCAGTATTAGTGAACAGGATCCTGTAAAATATTCTCAAAGGGACTTTGCATTGTGCATCGCCCGCTTTGCCATCCGTCAAATCAAAACGGAACGGTCCATATGGAAGTGCTTCGAGTATCTCAGCAGCGAATCGCCAGTAGAGTGTTCCGCTGCCCTTTATGCACTCTGGAGATCGGCGCCAAACGGACTCATTGATTTGGAAATAACGAAGCATAAAGACAAACTCATTGTGTTAGCTCAGAGTCATAATTCAGATATTCGAATGCATTTGGCGACACTGCTGGGAAGATCAAAGTCTAAGGACTCAAAAGAGATATTAGATTCGCTTGAAACAATAGAAACGACCTTGAATGATTGGCATGTGTGGGTTCAGATTGTCCGCGCACGCGCAGTTCTTTCTCCATCAACGAATGAAATGATGCTGAAGTATCTTGACTATCTTTCGGTGAAGAATGATCATATACAGATTACAGCATTGCAGACAATGAGGACAACACCATCTCTCTTCACCGGACAATCGCTGTTGATCGATTCACTGCGGCTCACACTCTGCAGTATGGTCAATAATGCCGATGAACATGAAGCTGTACGCGGAGAAGCGTTGGTTGCTCTGGGAAAATATTTTTCAAAAGAACTTGAATCGTTTCACTCGTGGATGACAGATACTCGCATTCATCCGCGGCTGAAGGCGAAGTTCCTGGAGGGAACTGCGCAGCAAATAACCAAGGAACATCTCTTTCTCTTACGTCATAATCTCAATAATGAATCGAATCGAGTTGCTATGGCGGCTTGGGATTTTGTCAGGCCAATGCTCAATCCAGCGGTTATCGAAAAGCTTGGTCTCGATTCAAGCGAAACCATCTCTCTGCCGGGAGATATATATGCTGAGGCGAAAAAGGCGCTGGCAAAAAACGATGCGGGAATCACGACTGTTGTTGCAAATCTTTTTGCTGACCCATTTGTATTCAAGTCCTTTAAAACTCCTGATTTGAGTCATCAGATACTTGATGAATTGATCTCGGCATACAGGAATCTGTCACATTATGATGACATGGAAGCAAAGCAGGCCATCCTTCAAACATTGGGAGCGCTTAACGACACGATTGCCGTTCCGTTTTTAGAAAAAGAATTATCGGCATCAGAACGATCGCTTGCCGCTGAAGCTGCAGCATCGTTGCAGAAAATGACTGGAAAAGACTATTTAAACAGATTGCGCCCGGAAACAATTGCACAACGGACGGAAGAAGATTGGGTCCTTCTGGAACGCATTAAATCGGACCAGGATGTCCGCATCGTCACAAACCGCGGCGAATTCACACTTGAACTGATGAAGGACGACGCTCCGTTCACGGTGTTGAATTTTGTGAAATTGATTAAAAATAAATTCTACGACGGTTTGTCTTTTCATCGTGTCGTGCCGGATTTTGTAGCTCAGGGGGGTGATCCGCGCGGCGATGGCTGGGGCGGTCCCGGATATGCAATGCGTACGGAAATATCTGCCGCACATTACGAACGCGGAAGCTGCGGTATGGCAAGCGCCGGTAAAGACACGGAAGGAAGCCAGTTCTTCATTACGCATATTGCGACGCCGCATCTTGATGGACGCTATACAATTTTTGCAAAAGTAGTAAAGGGGATGGAAGTTGTTGATCGCCTTCAAATCGGCGATACGATACAAACAATACGGTTAGCGGAGGAATAACGAACCACACCTATTTCGTTTTCCATTCTTGATACGTGGCGCGATGTTCCTGATCGTACGTGGACAGTGTTTCGTATACGCTGCGGTCTGGATATAATTGAAACGCTTCAGCTATTTCTTTGTACTTCGCATCAAAAAATTGTTTCACAACAACACTTGCAGAGTTTTGGCGGAAGCGAATATCGTTAATCGAGGCGACAGCTGCGAGCATATTATCAAGTCCCTTTTGCCGGTCAGTTGCAAGCAAATCGATGCCGTCAAAATGGTAATTATTAAATGCGGTGCGGAATGCATTATACTTTACATTGGTGAGTTCATCTGTAATACCAAACTTGCTGTAGCTGGAAGAAGATTGCTGCCAGTCTTTTGCTGCCGATGAGTTAGATGCCAGTTGTACTGTATTGAGTGCTTTTTGATAACAGGGAGATCCGGACATAGGGACGTACGTTTCCAGGTCATAACCAATAATGAGATACGCGTAGAAATCAAGAAATCCTGTCAACGGATCAAAGGTCATTTCGTCATGATTCATGCGTTGATTAGGTGAGTACGCAAACGTCCAATTATTATCCAAAATTCGTATGACAAGTGTCGAGCGGTCAGTTTTTTCATTGCCGTTATAAATTGGACGCTGACTTGATACGGCGACCTGCGCCGTGTAGTGGTTGTCGGCTGTTGCTGTTGTAAAGAAAATGTCTAAACTGCATTGAATTTTTTCTCCATCGAGGTCTTCGTTGGTGAAACGCGTATTATTCATATAGCGCTCAATATCCTGAGAAAAGCTGCGCAGGTAACCACGCTGAGCGGACTGAATGGATTCCATATTAATGGTAACAGTGCAGTTGAGTTCTTGGGAGATGAGAAGAGAAGTCATCACTACCGAGAAAGTGAATACGAGGACTGCGACTTTTATATTTTTCATAGGGGGCTCATTCCATGTTTATGTTGAAAAAATATACCCAATTTCTACTGTCTCAGCAAGTAAAAAGGTTAGGATACGCAATTGCCGCCTGCTTATTGATCAACCACACGCACCTTTTCACGATGGAAAATAATGGGCGGGGCACGAAAGCGATTGGAATGGCAAATGCATTTGCTGCTGTGTCGGGCAATTGCTGGTCGATCAACTACAATCCGGCAGGCCTTGCCGCTCTCACTGTATTTCAATGCTCCGCCTTTATTGTTCCTGAACAATTTGGATTGCAAGAACTGCGGACAACGGCATTCGCGGTGGCGGAACGGTTTGATTTCGCAACGATTGGAATGAAAACAGAGAAATTCGGCTTCGATTTATACTCAGAAACAGAATTCGGACTGGCACTTGCCTCAAAGATTGATAGTACAATTTCAGCCGGGCTTAGTATCCAATATCATCGGCTTGATATTGCCCGGTACGGCACTGCCGGCAGTTTCTTCATCCATGGCGGACTCATGATGCGTGTACTGGAAAGGGTCGATGTCGGTTTCAGCGTTCACAACTTGACAGCAGCACGTCTGGGAAGAACTGGAGAGAAAATAACGCAAGAAGCAGACCTGGGAACTTGCTGGTCTCCATTTGATAATTTGCATATATCGCTTGACATGGAAAAGGACATTCGTTTCCCTGCGAGTATAAAAATGGGCATCGAGCAAATTGTGTTTTCCGCGGTTGCGCTCCGTGCAGGTGCAGCAAATAATCCGGACAAGTTTTCTATTGGGCTCGGTGTCAGGTATTCATTGTTCGAATTTGGTTATGCGGGGTACAGCCATCCAGATCTCGGCTGGACTCATCAGGTGGATCTTTCGTTCACACTTGATGAATAAAGCCACCCTGAACTCCTGGCCGCCGAAGGCACGCAGGCAGGTGGTTCAGGGTCTATGGTTTAGATTCCGGAACAAGTTCGGAATGACATACTTTTATTTTATCACACTGAACTTGTTTCAGGGTCTGAGCATAGATGCCGAAATAAATTCGGCATGACAGGCCTTTTATACTTGTCATCCTGAACTTGTTTCAGGGTCTGAGCATAGATGCCGAAATAAATTCGGCATGACAGGTCTTTTATACTTGTCATCCTGAACTTGTTTCAGGATCTAAGTATAGATGCCGAAATAAATTCGGCATGACAGGCCTTTTATACTTGTCACACTGAACTTGTTTCAGGGTCTGAGTATAGATGCCGAAATAAATTCGGCATGACAGGCCTTTTATACTTGTCATCCTGAACTTGTTTCAGGATCTAAGTATAGATGTCGATCCCGACAAAGTCAGGACGGCATGACAAATTCTCCGTCACCCTGAATTTATTTCAGGGCCTAAGCGCAAGATGCTGATTCCAATATGATCGGAACGGCAAGCTTTTGGAAAGAACAAATGAAAACCGGTTATGTCTACATCATGAGCAACTTCAAGCGGACAACATTCTATATTGGAGTCACAAATGAACTTGCATACAGGATCTACCAACATCGGGCAGGGGAAATAGAAGGATTTACGAAAAGATATTGCTTGAAATATCTTGTTTACTATGAAGACGCCGGTACAATGAGCGATGCTATTGCTCGTGAAAAACAATTAAAGAATTAGCATCGAGAATGGAAAGTCAATTTGATTAAATCTATGAATCCAGAAATGAGGGATTTAAGTTACGAAGTTATTGGAGAAGGAGAATTATATGCTGATCCCGACAAAGTCGGGACAGCATGACAGGCCTTTTATACTTGTCACCCTGAACTCGTTTCAGGGTCTAAGTATAGATGCCGATCCCGACAAAGTCGGGACGGCATGACAAACCTCCTGTGTTGCCCTGAACTCGTTTCAGGGTCTATGGTTTAGATTCCGAAACACATTCGGAATAACATACTCTTACTTTGTCATCCTGAACTTGTTTCAGGATCTAAGTATAGATGCCGATACCGACAAAGTCGGGACGGCATAACAAGCCTTTTATACTTGTCACCCTGAACTCGTTTCAGGGTCTGAGTATATATGCCGAAATAATTCATTTACAGTGTCACTGTATGTACCGTGACACACGTGTTAATATTCATACATAACTATGCGTGCTTTTTCGTTTATCTTATTCAGCACAACTGCTATATCCCTTGTCAATGCACAAGGGATGTCGTCAGTGGATACATCGTATTTATGGGAAGATACTCAATGGGAAAAAATATTAGAGACTGCCCTTCAAGCCGATGAAAATTCTTCTGCTGCTGAAGAAACGATACAGCTTGAGGACAATCCGCTGAATCTTAATACGGCTTCAGCAGAAGAGCTCCATCGAATTCCGGCACTATCAAATTTACTTGTTGCCCGCATACTTGACAGACGAACTCACGAGCGATTTACATCAATCGATGAACTGTTAGCAATCGATGGAATGACGCCGGAATTACTTTCCTTCATCCGCAAGTTCGTAAGAATTGGAAGGGTGATGAAACAATCAACTATGAACGCATCTTTTCTCACCAGAATATCAAAGGACGTTGAAGAGCGTCAGGGATTTCTCAATGGTGCGTATCCCGGGTCGCCGTTCAAAGTACTCAACCGATTTCATTGTTCCCTGGACGAGAGGAACTCATATTTATCATCCATTGTGTCCGAAATGGAAGTTGGTGTGTTGACGAAGAAAGATCCCGGAGAGCGAACTCTTACTAATTTCTCGACATATTTTGCCGGCTTTTCCGTACCGTCACTTGCTGCGCGCTTCATCATGGGAGATTATCAGATAGAAAACGCGGAAGGATTGATCTTTTGGCGCGCATCCGCATTCGGAAAGGGAAGTGACGTTATTGCACCGGCAAGGAAAAATGGCGGGGGAATTCACCCGTTCCTTTCATCCGACGAGAATTCTTTCTTCAGGGGCATAAGTGCGTCTATTGGATTCGATTCATGGCAGGTGCAGATATTGTATTCCAGCAAACCGCTGAATGCAACAATAGATTCGTTCGGCTCTATCACCGCGCTAGACAGAAGCGGGTTATTCCGCACCGAAAGCGAGCAACGAAAACAAAGTTCATCGCGCGAGTCGCTCGTCGGCTGTCGTGCATTCACCTCTTTTTTAAAAGGATTGAAAATGGGATGTACATGGTATCGTACTCGATTCGCGAATCCATTTTTACTTCCTGGTACAAACGGCGAACGTGCTTCTGAATTATGGATGGAAGGAATGGATGTTTCATTCACAAACAGAAATGTAGATATGTTCTCAGAAATCGCAGTTGATCGGGCACATGCAATTGCAGCGCTCGCAGGATTATCGTATGAACCTGCTTCCGCACTTACCTTGACATTGGTAGCCAGGAATTATCCGCCCGCATTCCAGAGTATTCACGGAAATGCTTTTGGTGAATTATCAGGACAGGTCCAAAACGAGAACGGTGTTTATATTGGAATTCGGGCACAACCGATTCCGGGTTTGTGCATATCGACGTATTACGATCAGTTTGAACATCCGCTGCCCACATACCTTTTGCCAGCTCCGTCGCTCGGCAACGATTTCCTTGTGGCTGCAGAATGGAAGCTTACAGAGCACACCGGGATAACATTTCGTTTCAAGAGAAAGGACCTGCCGTCTGCGGTAGATGAGTATGATTTGTACGGGAGATCCATGAAAGGAATAATTTCACATATTCAGCATTCTTACCGATTGACGGGTGAATTTACTTCGTCACCATCGTTGCGATTAACAAGCAGAGTCGAGTGGGTGAATACGAACTACGGTGGAATGCAACATGCAGAACAAGGAGTGTTGATGTCGCAGGCGATGAAGTGGAATTATTTTTCTCTTCTTACAATTCAAGCGAGGTTTGCAGTCTTTGAGACGGATTCGTACGAGTCGTCGATCTATGAGTTTGAAGATGAAGTTCCCGGAGCGTATTCCAATCCGGCACTTTATGGTCGCGGCATGCGGTGGTATTGTATATTGCGATATCAAATCTTTTCAAAAATGTACATTGCCGCAAAGTTCGTACAAACGGTTAAGGACGGTATCCGATCAACAGGCGCCGGCAATGATGAAATCAGCGGAGACAGTCAAAGTGTTTTGAGTGCGCAGGTGGAGGTGCGGTTTTGATGCACATAGTGGAAGGGATTTGCACTCCCGACCAACAATTATGTTTGTCACCATGATTTTGTTTCAGGGTAGGAACCATTCAAGAATAAATGATGATGCATCAAAAATATTAAATATGTCCATTTTCTTTTGCTCGTCCAAAAGAAAATTAAATAAAATCACACGAAGTGTGGTACAATATTGTTCTGAAAGTCTAATAATTGTCCGATAGAGTTGTCGGACGCACCATTAAATATTAAGTATCCAGAGGACTGCGGACAGCAAGGCCGGGTTTAATCATCACATGTGTGTAGATTTGCGTGGTACGCACATCTTTATGTCCCAATAATTCCTGCACGGTGCGGAGGTCATATCCTCCCTCCAGTAAATGTGTTGCAAACGAATGCCGTAGTGAATGAATGGTACCCGTTTTTCGTATATCGGTTTTCTGTAATGCCGATTTAAATGCACGCTGCACTACGCTTTCATCCACGTGATGGCGCTGCAGGGCTCCCGTCTCCGGATCCACAGAACATTTGGACGCCGGGAATAAATATTGCCACGTTACTTCTTTTGCTGCGCGCGGGAATTTTTTTCGGATAGCATCCGGTAAATATACATCACCACATCCGGCGGCCCGATCGTCCTGATGAAGAAGTTTCACTTTCATGATCTGCCGTTCAAGATACGGGATCAATGAAGCAGGAAGAACAGTCATGCGATCTTTTTCCCCTTTCCCCTCGCGCACAGTGATTTGCTTTCTGAGAGAGTCGATATCTTTAATCCTCAGACGCAAACATTCGAGCAGGCGCATACCGCTGCCGTAGAGGAGCGAACAGATAAGCCACGGTGTACCGTGCAGGTGCCGGAGGACAGATTGAATTTCCTCCTTCGTGAACACTACGGGAATTCGCTGTGTTCTTTTTGCCCGTACGATATGCTGCAGCATTCCGATTTTCACATGGAGAACTTCGTGGTATAAAAACAATATGGCATTGAGTGCCTGATTCTGCGTGGAAGCGGAGACCTCCTGATCCACCGCAAGTGAAGTCAGAAATTGTTCAATATGTTGTTCTTGCAATTCATAAGGATGTTTTTTTTGATGAAAGAATACGTACCGTTTTATCCATGCAAGATATGCTTCTTCTGTGCGCAGACTGAGATGCCGTGTACGTATGGCATAGCGAACCTCTTCCAACAATTTGGTGTTAGCCATTGATTTCCCCTTGACTTTTGTTCATACAAATGATAGATTAGCGATGCCGCGAGGCAAGGACATCGGCTCTTTCTGGCGTTCATTAAAGAATACCAGGTACGTAAACTCGATTGAAGTAAAAGCGTCGTGAGCGACCAAGTTTTAAATTGCATCCCGTAGGCAAATTTTAACAGATTATTTAATAGTACGCAAGCTTTTTTATATTGCCTCAGGGGAAGCTCAATGTGTTTAAAAGACTCAAAGAACAAGAAAGCAGCAGGCGGTAGGGAACTGCCAGCGGTGGGTATTTAGAGAGGCAGATCCTTTCAAATCGATACGACAGACGTAGACGAGGACTTCGCAATTCGAATGACAATACGGTCAAAACGTCTAAAAATGGCCAATTGATTACATAGCTATATATATCGTCAACTTCTCGATAGGCTTTATTTCGTTGCAGCCTATCATACGACGAGCTTATAATATACTGCATATAGCAGTCTAATACTCAAAAACAGCGGATAAACTGGCATGTGCAGTCTAATCATTGTTAGGCGGCAAAATCATAATAAACAATAAAAGGAAACTCGAAATGAAATGTATCAAGCTGTTATTTAGTCTATTTGCGATAACAATAGTCATATGTCTAGCATCGTGGTCACAAAAGAAATCTACCAATTCAATTGGGATGAAGTTCGTGGTGATCAACTCAGGAAAATTTGAGATGAGTGTGAATCGCGAAGCACATGCGATTCGAATTACGAAGAGATTCCAGTTAGGCAAATACGAGGTGACTCAGGCCCAATGGAAAGCAGTGATGGACACCAATCCGAGTCAATTTAAAGGGCCAGATCTCCCTGTTGAGAACGTGACTTGGAACGACGCGCAAGAGTTTCTGCGTAAACTGAATGAAAAGAATGATGGTTACAGCTACCGTCTACCAACTGAAGCCGAATGGGAGTATGCGGCGAGGGCTGGAGGAGATGGATGGAAGGTCGACACTGCACAGATATGGTTCGGTGGCAATTCAGAAGGTCACACACACGCTGTCGGTAAGAAGAAACCTAATGCTTGGGGACTCTACGATATGCAAGGCAACGTATGGGAATGGTGTCAGGACTGGTATGATGCAGAATATTATAAGAATAGTCCCTCAGAAGACCCTCAGGGTCCTCCATCGGGGACGATTCGAGAATACCGGGGAGGTGACTGGAGTTGTAATTTATTTTATCTTCAAGTTATCGTACGGGGTACACCGAATCTCCAAGTCAATTCAGTTGGATTTCGGTGTGTGAGGGAAACGAAGGCTCCCTGATACTTATCTTTTTAATAGGATGATCACTAATAGATCAATTTACTTTTGCCGCCTAACCAGGCGCTCAAGCTGACGGAGTTAGCGTACTGCAATTTACATGGCGAACGGTGGGTTTTCGTTGATTAAATTTGTTTATAGTACGCATGAGTTTTGTTTTTATTTATTTACATTTATCAACGGACTTGTTTAGTTTGGTGCATGTTGAGGATTTGCCACGCCGCAGCTTAGCGCCGGTCCGTTAGGCAGCACGAATGATTACATCAGCGATAATAATATTACTTTTAATTGGTGCACTTTTTCTTGTTAAAAGAATGTATCCTTTCAAAGGATTGGAATACACACGAGGGGAGGTTGCGGATATTATTGAAAATTTCTTGGACGGGCGTGGTGGTGAATGGGATTGGGATGAATTCACAAGCATTTCCATCAAAGACGCTTACTTGGATGGAATCCGTTGCAAATGCGCTTCATTGCGAGACGAATATCCACCTCAAAAACCAAACGAGTACTGCAGTGATGCTGGTGCAGCGATTATGCGAAACTTTGTAAAAGAATTACGTGAGCGTGCTGCCTAACCAGGCGCTCAAGCTGTTATGTAAAAAGTCAATATGTAGGAGAAAATATATTTACATAGACATTAGAATTTAGACAGAGAAAAAAAGCAATTATGTAATTCAAAGCTCGACG
>Ga0182021_10003914_pt1 | contig 17450 bp, 11 predicted proteins | sample 612E3MmetaG_FD_120493 | JGI IMG/M metagenome (GOLD analysis project Ga0182021, IMG submission 120493) | Permafrost microbial communities from Stordalen Mire, Sweden - 612E3M metaG (Illumina Assembly) | ecosystem: Environmental > Terrestrial > Soil > Wetlands > Permafrost | place: Sweden... | reverse complement strand
CTGGATGCTGGATGCTGGATGCTGGATGCTGGATGCTGGATGCTGGATGCTGGATGCTGGAGGATAGAGGATAGAGGATAGAGGATAGAGGATGGAATGTTAATACTTAAACCCTAATACCTAATACCTAATACCTAATACCTAATACCTAATACCTAATACCTAATGGAATGGCCAATGGCCAAATCGTAATTCGTAAATCAAAAAATTCAATCGTAAATCGTAAATCGTAAATCGTAAATCGCATTTGATGTTCTTAACCCGTCAAAATACGCCCCGCTGGCTGATCTTCCTGATCGACCTTTTCATTGTGGTCTGCTCGGTAATGCTTGCTTACCTGCTGAGATTCAACTTTGCGATCCCTACAATCGAGTTGAAACCTCTTCCCCGGATATTGGTTTACATGATCCTGATCCGTGCCTTCAGCTTTATTATTGCACGGTCGTATGCGGGCATCATTCGTTATACCAGCACATCCGACGCACTGCGTGTGGTTCTCACGATCTTATCCGGAAGTGTCATCTTTGCAATCACAAACCTGATCACTTATTTCCTGGTCAACCGGTTTTTCTTCATCCCTTTTTCGATCATCATCATCGACTTCCTCATCACCTGCCTGGCCATGGTCACCTTCCGGATGGTGGTCAAGATCGCTTTTCTGGAATTGCAACGACCCGAACGCACCCATGTGAATGTCATCATTTACGGGGCAGGGGAAGCGGGGATCACCGCAAAAAGAGTACTGGACAGGGATACCAGCACAAAGTACAAACTGATCGCTTTTCTTGACGATGATTCCGGAAAAGTGGGCAAAAAGCTTGAAGGGATTGATATTGTCAGTCCGGATAAACTGGAAACCCTGCTCGGGACGCATACCGTCGAACAGGTGATCCTTGCGATCCAGCAATTTGATACCCACCGCAAACAGGAATTGGTCGATCTCTGCCTCGATCATGATGTGAAGGTTCTCACTGTCCCCCCCATGATGAAATGGATCAACGGGGAACTCAGTTTCAACCAGATCAAAAAGATCAAGATCGAGGATCTGCTGGAACGGGAGGAGATCCGGCTGGACGACCGGCAGATACGGGCAGAACTTTCGGGAAAAACCATCATCATTACCGGGGCGGCAGGTTCCATCGGGAGCGAACTTGCACGGCAGATCATGAGATTTCATCCCCTCAACCTGCTGCTGATAGACCAGGCGGAAACCTCCATGCATGAGCTGGAACTGGAATTTGAAGAAAACTATCGTGACCGGCATCCCCGTTTCCTCATTGCAGATATCCGGAATGCTGCACGGATGGGTAACATCTTCCGTGAATCAAAACCCGATATTATTTACCATGCAGCCGCCTATAAACATGTGCCGGTGATGGAAAGCAACCCCTCAGAAGCAATTCTGACCAATGTAAACGGAACACGCATCCTTGCAGATCTTGCCGTAAAATACAAGGCGAATAAATTTATCATGATCTCGACCGATAAGGCGGTAAATCCAACGAGTGTCATGGGAGCGTCAAAAAGGATCGCAGAGATCTATACCCAATCTTTAAACCGTAACGGCCAGCCCCGGTTTATTACTACACGTTTCGGGAATGTACTCGGTTCGAACGGATCGGTAATTCCCCTTTTCCGGAACCAGATTGAAAAAGGAGGACCTGTCACCGTCACCCACCCGGATATCACCCGGTATTTCATGACCATCCCGGAAGCCTGTGCGCTGGTGCTTGAGGCAGGCACGATGGGCAAGGGAGGAGAGATTTTTATTTTTGACATGGGGCAATCCGTGCGCATCGTGGATCTTGCCAAAAGAATGATCAGCCTGTCAGGGTTGACCCTTGGAAAAGATATCCAAATCAGGTTCACTGGCCTTCGCCCGGGAGAAAAGCTGTTTGAAGAGCTGTTGAACAGTAAGGAGAATACAATCCCGACCCATCATCCCCGTATTCTTATCGCCAAAGTTAGAGAATATGATGCAGGGGAAGTTGCCCTTCAGATCAATGAACTGATCCGGCTTGCAGGTTCCGGGCACGAGAAAGAAGTGGTGCAGAAAATGAAAACCATCGTACCGGAATTTAAAAGCCAGAATTCAGTTTTCGAAGAACTGGACCAAAGCTAATTTACGATTTACGGTTTACGATTGAATTTTAAGATTTACGATTTCAGATTTTTATTTTCGCTATTTCGCTATTTCGCCATTTCACTATTTATGATAACCATCCTTGGTCCTACAGCTTCTGGTAAGACTGCCCTCGCCGTTCAACTTGCCTACAAACTCAATGGGGAAGTGATATCAGCGGATTCACGGCAGGTATATCGCGGCATGTCGATTGGAACGGGTAAGGACCTGTCTGAATATACAGTAAACGGGGTGAAAGTGCCGTACCATCTCATTGATATTACCAACCCCGGATATGAGTATAACATTTTCGAATACCAGCGTGATTTTTTAAAAGCCTGGAACGATATCACTTCGCGGGGAAAATTGCCTGTACTTTGTGGTGGATCCGGAATGTATCTTGAATCTGTACTGAGAAAATACCGGCTGAAGAAAACTGAACCCGGTGGAGAAACCTATAATTCCCTCTCACAAAAAACAGATGAGGAATTGAAGGAAATGCTGTTTTCCTTCAAAACCCCTCACAATACAACCGACCTTCTTGACCGCAACAGGCTGATCCGGGCCATCCTGATCAGCATGACGCCCGATGAAAAGGCGGGAGAAATGGTTTTCCCGGATCAAATGCCTTCCCTCGTTTTCGGGATTCATTGGGAAAGAACCCTGCTTCGTGAAAGAATAACCAAACGGTTGCAAACCCGGCTTGAACAAGGAATGATTGAAGAAGTAAAGGAACTTCTGAACCGGGGAATGACCGCTGATCAGATCAAATTTTACGGACTTGAATACAGATACATCATGCTCTATCTTGAGCAGCAAATGGATTATAATGAGATGTTTATACGGCTGAATATTGCCATACATCAGTTCGCAAAACGTCAGATGACCTGGTTCAGGAAGATGGAAAGAAACGGGATCCTGATATTTTGGTTGGATGGAACAGCATCCCTGGAAAACAATCTGGAAAGGATCCAGAAAAAAATATTTTCCATTCGGGAATAATTTATATTGTTTTTTTAAAAAATTGAATATCTTTGTGAACAGTAACCCAATCATTATTAATAAAAACCAACAGACCATGAAAAGAATTAACTTTCTTCTGATTATTGCTGTCGTTTTCCTCGGTGCAACAATCGTATTATCCGGTTGTAAAAAGAAATCCGATACGACTCCCACGGTAACAACCGTAAAAGGAACAGCCAGTTTTCCTGCCGGGGTTTCCGGTGACCTCTCAAATTGCAAGGTTAGCCTTTATACAGGTCTTACCGAGTGGGACAACAACAATCCTGTGAAATATGTTTCCGTTGTAGGAAGTGGCGCAAATGTAGTGTTTTCCATGACCGGTGTTCTTCCTGGCAACTACTACCTGGATGTATGGAAAGATATTGACAATAGCGGGACCTGGACATCCGGAGATTATGTCGGATGGTATGGAACGGGTAGCTATGGCGCCCCCGCATTGACGCAATTCCAGATCAGTGAAGGTGGAACGTTTTCCGTAGCCATCACCATGTACATGATTGCTAAGTAACAAAAAAATATAATAAAAAAAAAGGCTGCCTGAACAGGCAGCCTTTTTTTTATTTTGTTTTATCAGGGAATGGCGGGGGCGGCGGTAATTCTTTCGGCCATGATTTTAATTCATCCTGCATCTCCTGGATTGCTTTGTTCAGTTGCTGGTCTTCACCAGCATATTCCTTTGCAGGATCGTTGTCGACAATGATATCGGGATCCACTCCATGGCCTTCTATAATCCAGGATTTCCCTTCGTTATCATAAGGGGCAAACTCAGGCCGCATCATCATACCGCCATCGATGAACGGGAGGGATCCACGGATTCCGACTACTCCGCCCCATGTTCTGAGACCAATGGCTTTCCCGATCTTCATCTTCTTGAACTGGTATGGGAACAGATCGCCGTCGGATGCTGAATACTGGTCGATCAGGATGCATTTCGGGCCCCATTGCATTTCCAGCCTGCCCGGATGCGAGGCAGTATTCCTGCTCATCTCGATCATCGTCATCTCACGGGCAAGGCGCTCGATGATCATCGGGGAAACATTTCCTCCGCCATTGCCGCGGTCATCGATGATCAGGGCACGTTTGTTCAGCTGCGGATAGAAATGTTTTACAAATTCATTCAGTCCTTCAACGCCCATATCCGGAATGTGTATATAACCGACCTCTCCGTTGGTGGCATCACTCACCTTCTTAATGTTGTTCTGAACCCAGTTGTAGTAATAAAGCCCGGCTTCTGCATCGGTGGGAATCACAAGTGTTTTGTGTGCTCCGGCTTCAGAAGGCGAACCGTTTACGGTCAATTCAACCTGCACGCCCGCCTTATTGATAAAAGCCTCATACAGGTTGTTCAGGTTTTTTACCGATTGCCCGTCAACAGCAATGATATAGTCGCCCTGCTTTACATTCACACCCAGTTCGGAGAGCGGAGAACGCGATTCGTTGGTCCAGTTCTCCCCTTTCAGGATCTCATCAATTTTATAATATCCCGAAGGATCTCTTGATATCCTGGCGCCCAGCATTCCCATTTTGATCCTTTTCGGATCCGGTTTGTCACCTCCGCCAACATAGGAATGTCCGATGCTGATCTCACCAACCATCTCACCGAGGATGTATGTCAGGTCATTCCGGTTATTGACATAGGGAAGAAGAGGTTCATATTTCTTTTGGATCGCCGGCCAGTCCAGGCCCTGCATATTCGGGGCATACAGAAAATACTTCATCTGTCGCCAGGCTTCGTGATAGATCTGGTTCCACTCTGCTTTCAGGTCAACCATTACTTTCATATTCGTAAGGTCCATCCAGTCTTTTACATCAGTTTTACCTTTGGGAAGATCGATCACCGCATACTTTCCGAAGGAATTAACCAACATTTTCTTGGTATCAAAAGAGATCTCATAGCCATTGAAATCACCCAGGTCGGATTCCTTTTTGTCTTTCAGGCTGAACATTTTCAGGGATGGGCGTTCTCCCCTTCTTCCTCCTTTAACATAATAAACATAATCTCCGATGGCAGTCACATTGAAATAGGTGGAAGCATCGATGGGCAGGACTTCGATCCGGTCGATGATCCCGTCAAGGTCGATCTTAACATCCACCACCGTTTTGGAATCACCTTCTTTCTTCTCCTCTTTTTTACCCTCTTTCTTTTCCGGTTTTGCTGCTGCATCAGCCTTTTCATCTTTCTTTATACTAACCTCATCATTTTCAGGAGCAAAGGGATTCGGAGTGCTTTTCGCAAGGGTGACAAAATAGATCTTCATCATATCCGTATAGGCATGGTTCCATTCTGTCCAGCTATAGATCGGGTTAAAGTCGCGGAAGGAGGTGAAGAACAGGTACTTCCCATCACTGCTGAAATGGGGTTCGCTGGATTCATACCATCCATCGGTAACCGGGGTTTTGATTTTTGAAGCCACTTCGTAAAGGTAGATCTTCGTTGAGGATCCCTGAACGGGGCGGGCATAGGTAATCCATTTGTTGTCGGGCGACCACCCATATTGATTGAATTCCCCATCCGTAGCCTGGTCGACTAGGGTAACCTCTTTCGAATCGACATCAACATATTGCAACCGCAGCATTTTATCTGCCCAGAGAAGCTTTTTTCCATCGGGCGACCATGCCATATCGTATTTGTAGGTATCGGCATTTTTTGTAATCTGAACAGGTTCACCGCTGCCGTCCTGATTTTGAAGGTAGATCTCATCCTCACCGGTTCTATCGGAAACATAGGCGATGGTTTGGCCATCGGGTGACCAGTTCACATTGCGTTCATGCACACCGGAAGTACGGGTAAGGTTTTTGGTTATACCGGTCTTCGCAGGAACAGTCCAGATATCGCCGCGGGCATCAAAGGCAACTCTTTTCCCATCAGGTGAAAGGGAGGAAGAATTGATGATCTTGCTGGCATCCTTCAGGGAATTCCGGGCATTTATAAAATCATCACTGATGCGGATGGTTATCTTATTTGTTTTCTGGGTTGCAAGGTCGAAGTCATAAATAAAACCTCCGTTTTCAAAAACGATGGCATCATCCCCTAAAGATGGGAACTTGCAATCGAACTCGGTAAAGTTGGTGACCTTTTTTGTTTCCTTTGACTTCAGGTCATAGCAATAAAGGTTGACAGGACGCTCCCGTTCCGACATAAAATAGATCTTATCGCCGGTCCACATGGGAAATATATCCTGGACAATGTTATTGGTCAGATTTTCGGTTTGTTTTGTTTTAAAATCATAGATCCACACATCATCCGCCATTCCGCCTTTGTAATATTTCCAGGTACGAAATTCACGAAAGACCCGGTTGTAAGCGAGCCTGCTTTTATCCGGCGAATAGCTGCAGAATCCTCCGACAGGAAGGGGCAGTTCTTCCGGTAAGCCGCCATTCACATTGACCAGGAACAGCTGGCCCTTAAAATCATTAAAACTCTGCTTCCTCGACCGGAAGAGAATGTTTTCATTGTCTTTCCAGGTCATTACAATATTGTTGGGGCCCATACGGTCGGAGATATCATCCCTCCCCAGGGTAGCAGTATAAGTGAGGCGCTTGGGGATCCCGCCTTCTGAAGGTATCAGGTAGACCTCGGTATTCCCGTCGTATTGTCCGGTAAAGGCAATATGTTTCCCATCCGGGGAAAACCGTGCGAACATTTCATAACCATTCTCATCGTTGGTCAGCTTACGGGCCATACCCCCGTTACGATCCACCGTATACAAGTCGCCGGCACAGGTAAACACAACCTGGTTCCCATGAATAGCCGGGAACCTCAGCAAACGGGCTTCATCCTGGGCCATCACCAGATAGCACAGGAAAAGAGCCGGAATCATCAGAAGAGTTTTTTTCATAAATCTATTTTTTTAGATGGAAAATGTTGTAAAGACAAACAAATTTATTCACAATCCGGATAGAACAAGACAAAAATCGGCAAAGTTGTTTAAATACTTGTTAAAGTGTGCGTTTTTAGGCATAGCTTTCTTCCCGTACGGCAAATTTTTATCTACCTTTGCGGCGCTTTTCAGGAATCAGTCGGTGGGTCGTTATCCTGTCAACCGAATGTCTTGCCAGTACAGAAAAACTTTCAATCCAGAAATCAAAATCAGTTATCCATGAGCCAAAAGAAACACGGATTTAATTCCAAACTCATTCATGGCACAGGTGTTCATGATCCACTTGGAAGTGTGATCACACCGATCTATCAGACTTCAACATTTTCATTCGAAACCGCCGAAGAAGGAGCAAAATGCTTTTCCGGCGAAAGCAATGGTTACATCTATACACGTATCGGAAACCCTACCATCTCTGATCTTGAAAAGACCATCGCCCTTCTTGAGAATGGCTTCGGAGGAATCGGCACTTCTTCCGGGATGGGTGCTGTAAATGTCGTTTACATGGCAATGCTTGGCGCCGGGTCACATATCGTCAGCCACAATGCCGTTTATGGACCTGCCCGCGGCGTCATCGAAGGAACCTGGTCAAGGTTTGGCGTCGAATCCTCCTATATTGACACCACAGATCTTAAGCAGGTGAAGAAAGCCATCCGTCCCAATACCCGGCTGATATACCTCGAAACACCCGCCAACCCGACCATCGGCATATCTGATATCCCTGCCATCTGCGAGATCGCACACCGTCATAACATCCCGGTTTGTGTCGACAATACCTTCTGCAGCCCTTACCTTCAGAAACCCCTCGACCTGGGAGCAGATATCGTGCTGCATTCCATGACGAAGTTCATCAACGGGCATGCAGATATCGTTGGAGGAATCATCGTTGCGAAAAAAGAGGAGGATTATAAGAAACTCCGGGCCATGATGGTAATTCTCGGGTGCAACATGGATCCTCACCAGGCATTTCTCACGCGCAGGGGCCTTAAAACCATGGGAATCCGTATCGACCGTGCACAGGAGAATGCAATGAAGGTTGCTGAATTCCTTGAGGCCCATCCGAAAGTGGGTTGGGTAATGTACCCCGGGTTAAAATCCCATCCTCAGTATGACCTTGGCAAAAGACTGATGAAAGGATCCGGAGCCATGATCAGTTTTGGGTTAAAAGGCGGAATTGAAGCCGGACGAACCCTGATGAACAGCGTGGAACTTTGTGTGCTTGCCGTTTCGCTAGGAGGTATTGAAACCCTGATCCAGCATCCCGCATCGATGACGCATTCCAAATTGTCGGCAGAAGCCAAACAACAGGGAGGCATCTCCGACGACCTGGTCAGACTATCCGTTGGCATCGAAGACGTGGAAGATATCATCGAGGATCTGAGCCAGGCATTAGATCAAGTAGCGAAGTAGCGAAGTAGCGAAGTAGCGAAATAGCGAAATGGCGAAATAGCGAAATGGCGAAATAGCGAAAATTTCGTAAGTTTACGTTCTTTTTGTCAACAGTAAAAGAATGTTCCGGAATTTCACCTTCGTTGTTCTGCTTATTTCATTCCTCCTCTCCCCATCGCTCCGGGCTCAGAAAGTGGCGCTTGTGCTCAGTGGCGGAGGTTCCAAGGGAGTTGCGCACATCGGCGTGATCCGGGCGCTTGAAGAGAACCACATTCCCATTAATTATATTGTAGGCACCTCTATCGGAGCCATCGTCGGGAGCCTTTATGCAAGCGGATACACGGCCGATGAGATGGAACATCTCATGGATTCTGAAGCTTTTCAACGCTGGGTGGCAGGGGTAATGGATGACCGGTACATTTATTATTACCGGAAGGAAGATCCCAACGGGGGATGGGTTTCCATGGATTTTGCTTTCACTAAAAAACTGACCTCCCAGCTTCCCACCAACCTCATCTCTCCCTACGAGATGGATTATGCCTTCCTTCAGATCCTGGGAACTGCATCCGCAGCCTGTCGAAGCAACTTTGACAGTCTTATGATCCCCTTCCGCTGTGTGGTGGCAGACGTTGATTCCACACAAAAAATCGTCCTGGGTAAGGGCGACCTCAGTAGTTCAGTGCGGGGCTCCATGAGCATCCCTTTTGTTTTTAAACCCATTACCATCAATGGAAAGCTCGTCTTCGACGGCGGGATGTACGACAATTTCCCTACCGATGTTGCCGTAAAGGAGTTTCACCCGGATGTGATCATTGGCAGCAGGGTTGCCGAACGGTACAGCAGCCCTAACCGGGAGGATGTCGTTTCCCAGTTGCTGAGCATGCTGATGGCCAGGCAGAACGACAGTATCCCCTTTCCCAATTCCGTGTTGATTGCCCCCAACCTTCCCCGTATCAACATCATCAGTTTTACGAAAATCCATGAACTTGCAGACAGCGGCTACCAGGCTGCCAGGAGAAAGATCACCGACATACGAAAGCTCGTAAAAGATTCACTGGATCCAAGGATCCTGGCGCAAAGACGGGACGTTTTTCACAAAAAAGAACCCGTCATTGTTTTTGATTCCATTCATATCAGCGGATTAAACGCTGCACAAACCCGCTATGTGATCCAGATCCTGAAACATGGAAAAAGGTTTGTCAGCACGGAAGATCTGAAAAAGCAATATTTCCGCTTCATCAATGAAGGATTTATCAAAGGGATCCATCCCATTGCCAGATACAACGAGGTTTCAGGATATTACGATCTTTATCTCGATATCCAGAAAGCCGAGAATTTCAATCTCCAGTTTGGGGGAAACATCAGCCTGGGTGCGAACAGCCAGGGATTCCTGGAACTCCAGTACAAATACCTCTGGACCAAAGCCCTCAGGTTCATGATCAATGGCTATATGGGGCGGTTCTATAATTCCGTGAAAGCCAATGCAAGGATCGATTTCAATTCAAAGGTCCCATGGTTCATGGAAGCAGGATATACCTATAACCATTATGATTATTTTGCAACGACGACCTATTTCTTCGATGATAAAACGCCGTCATATGTCAGGCAACGTGAAAATTTCGGGGATATACGCATCGGAATGCCTGTGACCAATAAGGGAAAACTGAATTTCAGTTCCACTTATTCCTTTAACAGCAGCAAATATTACCGTGAAAATACGTTCTCCCGTTTTGATACTGCCGATCAGACAAGTTTTAATTTTATCAACCCGGAACTTTGTTTCGAATTGAACAACCTCGACAGGAAGCAATATGCAAGTGCCGGAGCATTTTTTAAATTGGCGCTGGGATACGTGAACGGGGATGAAAATTACATGCCCGGAAGCCTGGCCTTCAGCAAGAAGGAATTCTATGCCAACCATTCCTGGTTTTACGTAAAACTGCTCTATGATAATTATTTCGATTCCTGGGGACCATTTAAGTTTGGCCTTTATACGGAAGTTCATCTTTCCAATCAGCCGCTGATGAACAATTATACATCAACCATCCTCAATATCCCCGAGTTCCACCCGGTTCCGGAAATGCAAACCCTGATGATGCCGGCTTACAGGGCAACCAGCTTTGCAGGTTTGGGATTAAAGACCGTTGTAAGGCTTTATAAAAAAATTGAGTTCAGGCTGGAAGGTTATGTTTTCCAGCCTTACCGGGAAATCGCCGAGAACCCGGTTGATCAGACTGCCATGCTCCAGCCTGTACTTTCCGACCGCGCCTGGATAGGTTCAGCTGCTCTCGTCTACAATACCTTCATCGGACCGATCAGCCTGGGCGTCAATTATTACGATAAGATGGCCGTGCCCTTTACCATCAATGTTAATATCGGGTATATGCTGTTTAACAGGAAGGCTCTTCCCTAGCTGGCAAACAGGTGAACTGGTGAACTGGCGAGTGAGCGAGTAAGAAAACAGCGAATAATACAAAATCCTGTACTCATACTTTATGAACTTTACGAACTTTACAAACTTTATAACTCCCTGGCTTTCAATTATCAATTGTCAATTATCAATTGTCAATTAAAAGTGCTACTTTTGCAATTCAATCTATCATTATACCGGCCCCGGTCGGACGCTGAAATCAAGTACAATGTTTAATTTGTTGGAAACCATTAATGAAAAAATCAGAAAACACCCATCAGATTCCTGAATCTGAGAATACTCCGCTTCAGGAAGAGAATTCTTCATCTGTTGAGCAAACAGAATCCGAAATTAAAGAAACACTACCCACTGAATCCGTTCAGACCGAAGAAGAAAAACCAACTGAGGAATTCCACGAAATTCTCCCTGAAATAAAGGAGGAACAAACCGAAGATGTGCCTTCGGAAGAAAATAACCTTTCTGAAAAACTCCCGGAGATTATTCCTGAGAGAAAGGAAGAACCTGCAGAAGTGCCTTTGGAAGAAATCGATCCCGCAGGACAAATCCCGGATATTCTCCCTGAAACAGAAGAGGACCTGAATGAAGATGAACCTTCGGAGGAGAATAAACCTTCTGAAAAGCTCCCTGAGATTCTTCCTGAGTTAAAGGAAGAACCTGCAGAAGATGATCTCCCGGAAGAAATTTCAGAACACGAGGCCCAGCAGTTGGAAGAGGATCTCAACACCTTCTCGCGGGAACAACTGGTCAATGAGCTGGAAAAGGCGGTCCATGAGCCTGACCTGAATACGGTTAAAACCAGGATTGCCCTGATCAAAGTTGCCTTCCTGAAGAAGAAGAAAGAAGAAAATTTACAACAATACGAAAAAATCGCTGCCGAGGAAGGCCATAAGGAATTACCTCCCGCTGTGGAAGACTCCCTGGAAACCCGGTTCAACGAATTCTTCAATATATACAAAGCAAATAAAGCCCGGTTCAATGAAGAACAGGAAAAGATCAAGCTCCTGAACCTGAAGAAGAAGAACCAGATCCTTGAAGAACTGAGGGTGCTGGTGAGTTCGGAAGAGACCCTGAAGAAGACCTACGATGAGTTTAAAACCCTTCAGGACCGGTGGAAAGATATCGGGATGGTTCCGCGCACTGAGATCAACAACCTCTGGCAGAACTATCATTTCCTGGTTGAGAAATTTTTTGACAAGGTCAAGCTGAACAAGGAACTGAAAGACCTTGACCTGAAAAAGAACCTGGAAGCTAAGATTGCCCTTTGCGAGAAAACGGAAGAACTGCTCCTCGAAACTTCGGTGCTGAAAACCTTCAAGAAACTTCAGAAATATCATGAAGAATGGAAGGATATCGGACCCGTGCCCATCGACAAAAAAGACGAGATCTGGGAACGCTTCAAGAATACTACCGACAAGATCAATGAACTCAGGCGCGAACATTATTCCAAGGTTGAAGACGAACAACAGAAGAACCTTGAGACAAAATCCGCGCTTTGTGAGCAGGCCGAAGAGGTACTTACGCTCCCCAATGAAACGGTGAAAGACTGGCAAACCAACACCAACAAGGTCAATGAACTTCTGAAGATCTGGAAAAGCATCGGTCCTGTTCCGCAGAAAACCAATACAGAGATCTGGAACCGGTTTAAATCGTCGCTTGATAGTTTCTTTGCCAATAAAAAGGATTTTTTCGATAAGCTGAAAGACCAGCAGGTTCAGAATTACAACCTGAAGGTGGAACTTTGCATGCAAGCCGAATCGCTGAAGGCCAGTACCGACTGGAAAAAAACCTCCAACGACCTTATCCGGATGCAGAACGAATGGAAATCACTGGGTCCTGTTCCGAAGAAATACTCTGATAAAATATGGAAACGGTTCAGGGCAGCCTGCGATGCGTTCTTCAATGCAAAATCCTTCTATTTCTCGAACCTGCAATCCAACGAAGCGGAAAACCTGAACAAAAAGACCGATCTCATCAGGCGGCTGAAAGAGTCCCAGTTTGGAGCCGATAAGAACGAAAACCTGAATGTCCTGAAGAATTTCCAGCGTGAATGGACCGAAATCGGCCATATCCCGATAAAAGAAAAAGACAAACTTCAGAATGAATTCCGGACCATCATCAATGAATGCCTCGACAAGCTGAAGATCAGCGAAGTTGAAATGACCGCCCTGTCTTACCAAACCCATCTTGAATCCCTCAAAAATGATCCCCAGTCAAAGCGTTTGATCAGCAAAGAACGGGAGATCCTTTCGGGGAAGATCACTAAGATGAAGGAAGACATTAACCTTTGGGAAAACAACATAGGCTTCCTCGCCAACTCGAAGAATGCTGTGATCCTGAAAGAAGAGTTCGTGAAGAAGATCGACAAAGCGAAGAGCGATGTCAAGGTGATGGAGGCCAAGCTGAAGCTGCTGAAAACGCAGTAGTCTGGATGCTGGATGCTGGATACTGGATGCTCGATGCTGAATGCTGGAAATTACAGATTAACCTGCTGACTCACCAGTTCACCAGATCACCAATTCACCAGTAAGTATATGTCTGGAAATTCTATCGGTAAATCTTTGGTATTAACCACCTTCGGCGAGTCGCACGGACCTGCCACGGGAGGAATTCTTGATGGTTTTCCTTCCCTGATCGATATTGACTTTGATTTCCTTCAATCAGAACTGAACCGCCGCAGAACAGGACAAGCATTCTATTCTTCTTCCCGTAAGGAGGATGACCTCTTTGAAATCCTCTCGGGCGTTTTTGAAGGAAAATCCACCGGTGCGCCAATCGCCTTCCTGGCGAAAAATACAGATGCTAAACCAGAACATTACCAGCAATTAAAAGAATCTTACCGTCCCTCCCATGCCGATTTTACCTGGGAAAAGAAATTCGGGATCCGCGATTATCGCGGCGGAGGAAGGGCTTCGGCCAGGGAAACACTGGCCAGGGTCATTGGCGGGGCACTGGCAAAATTGTACCTGCGGAAACAAGGCATTTCTGTAACGGGTTATGTTTCGCAGATCGGCCAATTCAAACTGAACGACAATTTCAAGCTGGAGGATAGTAGTGCCGTGCTCTCCAGCCAGATTGGCTGCCCCGACCCCTTTACCGAGGTCGCAATGATCGCATTGCTGGAAACAGTGAAAGCTAAAGGGGATACACTGGGCGGTATCATCTCCTGCAGCATCCAAGGCGTTGCTGCCGGATTGGGAGAGCCGGTCTTTGACAAGCTTTCCGCCGACCTAGCCAAAGCGATGATGAGCATTCCTTCTGCAAAAGGCTTTGAAATGGGCTCAGGTTTTTCTGCCGCAGGAATGAAAGGTTCGGAACACAATGATCTCTTCCTCAACCGGAACGGGGTCATCACTACCGCAACAAACCGTTCAGGCGGGATCCAGGGCGGTATCTCAAATGGAAACGAGATCTTTTTCCGGGTAGCCTTTAAACCTGTGGCATCGCTGATGAAAGACCAGGAAACCGTAAACCGTGCAGGTGAAAAGGTTGTGCTGAAAGGCAAAGGCAGGCACGACGTATGTGTGGTTCCCCGTGCCATCGTAATCGTGGAAGCCATGGCAGCATTGGTCATCGCCGACCACCATCTCAGGCTGAGGCCAGTGGCAGGGTAAAACTGAAAACACTTCCTTCCCCCGGTGTGCTTTCCACCCAGATGTGCCCTTTTTGCTTTGTGATAAAATCTTTTGAGATGGCAAGTCCGAGCCCGGTACCGCTTTGCGTCGATCCGGGGACTTTGAAAAACTTCTCAAAGACCTTATCAAGGTATTGTTGTTCAATTCCATTCCCGAAATCCCTCACCGAAAACTTCACCTCTTTCTCTTCGGCCACCACTTCAAGGATGACTTCCCGTCTTTCACCCGAATAATGAATGGCATTATTTACAAGGTTAATAAGTACCCAGGCGGTTTTTTCCGAATCAGCATTAACAAAAGGAAGGTTCTCCTTGATGTTCAGGATCATTTTGATCCCGTTCTGCTCTGCTTGGTAATTCATGGCCTGCAGGGTATAATCCACAATCTCTTTCGGATCGGTGGCCTGGGTATGAAGCAGGATGTTTCCGGTTTCAACCTGTGTAAGATCCAGGAGTTCCCCGGTGATCTTCGACAACCGCACTACCTCTTCACGGATATTCCGGACGATGACCGATTGATCTTCGTTCAAACTTCCAATCCTGGCATCTTCAAGTAGTTTCAGATTCAGACGGGCAGAGGCAATCGGGTTTTTCAGTTCATGAGAGATCGTAGCGATGAAACTGGTCTTGGCATCATCAAGTTCCTGAAATTTGGTAATGTTCCGGAGAATGATGAGATGGCCGATCACAGCAGCATCGCCTCCTCCGGTGGGACTGATCTGGACGTCAGATATATCTTTTGAAAAATAGGATTGCCGTCCACCGGAAACAATCTTAATGGGTGTGATTTCCTTGGTCTTATACGATCCGTTTACCAGGTCACGGACAATATTCTGAAATAAGTCATTCCGGGCTGCCACATCCGGCGCATATTGCCCCACCACATCTTCCTGTTTCAAACCAAGCAGAATACAGGCAACAGGATTTGCAAAGATCACCCTGTTGTTTTCATCCAATCCGAAAATAGCATCGTTCATGGTACTGATGATGGCCTCGATCCGTTTTTTCTCAAAGAGGATCTGGGACAGGTTGCTCTTTTCAAATTCGTTCAGCTTTATGGCCATCGTATTAAATGCCTCTGCAACCTCTCCGAATTCATCCCTCGAATGAAAATGCAATTGCTGATCGTAATTCCTGCGGGCAATCTCCTTGATCCCCTGAGTCAGCTCACGCACCGGGTTGGCAATGTTTTTTGGCAGGTTCAGCAACAGGGTGAAAGATAAAACAAAGCACAAGGTTCCGATGATCGAAATGAACAGGTATGCCTGGTGAGAGGTATCTTCAAGCTTGGCATTCTTCCGGATAATCGCCTCCATATTGATCTCCGATACCGCCGTTATATTTTTCTTGACATCCCGGTATGTCGGTAAGAGCCTGACAAAGTAAATCTCTTTCCGGTCAGAATTACCGGTCTTCGCACTATTAAAAATATCCGTGTATTCCTCGAAAGCAGATCGCAGTTGTACAGCAATCTCCTGCTCACCTGCCTCTGTGACATTGGTTTCTTCGTCCTGCAGGTTTTTTTCAAAACTCCTGACCAGTCCGGCATAAGAACTATCGATATTCATTTCCATCCCGGAGAAGAGCCAGGCTGTCTGAAGGTCCTTCATTTCATCCAGATCCACTGACATGTGCTTTGCAGAAACAATTGATTTGTAATTGTCCTTGAACATGGCATCCGCATAATTGGAAAGGGTATAGATATATGCAGAACTGACAACCCATAGTATTACGATGACCAGGAACAGGAAACCCAGTCCGATGAATAATTTCGATTTTATTTTTAGTTTCATGGCAATGGTTTTTTATGATACAATGATCAGGTCGATCTTGGTTCCGGCAAGTTTTTTCAACAGTTTCCGCAATGTATTCTCATGGAAAAGATATTTCTTCAGGGTATACGATGGAACCCCTACCAGGATCGTGCTTATCTGTTTTTCGACTGCGACCGAGAAGATGGTTCCGGCGATGTTATTACTTTTTACTTTAACGACTTCCCCTCCCAGTTCTGTTGCAAGTTTCAGGTTGTTCAGGAGGAAGCGTTGATCGGAAAGCCGGATCTTATCAAAAGCTTCTCCGGATGTCTGCACATAAAGAACGAGCCAGTTCGAGGTATAATAATTCGCCATCCTGGAAGTCTTGCGAATGATTTTTTTGGCTGTTTTCTGGTTCGTGGTAATACAGGCAAGAAATTTTTCCGGTCGCCTTTTTGCAGAAAATATCTCCGTGTCTATCTTCCGTTCCACCTGGCCTGCCACTTCTTTCAAGGCCAGTTCCCGTAATTGCAGGATCTTTTCCGGCTGGAAAAAGTTCTTCAGTGCGATTTCCACAGTCCCTTCCTTGTAGATCTTTCCTTCTTTCAGCCGGGTAATCAGTTCATCGGCCGGTAAATCGATGTTCAGGATTTCATCTGCCATTCCCAGGAGATGATCCGGAATACGTTCCTGTACCGTAACGCCTGTGAGTTCTTCAATCTCGCCGCTCAGACTGTCGATGTGCTGGATATTGACGCAGCTTATCACATTGATCCCTGCTTCGAGGATCTCCACTACATCCTGCCAGCGTTTTTCATGTTTCGACCCGGGAATGTTGGTATGGGCAAGTTCATCCACAATGACGATCTCCGGCCGGATATTCAGTATTGCCTGAAGATCCATCTCTTCCAGTTCTTTGCCTTTGTAAAACACCTTTCTCCTTGGAATCAGAGGCAACCCTTCCAGTACTCTCTCCGTGTCTTTTCTGCCATGGGTTTCAATATAACCGATCTGTACATCGATTCCTTTTTTCAGCAATCCCCTGGCTTCCTTCAGCATACGATAGGTCTTCCCAACACCGGCAATCATGCCGATGTAAAGTTTGAACTTTCCTTTGCGCGACTGGCGGATCAGTTCAAGAAACCGTTCCACATTTTGTTCCTTTTTCTCTTCTTCAGACATAAAAACAATATGTCAAATGATCTTATTACAAAAGTATTAG
>Ga0182021_10003912_pt1 | contig 17450 bp, 17 predicted proteins | sample 612E3MmetaG_FD_120493 | JGI IMG/M metagenome (GOLD analysis project Ga0182021, IMG submission 120493) | Permafrost microbial communities from Stordalen Mire, Sweden - 612E3M metaG (Illumina Assembly) | ecosystem: Environmental > Terrestrial > Soil > Wetlands > Permafrost | place: Sweden... | reverse complement strand
CTTTGGCGGCGCGAAAATGGTGCATGTGCCCTACAAGGGCGAGCCGCCCGCGATGACCGACCTGGTCAGCGGCAGGGTGCAGGTGATGTTCGCCTCGTCGACCACCGCGCTCCCCTTCGTCCGCGACGGCAAGTTGCGCGCGCTCGCGACCACCAATGCGAAGCGCACGGCGCAGTTGCCCGAGGTACCGACCATGGCCGAGGCGGGCATGCCACGCTTTTCCATTGGGTCCTGGGCCGCCCTGTTCGGCCCGGCAAAAATGCCGAAGGATGTGCTGGAGCGCATCAACAACGAGGTGAACGCAGCGATGAAACGGCCGGAGGTGCGCGAGCAGTTTGAGCGCCAGGCCTTCGAATACGCCAGCTCCACGCCGGAGGAACTGGGCGCTTTCCTCAAGGATCAGCTCGACGTGTGGGGCCGCACCATACGCGAGTCCGGCCTTAAACCTGAGTAGCCACCGGGCTACGTTACCCTCTCTGCAGAATGCGTCCTAGGAGCCGAGTGCAGCCTGCTCTTTCAGGTGGCACACCACCCGCACGCCGAGATCCGGGGCGAGGCAATCGAAAATCTTCGGTTCAGGCATCGCCCGCAGCCAGGTGAGTTGGCGTTTGGCGAGCTGCCGCGTCGCGTAGATGCCCCGGTCGCGCAGGGCGGCGCGGTCGTACCTGCCTTCAAGATATTCCCAGGCCTGGCGGTAGCCGACGCAGCGCATCGACGGCAGGCCCGGGTCGAGCGCATATTTTCGGCGCAGGTCGGCGAGTTCCTCGACCAGGCCCGCGGCCAGCATCGCTTCGAAGCGCAACGCGATGCGCCGGTGCAACGCCGCCCGGTCTGACGGAACCAGCGCCAGCGGCACGAAACGCTGCTGCGCCTGATCCGCCACGCGCGCGCCCTGCAGCGCCGACAACGGCTTGCCGCTGACGCGGAAAACTTCGAGCGCACGCTGGATGCGCTGCGCATCGCCGGGTTTCAGCCGGGCGGCAGTAGGCGCATCGATGTGCGCCAGTTCGGCATGCAGTGCGGGCCAGCCTTTTCTTGCCGCCTCGGCTTCGATCACCGCGCGCACCGCGGCGTCGGCCGGCGGCAGACTCGAAAGACCTTCGCGCAACGCCTTGAAGTAGAGCATGGTGCCGCCGGCGAGCAGCGGGACGCGGCCGCGAGCGGCAATCTCCTGCATCAGGTGAGCCGCGTCGGCACGGAACCGGGCGGCTGAATAACTTTCGCTCGGGTCGATGACGTCGATCAGATGATGCGGCACAGCAGCGCGCTCGGCGGCCGTGGGCTTGGCTGTGCCGACGTCCATGTGGCGGTACACCTGCGCCGAATCGACGCTGACGATCTCCACCGGAATATGCGCCGCAATCTCGAGCGCCACCGCGGTCTTGCCGCTGGCCGTGGGGCCCATCAGCAGGATTGCCGGCGGCAATTCTGCTGGCGATGAACGCGTCATGCAGCTGACGCGTGATTGAGCGCAATCACGCGACCGCGCCGCGCTGGCGGCGTGCCTCGTAGGACTGCAGGTGGCAGTAGGCAGCCGAGAGCAGCCGCGCGTCGGCGCCGGCGGCGCGCGCATGCCGCAGCATGTCGCCGACGATGTGATCGGCTTCGACCCGCCCGCCGGTTTCGATGTCGCGCAGCATGGATGCGGTAAAGGCCGAGCCGCGCGCAAACAGCATGCTCTGCGTACGCTGCAGGGATTCGGCGCGCGGAGCATGGCCGGCCGCGCCTGCCGCCGCGACGCAGGTCGCCAGCGCTTCACGCATCAACGCTTCGCCGTCCGCGGAGGCGAGTATCTCGCCCACGCTGGCGCGCATCAGGCAGGTCATCGCGGCGAGACTCGCCAACAGCACGAATTTCTCCCACATGTCCTGCTCGATGTCCGCGCTGACTTTGCACTCCACGGAGACGGGCGCATAAGCCTGCGCCAATTCCTGCAGCAGGGCTCCGGCGTGCGCATGGTTGCCCGCGCGCGGGCCGCAGGTGATGCCTTGGAACTTGCTCAGATGGCATATGGTGCCGTCCGCATCCAGCGTCGAAGCGATGTAGCAGGTGCCGCCCAGCACGCGCGCCCGGCCGAAAGCCTGCTCCAGCCTGGCCAGGTGCGCCATGCCATTGAGCAGGGGCAGCACCAGGGTGTTCGGCCCCAATGCACCGCCGATGGAGGCAATCGATGCGTCGAGATCGTAGGCCTTGCACGAAAGAATCACCAGATCGTAGCCGGGCCGCACCGCCTCCTGCAGCAGCGTACGCACAGGAATCTGCGCATCACCCAAGGGGCTCTTGATCACGAGCCCGGCCTGCGCCAGTTTTTGTGCGCGCTGCGGCCGCACCAGAAAAGTTACATCTGCTCCGGCCTGCGCCAGCCTGCCGCCGAAATAACCGCCGACGGCGCCGGCGCCGAGTATCAATATTTTCAATCCAGCTCTCCAGTTGAAGGAGCCCGTTACGAAATGCGGGGATCCCTCCCCTCATGCTCCCCTAATTCAGCGGCCGTTTCAGCAATTCTGAATCAGCCCGCAACTCTTATCGCCCGCGCAAGAACAGCTTGTCCAGGTCTGCCATGCTCATCTGGTACCAGGTCGGCCGGCCGTGATTGCACTGGCCGGAGCGCTCGGTTATTTCCATTTCGCGCAGCAGCGCGTTCATTTCCGTGACCGTCAGCGGCCGATGCGCGCGCACCGCGCCGTGGCAGGCCATGGTCGAGAGCAGTTCGTGCTGATGCTCCGTAAGCACGCGGCTGCCGCCGAACTCGCGCACCTCCCGCAGCAGCGCATGCGCCAGTTCGGCGACGTCGGCGGAGGCGAGCATGGCCGGCACCGCGCGCACCGCCAGCGCGGTCGGCGACAGCGGCGCCATGTCGAAGCCCAGCTGCTGCAGCACGCCGGCGTGTTCCTCCATGGTCGCCACTTCCAGCCGGTCGGCGTTGAAGGTCACCGGTATGAGCAGTTTCTGCATGCTCATGCCCTCAGCATCGAGCGCGTTCTTCAGCCGCTCGTACAGGATGCGCTCGTGCGCCGCATGCATGTCCACCAGCACCAGGCCCTGCTGGTTCTGCGCCAGGATGTAGATGCCGTGCAGTTGGGCGAGCGCATAGCCGAGCGGCGCCTCGGATCCGGCCGCGGAGGGCGCGCCGGCCGCGATGGTCTCGTATGCGGCCCGCGGCGCGGCGGCTCCGGGCGGCGGGGAGAACATGGCCTGATACGCGGCGGCCGGCTGCGCCACGCCCAGGCTTTGCTGAAAGGGCATGCGCCGGAAATCCATTCCGCCCGCCGTGGGCACGGGCTGAACCGCGGCTGCGCCCGCCTGCGCCGCGCTGCCCGACAGGATCTTGCTCACTGCGTGGAACACGAACTGGTGGATGGCGCGCGAATCGCGAAAACGGACCTCGGTCTTGGCCGGGTGCACGTTCACGTCCACGCCCAGCGGATCGACTTCGAGGAACAACACGTACGCCGGATAACGATCGCCGTGCAGCATGTCCTGGTACGCCTGTCGCAGCGCGTGCGCAAGCAGCTTGTCGCGCACGAAGCGGCCGTTGACGAACACGAACTGGGCATCGCGCGAGGCGCGCGAGAACGCGGGCGAACCGGCGAGGCCGGACAGCCGCAGACCGGAGGAATGCTCATCGAGCGCGCGCGCCGCGCCGGCGAATTCCTCCCCGGCTACCGCGGCAATGCGCCGCGCGGCGTCGCCCGCCGGCAGATGCGAGATCACCCGGCCATTGTGCTTTAGGGTGAACGCGACATCGGGCCGGGACAGCGCGATGCGCTTGTACACGTCCTCGCAATGGCCGAACTCGGTCGCCTCGGTGCGCAGGAACTTGCGCCGCGCGGGAGTGTTGAAATACAGGTCGTTCACTTCGACGCTGGTGCCGCCCGGATGCGCCGCGGGCTGCGCCGCGCCCTGCGCCCCGCCCTCGGCGCTGAGGCTCCAGGCATGTGCCGCTTCCTCGGTGCGGGTGGTCAGTGCGACGCGGGCGACGGACGCGATCGACGCCAGCGCCTCCCCGCGGAAACCGAGCGAACGCACTTGTTCGAGATCATCAAGGCTTGCGATCTTGCTGGTGGCGTGGCGCGCGAAGGCGAGAGGCAGATCGGCCGCCTCCATGCCGCCGCCGTTATCGGTCACTTTCAGTTGCTTGACCCCGCCCTCCATCAGGCTGACGCTGATTTCGGTGGCGCCGGCATCGAGACTGTTTTCGAGCAGCTCCTTCAGCACCGAGGCCGGGCGTTCAACAACTTCGCCGGCGGCGATCTGGCTGATGAGGGTGTCTGGGAGCAGTCGAATCGAGGGCATGGTGGCGCTTTCTTGGCGCGCAAGTATACCGGGAACAGGCCAGGGCCTGTTTGCATTCGGCACATGATCGCGGCGAACGCGAATAGGCCCTGCGCTTGCGGTAAGATGGCGCCTCATTGACTAGGGAAACGATGGAACTGCTGCTGTACTTGTGGGACCTGCTGGTCCACCTCGACAAGCACCTCGCCAGCCTGCTCGCCGAGCACGGCGTCTGGGTGTATCCGATCCTTTTCCTGATCGTGTTCTGCGAGACCGGCCTGGTGGTGACGCCCTTCCTCCCCGGCGATTCGCTGCTGTTCATCGCCGGGGCCCTGACGGCCACGGGCAGCGGCGCCGGGCAGCTCGATCTCGCCATGCTGAACATCCTGCTGATCGCGGCCGCGATCCTCGGCAACACCACCAACTACTGGATCGGCCGCTATTTCGGCCCCAAGGTATTCGGCTGGAAGGATAGCCGCTTGTTCAACCGCCGCGCCTTCGACAAGGCCCATACGTTCTATGAGCACCACGGCGGCAAGACCATCGTCGTCACGCGCTTCCTGCCGATACTGCGCACGTTCGCGCCGTTCGTCGCGGGGGTGGCCCAGATGACGCACCTGCGCTTCCAGACCTACAACGTCACCGGCGGGGTGCTCTGGGTCGTTTCGCTGACGGTTGGCGGCTACCTGTTCGGCAACATCCCCTGGGTGAAAGACAATCTCACCCTGATCATACTCGCGCTGATCATCGTTCCCGGCCTGCCGGCGCTGGTCGTGGCGATACGGACCTGGAACGAACAGCGCCGCGCGCGCTTGGTTGGAAAGGCGTAGCGCGGCATGCGCGTGCCGCCGCGACGGTCGGCAAAGAAACTGCCGGCCGGCTAGTCGGTAGTTTGGTTCGCGGCCAGCGTGGATTTCGCCAGCGGCGGATTCTTGGCGAAATAGCGTTTGATGCCGTTGAATATGGCCTGTGCCATTTTTTCCTGGTAGGCCTCGTCGTTCAGCCTGCGCTCCTCGTCCGGATTGCTGATGAAGGCGGTTTCGACCAGGATCGATGGAACGTCGGGCGCTTTCAACACCGCAAAGCCGGCCTGCTCCACATCGTGCTTGTGCAAGGCATTGACGCCACCCAGCTCCGACAGCACCGCCTTGCCCAGCTTCAGGCTGTCGTTGATCTGCGCAGTCAGGCTCAGATCGGCGAGCGTCATCGCCAGATAGCGGTCCTTCAGGTCGAGGTTGACCCCGCCGATCAAGTCGGCATCGTTCTCGCGCTTGGCCAGCCATTTCGCCGCGGTGCTGGTGGCGCCGCGCTCGGACAAGGCGAATACCGAGGACCCGCGCGCATGCGGTTTGATGAACGCGTCGGCATGCACCGACACGAACAGGTCCGCCTGCACCCTGCGCGCCTTCTGCACGCGCATTTGCAACGGGATGAAATAGTCGGCGTCGCGGGTGAGCACGGCGCGCATATTGGGCTCCGTATCGATGATGGACTTGAGTTTTTTCGCGATGGTGAGAGTCACGTTCTTCTCGCGGCTGCCGCCCCGGCCCTTGGCGCCCGGATCCTCGCCGCCGTGTCCGGCGTCGACGACGATGGTCACCAGGCGCGCCACCACCGGCTTGCCTTTGGCGGTCGCTTCCGCCTTGGGGTTCGCTTCCGCTTTGGATGCCGGCTCGGTTCGCACGGCGAGCTTATGCTCTTCCTGCGCGGCGGGCGGTGCGGCCTCGGCTTTTTGCTCCTCGGCTTTGACTTCCGGTTTCTGCAACAGCGCCATCAGCGGATCGGCCGGCACCAGCGGATAGACATCGAGGACCAGGCGATGGCCGTACTCACCTACGGGCTTGAGCATGAAAATCTGCGGCTTGACCTCGGTCTTGAGGTCGAACACGAGGCGCACCACACCCGGCTTGTAGCGGCCCGCCCGCATCTGGCCGATATAGGGATCGTTGGGCAGGACTTTGCCGCCTATCTCCTGCTGCACGCTGGACAGGTCGATATTTTCCAGGTCAAGCACCAGGCGTTCGGGGTTCTTAACCAGCAGCAATTCATGCTGGATGGGCTTGTCCGCCTCAATGGTGATGCGGGTGTAATCCGGGGCTGGCCAGACGCGCACCGCGCTGACGCGGTCTGCCGCGCCGGCGCTGCCCGCGAAAACCAGGAGCGCGAGCGCGGCCAGAGCCAATCGATTGAGATATCGCGTGGGCGGCGGCTCACCGCCGGAAGCGGGACAGTTCAGAGCGGCAGTTGCATCAGTCGGTTTAAGCATGCTTTGCCACTTTCGGTTCCGGCATGGATCTCTAGGTCACGCCCATCGCCGGCGAACTCGAACGCGATCTCGAGGTCCGCGACAGGCAACAGTCCGGCCGCCTTTTCCGGCCACTCGACCAGGCATACCGAGGCGCCGCTGAAGTATTCCGAGAAGCCGGCATCGCGCCATTCCTTTGGATCGCGGAAGCGATAAAAATCAAAGTGGTACAAGTTTAACCTAGAAACCGTATAAAGTTCAACTAGCGCATAAGTCGGGCTTTTTACCCAGCCCTCATAGCCCAGACCGCGCAGCAGCCCGCGCGCCAGCGTGGTCTTGCCGCTGCCGAGGTCGCCGTGCAAATAGATGAGCAGGCCCGGCTCGATCACCTGCGCCAGGCGCGCGCCCAGCGCGCGCGTCGCGGCTTCGCCGGGCAAATGCATTTTGAGCATGCTGTGGTTATGATGGGCCATGTCTGAATCAGCAACGAATCATGATTACGCCGCGCTCACCCGCGCCATCAAGCTGTGGGGACGCGAACTTGGTTTCCAGTCGGTAGGCATCGCCGACATCGATCTCGCCGCCGCGCAAGGCCGTCTCGCCGCGTGGCTCGCGGCCGGTTTTCATGGCGAGATGGATTATATGGCAAGGCACGGTTCGAAACGCGCGCGCCCGGCCGACCTGCGCCCGGGCACCCTGAGAGTGATCAGCGCGCGCATGAATTACCGGCCGCAGGCTGCCGAAGGCTGGGCGGTGATGGACGCCCGCGAAAAAGCCTACATCGCGCGCTACGCCACCGGCCGCGATTACCACAAGGTGGTGCGCGGCCGGCTGCAGCAGCTCGCCCGGCGCATCGAGAATGAAATCGGCGCCTTCGGCCACCGCGTCTACACCGACTCGGCGCCGGTGATGGAGGTAGAGCTGGCGGCAAAGAGCGGGCTGGGCTGGCGCGGCAAGCACACGCTGCTGCTTTCGCGCGATGCGGGGTCGTACTTTTTCCTGGGGGAAATCTACACCGACCTGCCGCTGCCCGCGGACGTTCCGGTCACAGATCATTGCGGCACCTGCAGCAAATGCATCGACATCTGTCCGACCGGCGCCATCGTCGCGCCTTACCAGGTCGACGCAAGGCGCTGCATTTCCTATCTCACCATCGAACTGAAAGGCGCCATTCCCCTGGAACTGCGCCCGCTGATCGGCAATCGGGTCTATGGCTGCGACGACTGCCAGCTCGCCTGCCCCTGGAACCGCCATGCGCAAACCAGCGGGGAACCGGATTTCCGCGTGCGCCACGGTCTGGACGACGCGTTGCTCGTGGACTTGTTCGCGTGGAGCGAGAGCCAGTTCCGTGAGCGCATGGCCGGCAGCGCCATCTTCCGCATCGGTTTCGAACGCTGGTCGCGCAACCTCGCCGTGGGAATGGGCAATGCGCCCACCACCCCGGCCGTGGCCGGCGCGCTTCGATCCCGGGCCGACGATCCCTCACCAGTCGTGCGCGAGCACGTCGCGTGGGCGCTACAGCGCCACGGCTTCTAGCCGGGCGGGTGTATGGGCGCCATCGCCTCGTTCCGATACAGATTCCGGGTAATTTGATAGGATCCAGATACCGCCATGCGCCTGCACCAGCTCAAGCTCGACTTCGTTCCAGAACAAGACCGCCTGCTGCTGCGCGTGAGCACAGACAACCAGCTCGAGGTGCGCCTGTGGCTGACGCGGCGCGCGCTGCGGCTGCTGTGGCCGCTGTTGGTGCAAATGGTACGCGCCGCGCCCGATGTCGCGCTGCAGAGCAGCCCGGAAGCGCGCGATGCCCTGGTCGGCATGCAGCATGAGCGGGCACTGAGCCGGGCCAATTTCACCAAGTCCTTCGAGGAGGTGCCGCGCGAGTTGCCGCTGGGCGCCGAACCCATCCTGGTGGTGCACATTCAGGCAAGCAAGGACAGCGAAGGCAACCAGGTGCTGGGACTGCTGCCGCAGCAGGGCCAGGGCATACACCTGACCTTGGACGATACCCTGCTGCACTCCTTCTGCAAGCTGGTGCAGAACGCCATCACCAAGTCAGAATGGGACCTCGTGCTGGAATTGCCGGCGCTGCACGCCACCGCCAGCGCCGGCGATGCGGCCGCGCCGAAAACGCTCAATTGAAGCCGCCGGCATGCTTGCGTCGAACGCCTTCATCGGCGTGCGCGGCGGCGCGGGAAGCCGGCCGCGAGCCCATGCCTTTCTCCTTCCCGTTAGCGTAGCGGCGTTGCAATGCCCATGAATATCCTACTGGTGGACGATCATCCCTTGCTCAGGAGCGGGATGCGCTTCCTGCTGCGCAGCCTTGATGCCAGTCTCGAAATGGACGAGGCGAGCAGCTGCGCGCAGGCGCTCGAACACGTGGCCGGGCGCAACTACGACTTGATCTTGCTCGACCTCAACATGCCCGGCCTGAACGGCCTGGACGCGCTCGCCGCGCTGCGCGACGCCGCCTCGGACATGCCGCTGGTTGTGCTCTCCGGCGAAACCGACCCGCGTGTGGTCCGGGCCGCGATCGAAGGCGGCGCAATGGGATACATCCCGAAGTCCTCCATGCCGGAGGTGCTGATCCAAGCCCTGCGGTTGGTGCTCGCGCATGGCGTGTACCTGCCGCCGCTGGTGCTAGACGCGGCATACGCGACCCCCGCGCCGGCGCCAGCCTTGCCGCAATGCGCGTCGACCGTGCTGCCGGGACTTACGCCGCGGCAGATGGATGTACTGCGCCTTGTGATCAGAGGCAAGGCGAACAAGGACATCGCGCGGGAACTGGACTTGTCGGAGGGCACGGTCAAGGCCCACCTGTCTGCGGTGTTCCAGGCCCTCGATGTCCACAGCCGCACCGAGGCGGTCTACGCCGCAGCGAAGCTGGGGCTGCGGCTTGCGGGTCCGGCACAAGCCGGTATCCGCTGACAAGCTGAAGGAAACGATGCTCGCAGTGCTGCGGCGATAAGACCATGCGCCGCGCGTGGCCGCGCCGCTTTGCTCCCCGACACGGACTTCAATTCAACTGCTCGAGCTCGCCGTGCAAGGCCAGCCACTCCTCCTCGACCCGGCCGAGCTCGGCGGCGAGCGCCGCTTCGCGCATCAGCGCGGCCTGCAGCTTGTCCTTGTCGGCATAGCTTTGCGGATCGGCCAGCCACTGCGCCAGCGCCGCCCGGTCGCGCTCCAGTTCGGCCATGCGCCGCTCCAGCTTGGCAAGACGCTGCGCCAGCGGCCGCTTCTGCGCATAGCGCTGGTTGCGCGCCTCGGCTTCGTCGCGCTTCTGCTGCTTGCGCGTCGTTCCCGGCGCTTCGCTCGCGCCCGCCTCGCGCTGGCGCAGCCAGTCGCGGTAGTCGTCCAGATCGCCGTCGAAGGGCTGCACGCCGCCGTTGGCCACCAGCCACAGGCTGTCGGCGGTGGTGCGCAGCAGGTGCCGGTCGTGCGAGACCAGCACGATCGCGCCCTCATACTCCTGCAGCGCAAGCGTGAGCGCGTGGCGCATTTCAAGGTCCAGGTGGTTGGTCGGCTCGTCGAGCAGCAGCAGATTCGGCCGCTGCCACACCAACAGGGCCAGGGCCAGCCTGGCTTTCTCGCCGCCGGAAAAAGGCGCCACCGGATCGAGCGCCATGTCGCCGCGAAAATCGAAACCGCCGAGGAAATCGCGCAGCTCCTGCTCGCGCGTTCGCGGGTCGAGCCGCGCCAAGTGCTGCAGCGGCGATTCGTCCGGCCGCAGCACCTCGATCTGGTGCTGGGCGAAGTAACCGATGGCCAGGCCCTTGCCCTCATGGCGCGAGCCCGCGAGCGGCGCAAGCTCGCCCGCCATCAGCTTGATCAGGGTCGACTTGCCCGCGCCGTTGCGGCCTAAGAGGCCGATGCGCGCGCCTGCCGCTATGCTGAGCTTGATGTCTGCGAGCACCGTGCGAGCGTCATAGCCGGCCGCGGCGTCGTCCAGCGTGAGCAGGGGATCCGGACCGGCCAGAGGCTCGCGCATGCGAAAGTCGAACGGTGTGTCGACGTGCGCGGGCGAGATGATTTCCATGCGCGCCAGCGCCTTGATCCGGCTCTGCGCCTGGCGCGCTTTGGTCGCCTTGGCGCGAAAGCGCTCGACGTAGGAATGCAGGTGGGCGATTTCGCGCTGCTGCTTCTGGTACGCCGCCTGCTGCTGCGAGAGCTGCATCGCGCGCTGCACCTCGAACGCGGAGTAATTGCCGGTGTAGAGCTTCAGCCGGCGCTGCTCGATCGCCAGAATGTAACCCACGGTGCCGTCGAGAAAATCCCGGTCGTGTGAAATCACCAGCAGGGTGCCGGGATAGTCGCGCAGCCATTGTTCCAGCCAGATCACCGCATCCAGGTCGAGGTGGTTCGTCGGTTCGTCGAGCAGCAATAGGTCAGAGCGGCACATCAGCGCGCGCGCCAGTTTCAGGCGCATGCGCCAGCCGCCGGAAAACGCATCGACTGCCTGCTCCTGCTCGGCCGCTGCGAATCCCAGTCCGTGCATCAGGCTGGCCGCGCGGCTGCGCGCAGCATAGCCGCCGGCGTGCTCGAACGCTTCGTACAAGGCGGCGAGGCGCTCGCCCTCGTCCTGTTCGTGCGCCTGCGCGAGTTCCTGCTCGAGCGCGCGCAGGGGCGCATCGCCATCGATGACGTACTCGATCGCCGCCTGCGTACCGGCCGGAACTTCCTGCGAAACATGGGCGATGATGAGGCGTCCGGGGAGTTCCAGATCGCCCGCGTCCTGGTGCAGTTCGCCCAGCAGCAGCGCGAACAGGCTCGACTTGCCGCAGCCGTTCGCCCCCACGACGCCGATCTTCTGGCTGGCGTGCAGCGTCAGGTCTATGCCTTCGAGCAGCAACTTGCTGCCGCGGGCGAGCGTGAGTTGACGCAGAGTGATCATTTGAGGCCGGATTGAATACCGCTGAATGGACGCAGGACGTTCTCTATCGGGTTTGCTGCGCGCCCGTCGCATCCTCTGCGGTTGGACGCGAACTTTCGGTCACCCGCAGAGGCCCCGCTTCCCAGGTCTGCGTCAGGACTGGATTTCTTCTGCAGGGTCGAGCTTGCGCGCCTCGTCCTCGAGCATTACGGGAATGCCATCGCGAATGCGGAATGCCAGCCGGTCGGCCTTGCAGACGAGTTCCTGCTCGGCCTTGCGGTACAGCAGCGGCCCCTTGCAAATCGGGCACACCAGGATGTCAAGCAGTCTTGAGTCCATTTAGCTTCGCCAGGATGAAATCGATAAACGCCGGGGCCAGCTCGGCCTCGACCTGCAGCGCGTACCAGTGGTCGCGCGCGAACGCTACGCATTTTACCGCATCCTTCTCGGTCATAAGGAGCGCTTCGCAATTGCCGAAGTCCAGATCGCCCGGCGTGTACGCGTGGTGATCCGGAAAAGCGTGATTCACCGTCGCCATCCCGAGGCGCGCCAGGTGATCGAAGAAACGCTGCGGATTGCCGATCCCGGCCACGGCGTGCAAACGCTTGCCGGCAAATGCCGCAGCCGGCACGCTCGCTTGCGCTGCGGCCACGCGGCGGAAGCCGTCGCCGCAAAGATCCATGCGAAAGCACGGGTCGTGCGTCCCGCAAGGAGCCCCGTTGACAACCCAGGCATCGACCCGGCGTGACGCCGGCTCGCGCAGCGGCCCCGCGGGCAGCAGGAAGCCGTTGCCGGCGCCGCGATCATCCTCCACCGCAATCTCGATGTCGCGCGCGATGCGGTAATGCTGCAGTCCGTCGTCGAGTATCAGTACGTTGCATCCGGGATGGGCGGCAAGCAGGCCCGAGGCAGCCTTGACGCGTTCGCGCCCTATCCAAACCGGGCAGCCGCTGTGGCGCGCCAGCAATAGCGGTTCGTCCCCTACCACCTGCGCGGAACTGGCGGCGGCAACCTCCATGGGCGCCACCGCGCTGCCGCGGTAGCCGCGGCTGACGATGCCGGGTTTCCATCCGTTTTTTTTCAGCATCGCGGCCAGCCACAGGACCAGCGGCGTCTTGCCGGTTCCGCCCGCCACGATATTGCCGACGACGATCACCGGAACAGGCAAGCGCGCCGAGCGCAGGGCACCGCTGCGATACGCAAGCCGGCGCAGCGCAACCAGGACACGATAGGCCATGCTCAGCGGCCACAGTGCGAGCGACAGCGTGCTCAGACGATACCAGTGCCGCTCGGGAAAGCTGTCTCCCACTTCATGCACTCACAGGCGAGCAGCGCGGCAGATTACTTGGTCTGGGTCTGCGTAGCGAAGGAAATATGGCCGTAGCCGGCCAGCCGCGCAGCTTCCATGACGTGGATCACCGCCTGGTGGGTGGCATTGGAATCGGCGCTGATCACCACGATCGGATCCTTCAGTTCGCCGGCGGCGCGGCGCATCTCGTCGGACAAAGCGGATGCGTCGTGAAACGCCACCGGCCTGCGGTTGATGGTGTACTGTCCGGCGGCGTTGACCGTGATGTTGATTTCGTTGGGCCGCTCCAGCTGCTTCTGCGCATCGGCAGTGGGCAGGTTGATCTGAAGTTCGGCAAACTTGGAATAAGTGGTGGTGATCATCAGGAAAATCAGGATCACCAACAATACGTCGATCAACGGAATCAGATTGATCTCCAAGGGTTCCCTGGCCTGGAAACGCTGGAAATTCATGACTGGTCGAGAGACCGCTGCGACTTGGCTTCGAAATCGAGGCGCTCGCCGTGTATCAGGTCCACCAGCTTGCTCGCCTGTTGCTCCATGTCGACGAGGAAGCTCTCGACCTTGGCGCGAAAATGGCGGTAGAAGATCATTGCCGGAATCGCGATTACCAGTCCGAGGGCGGTGTTATACAGCGCAACCGAAATGCCGTGCGCCAGCACCTGCGGATTCGTGCCCGACGGGGATTGCGAGCCGAATATCTCGATCATCCCCACTACCGTGCCGAACAAACCCATCAGCGGCGCAATTGTTGCCAAGGTGCCCAGAGTGGTGAGAAACCGCTCCAAGTCGTGCGACACGGCATGGCCCGCCTCTTCGATCGCCTCTTTCATCACATAGCGCGAACTCTTGTGATTTCTCAGGCCGGCCGCCAGCACCTGGCCGAGCGGCGAATCCTTGGTGAGTTGCTCCAGCATCTGCGGATTCACGCCGTGCTGCCGATAGGCGCTGACCACCTTCCCGAGCAAATCGGCCGGGACGATCTTGTCTTTGCGCAGCATCATCAGGCGCTCGATAATCAATGCCACCGCGATGATCGAGGCGATCAACAAAGGATAAACCGGCCAACCTGCGGCGGTGATGAGCGCAAACAATTAACTCTCCTGGAAATTTTTTGCCGCCGTCACTTTAGCTTCTGCACGCCTTTTCAGCAAGGCTTGCACACAGATTCGCGCGTCTGCACTAGCGGCGGCGGCGTCATATCGGCGTCGCGCTGCGGTACCGTTGCGATCGCGCTCAAGCCGCATTGCACGGCGCGCATTTGAGTCTGGCGGCGGGCACCGGAAAAACGCTCGAACCTTATCCACAATTTGTGTGGATAAAGTTGTGCATAGTTTGCGGAAAATGAGCTTAAATGGACTGCGCAAAAGGCTTTTTTGCCGCTGCCCACTATTTAAGCCGACTTTTTTGTATTTACAAAACATAGAGTTACAAAAGCCTCAGAGGGGAGAGCGTTGCCCAATAATCGGGCAGGCCGCGCGCAAGCCCTTGCTGTGGATAGTGTAATATCCAGACATGCCTCCAGAGCCAGATTTGACGCGGGTTTCCAGCCCCCTCCCTGCGGAGATTCTCACCGTTTCCGCGTTGACGCGTAGCGTGCGTGATCTGCTCGAACATCGCTATCCCTTGTTGTGGGTGGCCGGCGAAATATCCAACTGCGTTCGCGCCAAGTCCGGACATCTATATTTCTCGCTCAAGGACGAACTGGCGCAGGTGCGCTGCGTGATGTTCCGCAATCGCGGACTATATCTCGACTGGGAACCGCGCGAAGGACTCAGAGTGGAAGTGCGCGCGCTGGTTACCTTGTACGAGGCGCGCGGCGACTTCCAGCTCAACGTCGAATCCATGCGCCGCGCGGGCCAGGGCGCGCTGTTCGAAGCTTTCCTCAAGTTGCGCGACAAATTGGACAAGGAAGGGCTGTTTGATGCCGCGCACAAGAAACCGCTGCCGCCCTATCCTCGGCGCATAGGCATCGTGACATCGCTGCAGGCCGCGGCATTGCGCGACGTGCTGACGACGCTCTCGCGGCGCAACCCATCGATACCCGTGATCATCTATCCGGCGCCGGTGCAGGGAGAAGGCGCGGCACAGCAGCTCGCAGCGGCAATTACCGCTGCTGCAGCGCGCAATGAATGCGATGTCCTCGTCCTCTGCCGCGGCGGCGGCTCGATCGAGGACCTTTGGGCGTTCAACGACGAAGGCCTGGCGCGCGCAATTTACGCCTGCCCTATCCCGCTGGTGACCGGGATCGGCCATGAAACCGACTTTACCATCGCCGAGTTCGTCGCCGACCGGCGCGCCGCCACCCCCACCGCAGCGGCCGAACTGGCAAGCCCAGCGCGCGCCGAGCTCATCGCCGACCTGAGACGCCTGAGACTGGCGCTGCTGCGCCAGATTCGGTTCGCGCTCGAGGCGCGGGCGCAACGCCTGGATGCCGCGGCCGGCCGTTTGCAGAGCCCCGCGGACCGGCTGGCCGCAAGTTCCGCGCGCCTCGGCGCGGCGCGCATCCGCCTCGGCGCAGGGTTCGCGCAATGCACGCGCACTGCGGAATGGCGCCTGTCGCATGCGGTCCGGCGGCTCGCGGCGGCGATGCCGAATCTGGGCATGCTCCAGCAGGGAATTGCGCAGCTCGAAAACGCGCTGCGCCGTGCAACGCCGCAGCGGCTGGCCGCGCTAGCGGAAAAGCTCGCGCGTCTATCGCTCGGGCTCGCGCATCTGGATCCCGCCGCTGTGCTGGAGCGGGGCTACGCGATCGCACGCAGGGCGGACGGCAGCGTCGTGCGCAGCAGCGCGGCGCTGCGCGCCGGCGAGCCGCTGGAACTCGCGTTCGCGCACGGCGGCGCGACCGTGCGCGTCGAGAAACCCCATTGAGATCGCGGGCTTCGTTGCCACCGACGGGGCTTATCGCCTACAATCTCCGCTTTGACGTCTTTGACAAACGAGGGGAGACATCCCCTCGTGCTTACATAAATCGGCCCGTTGCAAGATGGCTCTTGCAACGGATTCTTAGTATCCGCGACAGACAGGAGAATCCAGAATGGAACATAAATTGCCGCCGCTGCCTTATGCGATGGACGCGTTGCAGCCGCACATCTCCAAGGAAACGCTCGAATTCCACTATGGCAAGCACCATCAAGCCTATGTCACCAACCTCAACAACCTCATCAAGGGCACGGAATTCGAAAACGCGAGCCTCGAAGACATAACCAGGAAAGCTTCGGGCGGCGTATTCAACAACGCGGCCCAGGTGTGGAACCACACCTTTTACTGGAACTGCCTGTCGCCCAAGGGCGGCGGCGCACCCTCGGGCGCGCTCGGCGCGGCAATCGACAAGAAATGGGGTTCATACGCCGCATTCAAGGAAGCCTTCTCCAAGTCGGCAGTGGGCAATTTCGGATCGGGCTGGACCTGGCTGGTGAAGAAGGCCGACGGCTCGGTCGATATCGCCAATACCAGCAATGCGGCGACGCCGCTCACCGGAGCGGACAAACCGCTGATGACCTGCGATGTCTGGGAACACGCCTACTACATCGACTATCGCAATGCGCGGCCCAAGTACGTCGAATCGTTCTGGAACCTGGTGAACTGGGATTTCGTCGCGAAAAATTTCGCCGGCTGATGCACCGCGGCGCGCGGGTTGCCGTTTGAACACGCGCGCCCGGAATCGATGAAGAACCCGCTCGACTCGCTGCCGGCCACGGTCGCCCTCGGGCTAGCCTTGACGCTAGCGCTGTACCTCGTCGCGCGCCACGCGATCGGAACCTGAGATGGATGCCGTCCCGGCGATGGCACGCTGGTTTCACTTCATCGCCGGCATCCTGTGGGTGGGCCTGCTCTACTACTTCAATTTTGTCCAGATGGCGGCGTTGAAGTCGGCCGCGGCCGACGGCAGCGCCGCCGCCATCAACCGCCACATCGTACCGCGGGCGCTGGCCTGGTTCCGCTGGGCCGCAGTCGCCACCTGGCTCACCGGCGCAGCGCTGCTCGGGAAGAATTTTGTCGCCGCCTTCACGCTGCAACCGGGCCATGTCGCCATCGGTATCGGCGCCTGGCTGGGCACCGTCATGCTGATCAACGTCTGGGGACTGTTGTGGCCGGCGCAGAAGCTGGCGCTGGGGCTGCGTGAGGCGACGGAAGCGCAAAGAATCGCGGCACGCCGCCGGGCTTTCGTGGTCTCGCGGCTGAACCTGGTGCTGTCGTTCCCGCTGCTGTTCTTCATGGGCGCCGCGGGCCACTCGGCAATATACTTCTGAAACGGCCCTAGCGCGGCGCTGCGGAGAATTTTTCCAGGCCTTGGATTGCTGTCCCGGGCGAAATACCGCGCTTCTTGAACCAGCCCTGATTCATCTCCAGCGCGTAGCGCACCGGGCGCGAGGCACAATGCGTGGTTTCGTCCTGGGGCTGCATGTCGGCGATGTTGACAATCTGGCCGCGCTCGTCGATGAAGGCGACGCTCAGGGGAATGAGCGTGTTCTTCATCCACATGCAGTGCGCCGCGGACTCGTCGAACAGGAACAACATCCCGGCGCCCTGCGCCATGGACTTGCGCCGCATCAGGCCCTGCGCGCGCGTGCCCGTGGTGCTCGCCACCTCGGCCTGTATCATGTGGATGCCGGCGTTCAGCATGGTGGTGTGCAAAGCAGGCTGCTGCGCCCAGGACGGGGACATCCAGAAGATGGCGCCTAGAAGGGCTGCGCCGTGAATTCTGAAAAAGCGCAACCAGGCAGGCCGAGGTTCCTGATTCATACGCGT
>Ga0182021_10003910_pt1 | contig 17457 bp, 14 predicted proteins | sample 612E3MmetaG_FD_120493 | JGI IMG/M metagenome (GOLD analysis project Ga0182021, IMG submission 120493) | Permafrost microbial communities from Stordalen Mire, Sweden - 612E3M metaG (Illumina Assembly) | ecosystem: Environmental > Terrestrial > Soil > Wetlands > Permafrost | place: Sweden... | reverse complement strand
TATATAGTGGTTTTAGCTTATCGGGCAAAAGTGCCCTGTGCAATCAAAGGGGTAGAAATATGTTTGATACCGAAAGTGTTTCAACGTCCTCCCAAAGCGATTCCGAAACCGGCACTTCCCGCAATAACTCTGCTGACCGACACCCAATACCCAAGCAGCCGCATCTGGTAAATTCACATGCGGATGACGCTGCAAATAAAGGAACCCAGACGATGACACAGGAAATCAGCACCGAAGTGCTGCTGGAAAAATACGCGGAAGCGGATGAAAAGTCGGTACAGGATGTGCGCCGCCGCGTCGCGCGCGGCTTGGCACAAGCTGAAAAAACCGAGCAACGCGCGAAATGGGAAGAAGCTTTTTTCGAAGCGCAGGAAAATGGTTTCGTTCCGGCCGGCCGCATCAACTCCGCCGCCGGCTTGGCGATCCAGGCGACGCTGATCAACTGCTTTGTGCAGCCGGTGGGGGATGCCATTTCCGGTACCAACGACGGCAAGCCCGGCATCTATGACGCCCTGCAACAGGCGGCCGAAACGATGCGCCGCGGCGGCGGGGTCGGCTATGACTTCTCTTCCATCCGCCCCGAAGGCGCACACGTCAAAGGCACCAACTCCCGTGCCAGCGGCCCCATCTCTTACATGCGCGTATTTGACCGCTCCTGCGAAACCGTTGAATCGTCCGGTGCACGGCGCGGTGCGCAAATGGGTGTGTTGCGTTGCGATCACCCGGACATTGAAAAATTCATCAGCGCCAAGGACAAGGGCGACCTGCGCAACTTCAACATTTCCGTCGGCGTGACCGATGCGCTGATGCAGGCAGTAGAGAAAGACCTGGAATTCGAGCTGGTGCACGCCGCCGAACCATCCGCAGCCCTCAAGGCAGCTGGCGCAACGCGCCGCGACGACGGCAAATGGATATATCGCAAAGTGCGTGCAACCGACCTGTGGAAACAGATCATCGCCAGCACATACGATCACGCCGAGCCCGGTGTGTTGTTCATTGACCTGATGAACCGCGACAACAACCTGTCCTATTGCGAAATTATCGAAGCGACCAATCCCTGCGCCGAGCAACCGCTGCCGCCTTACGGCTGCTGCTGCCTGGGCTCCATCGATATGACGCGCATGGTAAAGAACCCGTTCTCCAAGCATGCCGGCTTCGACTACGAACCTTTCAAGCAACTGGTGCGCGTCTCGGTTCGCATGCTGGACAACGTGCTGGATGAAACCGCATGGCCGCTGCCGGAGCAACAACAGGAAGCGAAGAACAAACGCCGTGTCGGCCTGGGTTTTACCGGACTGGGCGATGCACTGGTCATGCTGGGGCTGCGTTACGACACCGATGAAGCGCGCGCTTTCGCCGCCGACATCACGCGCATCATGCGCGACGAGGCCTACCTCGCCTCGGTGGATCTGGCAATTGAGCGCGGCAAGTTCCCGCTGCTGGATACCGACAAATATCTGTCCGCACCGCGCTTTGCTTCGCGTCTGCCGGATGCGATCAAGGACAAGATACGCAAGCACGGCATCCGCAACAGCCACCTGCTTTCCATCGCGCCCACCGGCACCATTTCGCTGGCCTTTGCCGATAATGCTTCCAACGGCATCGAACCCGCTTTCTCGTGGTTCTACACGCGCAAGAAACGCATGATGGACGGCACCACCAAGGATTACCCGGTGGAAGATCACGCCTGGCGTGTGTACAAGCAGCAAGGCGGCGATGTGAACAAGCTTCCACCCGCTTTTGTCACCGCACTGGAAATATCCGCCAACGATCACATGAAGATGGTCGCCGCCGTTGCGCCTTTCATCGACACCTCGATCAGCAAAACCGTCAACGTACCCGCCGATTATCCGTATGAGGATTTCAAGGACCTATACACCGAAGCATGGAAGGCCGGACTGAAAGGCCTGGCGACCTACCGCCCCAACAGCGTGCTGGGCTCGGTACTGTCAGTGACACCGGACAAGAAAGAAGAACAGCCGCAGGATTTTGTGTTCGATCAGGACAGGCGCATCGTTCTGGAAGCCACTCCAAACCCCGCTCTCGCCTCGTTGCGCTGGCCGGGCCGCCCCCAGTTGACGGCAGGCAGCGAAGGCTGGGTGTCGCAAGTGGTGAAGCACCCGCTCGGCAGTTTTGTGACTTTCGTGTCGCACACCACCAACGGCCACAATCATCCGTTCGAGGTCTGGGTGAACGGCTCGGAACAACCGCGCGGACTCGGCGCGCTGGCGAAATCGCTGTCCATGGACATGCGCACACGCGACCCGGTATGGGTGCGCATGAAACTGGAAATGCTGATGAAGACCGCGGGTGACGATGCCTTCGACATGCCCATGCCGCCCGACGGCGAAGTAAAGCGCATGCCGAGCCTGGTGGCCGCGTTTGCGCACTTGCTGAAGTACCGCATCGAAGTATTGGGTGCGCTTGAGGTCTCCGACGGCATGACCACCCCGATGATGGATGCGTTGTTCGCGAAGAAGGAACCCAAGACCGGCACCGACGGCACCATGAGCTGGACGGTGGACATCTCCAACGCCGGCACCGGCGACGATTTCGTGCTGGGCCTGAAGGAGCTGATGCTGCCGGACGGGCAGCGCCGTCCGTATTCGATGTGGCTGTCCGGCGTCTATCCGCGCTCGCTCGACGGTCTGTGCAAAGTATTGAGCCTGGATATGCGAGTGATCGATCCGGCCTGGATCGGCATGAAGCTGCGCAAGCTGCTCAACTTCGGCGAACCGCTGGGTGATTTCATGGCGCGTGTGCCGGGCGGCAACAAGATGGAAAGCTACCCCTCCACCGTTTCCTACGTCGCCAAGCTCATCATCCACCGCTACGCCATGCTCGGCATCCTCGACGAGCACGGTTACCCGGTGCAGCAGATGGGCGTGCTGGAGATTCCGGAAGGACATATCAAACCCACCAGCATCAAGCCCATCGTCGGTAAGTTATGCAAGGAATGCGGCAACGCAACGCTGATCAAGAAAGACGGCTGTGAATTCTGCACGAGTTGCGGTGCGATCGGGGCGTGCGGTTAATACCGCTTTCCGGGTCTGTCACGGCAATAACAAAAAAACCCGGGAAAGGATACTTCCCGGGCTTTTTTGTTTAAACCTTTGTTCCAGCTGTTATTGGATACTTCCGTAGTAATGCACTACGGCTTCCATTTCATCATCACCGAGCGCTTCCAGCCGCAGCCTCATCTTCTTGGAGGTAAATCGCTTCCCTTCCTTGACGAACTTGATTTGCTCCCTGAGATAGTCCATTTTTTGCCCGCCCAATAAGCCTGCGTTATCTTCAGGTGAGCCACCGGCTTTGCTGTGGCATTCGTCGCATTTTGTTTTGTGAATCTCTTCGCCTTTCTGTGCCAATTCCGCGTCATAGGTCTGTCGTGATCGGACAAATTCCTGATCGGAAAAATATTCACTCATCTGTTCGAATTCTTTTTCGCTCATCCCCTTGACGATCTCGCACATGCTGGTTTTTTGGCCCTTCTTGCTGCCAGCGTAGTATTCCGCTTCGATACAAGGCCTTTCCTTTTTCTGATACATCTGCAGGCTGTAGACGAAATAATCCTCGGAGTAACCCGCAATGCTGGGCACTTCCGTTTCAGTGCTCACCCCTCCCTTACCGTGACAGGCAAAACAAGGTTCAACCATATTTTCCACATCGGCAGCAGTGGCCTGGTTTGAATATGACATGCCCGACAAGATGACACACACCAGCAAAGTGCTCCCAATGTTAATTTTCAACAAAATGTTCTTGATCAAATCTATCGCTCCATAGAACTGCCATGAATTTCCATTGTTTTGACAAGCCGACAACTATACGAGAAAATTCTAGCAGACTCCTCCTCGCTAATTTCGCCGAATTAAAAACACTCATAACTGTTTGGCAACTCACCCGGAATTGCCCCCACCCGCCAGAAACGCCGACAAATTTCCTGAACACCTCCTCACCACAACTGATCTCAAGCCATAGTTATGCGCGCTTGTGTCAGGACACCACACGCACTTCGCCAGCGGCAATAACAATCTGCCGGATGTCTTCATTTTCTTTCGCCCAATCAAAGAGCATCTTGACCCGCCACTCCCGCCTGCGTTCGATTTCGAAGAGCAGCATTCCACCTGAATTCAACAACGGCAGCGCTTCTTTGATGTCATGCTGCTGGAATAGCTGACGCGATTCGTTTGCTGCCAAGATTAAAGAAACGGGTGCGGTTTAGTTGTATATCTGGAATTTGGATTGAAAACGCTGGCGGCAAATGCCGCCATGGAGTCATTTCTCGCTGATGCAGGTCGGCTAATGGGTGCCCCTTCAATTTTGTACTGTACGATCAACGTACTGGTCCGAGGGGGGATTGTTCAGCGGTTGAAGCGGCTCTTTCTTTACGTCCCATCGACGCCCTAACCCCGAGAACGACCGGGGGATGATCCGGCTAGGTGCGGCGAGAATTACCGACTCAGAAGGTACATTCTTGGTAACTACGCAATTAGCGCCTATCAGCGTTTTATCGCCAATTACTACGCCGCCAGCCAAACGGGCGCCAGGAAAAATAGTGACTCCATTACCAATTTTTGCCATACCTGGAATTTCTCCCGCACCAATCGTGACCTCGTGATATATCTGGCATCCTTCTCCAATTACAACATCTCGTCCGATCAAAATATTGGCGGGATGGATAAGGCCCAGGCCGGGACCAATGTGCGCGCCGTTCCGACCGGCCCAAAGAATGACATGGGAAGTGAACAGACTCGATAGTATCTTGAGACAAAGATAAAGCGTCCACATCGGAACTCTCAGGAACAAGCTGGGCAGGGCATCAGCCCAATTCCCAAAGCGGTAGATTACCGTGATCCAGAATCCGGTTCGTCTGTACCACTGACCATTATATTTGGCGCTGTCACGACGCAGGTAATCGAACATGAAGAGACCTCTATTTTGAGTGTATCAATGAGCCGGTTTCGTGGGACACCGGTCTATCCGGTATGGCGGCAAGGATAGAAATAAACTTGCGGGCAGCACGCAGCTTGCCAGCGGAGTTCAGGTGGCCGCCATCGCTTGTGTAAGCCGGATCCATTGCGGGTATGAAAACGCCATTCCATTTCACCGTTACCTCCGTACCGTCCGGGGCGGTAGACTCGACGCGTGCAAGATCAAAGATAGGCTCGCGACCCTGGTAGGTATTGCGCAGGAGAGAATTGTATTCTTCACGCCGCGCATTCTGGGCAGAACTGCCACGGCCTAGCACGCGTTTCAGGAATTCCTTTGTCCCGCCTTGCTCACTGGTGAGCGGCAATGTCACATGTACGAAAGTTGTGCCGGGATTCTTTGCCTGCAGGCGGGTGATCGTCGCGCGGTAGTATTCGAATAGTGCCTTCGCGTCGGTATCCGCATTAACGTCAACGAAACATAACTTGACCAGTGCTATATCGATACCGGAGGGCTGCGATCCCAATGCATGTTCGAAGTTCTCAACCTTTAGAAACGGTTCCCCGTTTCTGGCGATAAACGTATGTCCGAATGTTGCAGGCGGAACGCCGCTCGCGGTTGGCGTTTCCACCATGTGGACAGGCACGCCGGCCGTTGCGGAAAGCTGCCTGATTCCTTCGATCAGGTTCTCGCCGACTGACTGGTGGGCGAAAAAGATTCGCCGTTGCGAGACATGCTCAAGCTCTGCGCGGATAGTTGCGTCAACCTCATCGGCCGAGACGATTGCGGGATTGGCGAGGGAAATTGCAAGCGAGAGAACAGCGCTAGTCATGAATTTGATACCTGACATTTTGATACTCCTTTTAACCGGCAGTTTCGACGTGATTTCATGATGATCATGTATCGACCTGAAAAATGGGAATGGAAAAGCCTGGAATACCGGGTGCGCTCACGCTGATAGATGCTGGTCCTTCTTTTGTGCGATGAAATACGCGATGCGCTCTATGGAATCGAGATTTTCAGGCAACATCTCATTATCCTCAACCTTGATGTTGAAGGTTTCTTCGATAAACGCTATGACCTCGAGTACTCCGGTAGAGTCAATGATGCCGCGGTCAAGCAGGGACATTTCATCTGCAAGCGCAGTAGAATCTGCCACGTAAAAGTTTGACGTTATAAAAGAGCGAACTTGACTTTTTATTCCCATGATATGTCTTCCCTTTTTTTGATTCTATTTGTGCGCCGTAATGCCCTGTGGCATACAGCGAATATTTATTTCTATGTATTATCCTATATCCACTCGCGCTGTAAGTCTATGTCCCGTTATGACACGCACTTCGCCGCTGGGGCTTGTAACTAACCTGATGTCCTCGTAGGCCTTTGTACGATCGAAGAGCATTTTGACTTGTCGCTCCTGTCCGAGCCCGATTTCAAAAAGCAGCGTGCCGCCGGGACGCAGAAACGGCAAGGCTTCCTTTACAACACGCTGCTGGATGCTTATCCCGTAAGGACCACCGTCAAAAGCTTCGCGCGGTTCATGTTCCAGCAGCTCCGCACGCTCTTTCGCGAGTTTGCTTTGGGAAATATAGGGTGGGTTGCACACGACAACATCAATTGTGCCTTCCAGGCCAAAACCGGCGAGCCCGGCAAACAGGTCGCCCTGGGCGACAACGACACGTTCTGAAACTTCCACATGCTTGACGTTGCGCCGCGCAACGTTGATACAGCCATCGGTCAGGTCACTCGCCCATACACGGACGGTAGGAAAATGGTGGGCAATGGCGCATGCCAGATTGCCAGAGCCGCAGCACATGTCAATGACCCTGGGCGCAGCCGAACCGGAAGTGCGAATCGCGTCGAGTGCCGTGTAGCCGAGAAGCTCGGTTTCTTCCCTGGGCGCGAGAGCACCTTCATCGACAATGATATCCACACCCATGAATGTCCCGTGGCCGATCACATAGGCCAGCGGTGCGCCTGCTACGCGCCGCGCTGCCATGTCTCGAGCTGCTTTTTCAAAGCCGGTCGGCATGGATGTTTTCGCTGCATGGATTAGGCGGGCAGCCTCGACGTCGACATCGGCGATGCCGCCGAGCCGGAGGGCAGCGGTGATCTCATCTGACAATGCACTCATGACAGCCCCGTTTTCTTGATCTTGCCCGTATCGGTTTTGGGCAGGCTTGCCACCCCGACGATGTATTTTGGAACCATGAAGTTTTCAAGCCTGCTCTGGCATTCCTTCTGCAATTGCTTCTCATTCATCGTGACTCCGGTTTCCAGGACAATGAACGCCTTGACCGCCTGGCCAAGAACATCGTCCGGGACCCCAATAACGGCAGCCTCTTTCACGCCCGGAATATTCATGAGCATATTTTCCACTTCCTTCGGTGCCACTTTCTCGCCGCGTGACTTGATGATGTCGTCCATACGCCCGACGAAATAGAGGTAGCCCTCCTCATCCATTTTGCAGTAATCACCCGTATACAGAACCTGTTCGCCGGGGATAGGTCCGGGCTTGAGCTTTTTGGCAGTGGATTCCGATTTTTCCCAATAGCCCTTCATGACTGTGGCGCCGCGAATGACGAGTTGGCCAACAGTACCCGGGCCAACCCGGTTGTCATCTTCATCCACGATCCACATCTCGGTATTGGGAATCGCAATGCCTACGCTTGAAGGCTTCCGGTCAATATCTTCGGGAGGCAGGTAGGTGCAGCGCTTGCACTCGGTGAGCCCGTACATCGAGTAAATGCGCGCAGCCGGAAAAATATCCCTGAGCATCAGGATGTGTTTGACCGGCAGCGCCGCAGCAGTATTGGTCACATAACGTATCTTCGAAAGGTCGTAATCCTTGAGCGACTTGAGCTCCGCCAGGATGGAAAATATTGTCGGCACTCCCGGAAATCCGGTCACTCCTTCTTCTACCATCAGGTTGAGTATCTGTGCCGGAAAGGTGAACGAACGCTCTAGAACAAGACGCGCGCCCGTGCGGAATGCCATCAGCATTTGATACAGGCCGTAATCGAATGCAAGCGGCAGGACGCCGAGGATCACTTCATCTTCCCGCAACTCAAGGTATGACGCGATGGACGTGCACGCGGTAAGCATGTTGCGATGCGTGAGCATCACGCCTTTGGGATCGCCGGTGGATCCGGAGGTGTAGATGATCGCAGCCAGATCGACATCAATACACGTGCGTACCGGCGGGGTCGCACGATTTCCTCCAGCAAGAGCATCAGCCCAACGGCGAGCAAGCGGAAGCGAGGCAAGCTTTGCATCATCTATATTGCCGGACACGATAACGCAGCGCAGATGAGTACACTCGCGCGCCGGATCGGCGAATACCGAATAGATATGCGCATCCGTGATGAGCGCGGTGGGGCGGCAATCCTGCAGGAGGTAGCTGAGCTTGTCGCTCTTGGTCAGCGGATTGACAATGGACACCACTGCGTTCGCCTTGAGTACCGCCCAAAATGAGACAACGGTCTCAACAGTGTTATCGGCAAAAATCACAACCCTGTCGCCGCGCATGACACCGGAAGCAATCAGCGTGTTCGCCAGAGCGTTCGAACGGTCATCGATTTCGCCGTAACTGATGCGCTGCTTCGTGCAGACGAGTGCGATCTTGTCGGGAAGCTCCCGGGCAGACTGAATGAGATAGTCGTGCAGTAGCGGCACGGGACCATGTGTTATTTGCATCTCAACACCTCATTTTGTTTGATGACTTATCGATATCGGTCAGAACCTCGACCGCCCGGCTCCCATCCGGGAGGTTCGCAACAAATTGCTGATGCAGGAGCTGGGTCGACAGGACACCGACCATGGCCATATTGTCTGTATTCGAGAACTGGCCTTCACTGCCACGCGTACGGCATTTGCGTAACAGTTGCACAACGGCTTGAGAATCGAAGACGTTGGCATCCCGTACTGCAGATTCCGAAAGTACCTCGTCTATGTAATCCGGAGCATCCCTGGCAACGAAGGAAAGTGCATCCGGTGCGCGATAGGGCTGCTTTTTTCGCGCAATGATTTCGCACGGCACAACATTCTCCGCCGCGCGCTTGACCACGTGCTTTTCGTCCAGCACCCGCAGTTTGTATGCCGCAGGAAGAGAATCAGCCAGCGCGATGACATCCTTGTCGAGGAAGGGAAAACGCCCCTCCACGGAATTTCCCAGAAGCATCCGGTCTCCCTGCGAAGAAAGCAAATATCCCGATAGCAGCGTGCGAATCTCGATATGCTGGTCCTGTGCAAGCGCATCCCATTGCGCAAAATCGGCGTGCAGGTTATGTAGCAGATCCCCGACGACGTCCATATTGCTCGCCTGCATATCCTTCGACAGCAACCGTTTTAGTGCGCTCGTGGTATGCCAGCGCGTATCGTGTGCAAAGCCGGGCGAGCGATGGGCGGCGATGTTGCGCCCGAAAAATTGCCGCGCCATCGCCTGTTGCGACACCGGCGAACGGGCGAGATAGGGATATAACCGTTCAAGAAGGCGCGGACGCCAGCCGGATGCAGGCTGCCGTCCCCAGAAGCGACGCACTTTGCCCTCACGAAAAATGTCGTAGCCGGCAAACATTTCGTCCGCACCTTCACCGGTGAGCACAACCTTGATGCCATGATTGCGCACCAGTTTTGAAAGAAGAAAGAGCGGTGCCGGCGCAGTGCGCAAAACCGGGCGCTCGGTATGGTAAATCACTTCCGGAAACACGTTCGCGATGTCGCTGCGCGTTACAACAACCTCGTGATGCTCGCTGCCCAGTCCATTCACCATCAGGCGCTGATATTCGGTCTCATCATATTCAGCGTCGTCAAACCGGAGCGAAAAGGTCTGAAAACGGTCGCCTGCAAATCGCCGCCCCATGGCCGCAACCAGAGAGCTATCGAGTCCGCCGGATAGATAGCTCCCGACCGGCACATCGGCACGCAGCATGCGCAGGGACGTTGCGTTCTCCAGAGCTCTGCGCACCTCGCTGACCGCGTCTTCCAGCGAGCCCGGAAACATAGTGCACGCCTCGCCCAATACAGGATACCTGGGCGTCCAATAGGCTCGGTCTCTCACCGCGCCATTTTCATAGATCCTGACATGGCCCGGTTCAAGTTCGGTCACGCCTTGAAACACACCCTGCGGCGGCACAATGGTCCAGAAGGTGAAGGTCTGCGCAAGGCCAACCGGATCAAAACTCCGCGGAATATCGGCGTTTGCGGCAAAGATGGCTTTGACTTCGCTGGCGAAATACAGCTGTCCTCCATGTTCGCAAATATGCAACGGGCAGATGCCCACCCTGTCCCGCGAAAGTGTAAGGCGTTGCGCAATAGAATCCCAGATCGCCACCGCCCACTGTCCGTTCATCCGTTCAAACGCCGCTTCCCCCCAGGCGCGATAGGCATGAAGGATCACTTCGGTATCACTCTGTGTGCGGAAGCGATGACCGAGTGCAAGTAACTCTCCGCGCAGTTCTACATAGTTGAAAATTTCGCCGTTGAATACGATCCAAGTTGTATCGTTCTCGTTCGGCATAGGTTGCTGACCGGTTGAGAGATCGATGATGGACAAGCGCGAGTGCGCCAAGCCGGCCCGATCATCGCGATACACGCCAAACTCGTCCGGTCCCCGGTGAGAAAGCTCGGCGGCCATGCGAACCAGCGCTTCGCGGCTTGGAGGAGCAGCGTTAGAACTTAGCCCGACAATTCCGGCGATGCCGCACATGTGCCTTCAGACTTCCGGTACGGGAGCAACGAGCAGCGGGCGCATATGCAGATAGCGGGTAGCGCGCCGTTTGGCTTCGATATCCTTGAACACCCGCTCGACCTGTGCCGGAGCAAGACCGACAGCAGGAGCTGCTTCCTCGGCAGAAACGCCGTTGTTTACGGCATACAGACAGAGATCCATGCGGTCGTAAGGCAGCGCAAAATAAAACTCCTCCTGCGTCTGCGGCATTGAAAAAGTATCCGTGGTAGGCGGGCGGCGCCGAATTTCTTCCGGCACACCCAGATATTCTGCAAGCTGATAAACCTGGGTTTTGTAGAGATGTGCGATAGGCTTGAAGTCGGCACTTCCATCGCCCTGCTTCACAAAAAAACCCTGGTCGTACTCAAGACGGTTGGGTGTTCCTGCAACGGCATAGTTCAGGCGATCCGCATGGTAGTACTCCGTCATCTTGCGCACGCGCTGTTTGTAGTTTGTTGCAGCCACAATTTGCAGATAAGCGCTCAGCGAAAGCCGCACAGTATTCACTTCACCCGCAGGACTTTGCACGGTAAGGCGTGTGATATTCAGGCGATCGCTTTCCAGAATGGACGGCAATACCAGCTTGCACTTCCAGTCATCATCGTACTCGGGAACAATGGTGCGAATTGCTTCTGTCTGACGGCGATAGCAACCCAGTCCCTCGAGAGCGGGAGCAATGTCTTCGATAATGGATTCAATTCCAAAATGGCCGGCAAGCATCTGGCCCAGCATGAGCGCATCGTCCGAGGAATGATGCTCTGGCATAAACAGGCCTAACACCTTCTCCTTGCCGAATGCACGAACGCACAGCGCAGCAACAACCGAACTATCTATGCCGCCGGAGATGCCAACGACGGCGCCACGGCGATGCAATTGACCGAGAACCTGCTCCCGCAAGGCTCCGGTGATACGATCCACTTCTGCGGCAGAATCCAGCTTGAGCACATCTTTGTCGAACATGAGTACCTCATCTCCGGCAACGCCGTTAACGTCGGTGGCGTATAACCTGATTTTGCCGTCCGAAAAAACCGCCACCAGAAGCGGCGAGATTGATGAACATGGCTGAAGACAGTGAACATTGGCGCACTGCTTAAGTTTTGCGCCACCAACTATGGGCAATACGCGTAGCTAAACTTGCCTTATTACCGCATTGCTAATTCAGCACGCGATCCATGATATTGCCCAGCATTTTGCGCGGAACCCACGCCTCACCACGACCAACTACCTGAACAGCTCTTGAAAGATACAATTCAGCCGTTTTGTTTGAAAGATAGCCACGCGCTCCGATTTCCAGCGCCTGAATAATTTTGCTTTCCTGCACATAATCGTCGACCAACAAAACGACGATATGTGTATCGGGACATTCGCAACGCAAAGACAGCAGCAAAGCATGCCCCTCATCGTCGCTCAGATCCAGATTCACCAACATGACACTCGGTTTAAGCCGTTTGATTCTGGCCACTTCATTTTCATATGCCAACACATCCGTGCGTTGTTTGGTGCGACGGTTCACGAATGCGTGATCATTTCTTTCGCTACCGCCTAACCCGACATTCGATAGCAACGTAATACCGTCCTCCCCATACAGCAGACGTTCGTACCCCGCCCGCCGCTCTCGATCAATATCCGCAATTGCTACCGTCACGTTCTGCATATGAAATCGCCCTCCTCAGAACAACCTTTGTATTTGTTCACTTTTGGCATATCCCCGGATATAACCATACATGCTTATCGATTATATGCAATTCATCAAGGGGGACTACTGTACTTTGGTACAAGTACAGGTATCGGCTGATTTTTCCCAATAAACTGACCGGAATAGCCGCCCAAGATAAGGCAACAACAATAGTGTTCAATAGCTAAAATGAGCTTTGGAACGAGGGCTCGTTCAACACCAATTGATCAGCTTCAACGCCTCAATCTCGAAATTTTTCGAGTAGATTTTTGCCATGAAATACCGCCTTGGCAGCCCTAATTTTTTGCCGAATGACGTCTAGGGTTTCGTTGGCGAGTCATGACTTGTTCGATGAGATCACGATGGAAGTTGTAGGAATATTGCACCGATCGGGCGCAAGCCTAACAGTCTCATGACTGGGCGCATGCATGTTCTGCGCTAAAAATACGGGCCGGGATGACCGCCATGAGTTTCGATTACAATGCCCCGTTCTCATACATACCAGAAAACCTTTTTTACCCAACGAAAGGCGGGCAATTAAAGATAGAGCAGAGCATTAAACCTCTGATGTTATTTTCAAGGAAGTTGCACTATGCGCGATGAAAGAATTGATGTTCTGCGATTCATTGGCCTAGCCATGATTATTCTCGCGCATGTGGGGCCCCCAGGCGTCATCCTTCAAGCTCGCAATTTTGATGTTCCGCTTATGCTTATAGTTGCGGGTTTATCATTTCACTCATCTTATCGGGATGAGCCTTATCTTTCGTATCTCTGGAAAAGAATTAAGAGGTTGGTTTTCCCAGTTTGGCTGTTCCTTTCAATATATTTCCTCATCATCCATACCACAGGACACCCAGTTAAGGAAGTTAGCACGGAGACTGTTACTTCAAGCTATCTGCTCTTGGGGGGATAGGGTATGTGTGGATTATCAGAGTGTTTCTGCTTGTTGCCTGCGTCTCCCCCTTAATTCTTTACTATTCTCGAAGGACACCGTCAAACCGCAAATTTTTGCTTACGATGCTTGCCTGGTACGTTGTATATGAACTTGCACTCTCAAGTATCAAGCCATTTCTACATACAACACAAGGTTACATCTTTGAGCAAACCATCTTTTATCTCGTTCCTTATGCACTGGTCTTTTCCTTAGGTTTGCGGTTGCCAGAGCTAGGACGCAACGAGCTTTTTCATGTCGCCGCTACAGCATTTATCATCTTTGCGGGGTTTGGATTTTGGCAATTCACCGCGTATGGAAAATTTGTACCCACACAGGAATTCAAATACCCTCCACAAATCTATTATCTATCCTATGCGGTTTTTGTTTCCGTCGTGGCGTGGATTTATTCCAAAACATTCGTTCAAATTACAAATGAATTCAGAATAATTTCCGGAGTGAAATTTGTCGCGCAAAACAGCATTTGGGTTTATTTGTGGCATATACCATTCATAGAAATTTTTGCCATTCCTTTCTACCTTAAATATCCAATGGTTTTTGCATTCGCCACATTCCTTACAGCCATTCAGATCAGGCTAGTAAAGCAATATCTTTTACCCAACCTCCGTAGCGTATCTCTTAAAAAGAATTTGAGTTCGTTGCTTACCGGCTAACGCTCAGATACAACACCCGGGGCAATCGCAGGGTGATGGTTAGCAATTATGTTGAGAGCCTTTAGATTTCATTTTTCTGAAATCGCTGCACGCCACGCCGGGCGGAAGGAAACAACCGGAGTTGGAGACCCATTGGGCACACCGAGCGAAAAATAACGAACCTGACAAGTCAGGCAGGTAGGGAGGGTATTCGCAACGCGCCAACATCAGCGATTAACACTGCCGAATTCGAACTTAAGAAACGTGCGACGATTGGGAGAACAATCAGGCCGAATTGAAATTACTGTACTTGAAATCACTGAAGCGGGATCCGCCCAGCGGTGTGCTGTCAGCACTTCTGATTTCATTATTTCGTTCATCTGCCGAAAGAACCAGCGCCAGGTTGAGCCGATCGGTAACACCCAGTTTGAGAAACACTTCGGTCAGGTGGGCCTTCACCGTGCGCTCTGTAATTGCGCAAGCTTTGGCAATTTGTTTATTACTCTCGCCATTTCCCACGCGAACGGCAATATCATATTCGCGCTGCGTGAGCTTGCTGAGCAAGCCCAGCGAAGTCCGATAGGCTTTGTTTTTTGCACTTGTTTTGCCCAATTCATCTATCAGGCGGCAAGTGAGCGTACGCCGTATCCACAATTCACCCTGCCGTACAGCTTCCACAACTTGCCTGAGAAATTTTGGATCCGAACCGCTACGGCAGCAACCACGCACTCCTGCCTTCAGCAGCTCCCATTCCATATCTTCACTAATGTCGCCGCCAATAACAATCGTTCTGGCCTCGGCGCACAGGCTTCTCAAATTCGCCAAGCCATTCGAACCAAGCAAGTCGAAATCAAGCAGGAGAACCTTCGGTTTGGTTAGTACTACCTCATCTCTGAGCATGCCCAGACTATCGATTACCAAAGTCGTTTTGACTAAGTCGTCTAACCCATGCTTCCATGAAGCGAGTCTGTCGTGGCAAGAACTGGCAATTATCAGATCGTTTGTCATAATTTTTTATTGGTATTAATTAATTACAAAACACCGAGCCATTCAACGATGAGTTACAAGCCATATTTCCCCATCGTGCGAGTAAGGTTAAGCAACAGTTGTGCCAGAACTTGCCGCCCACCATTATCCTCATAATAGTTAAGGGTTATTACAACCCGCGCTATTCAAGTGGTAATTATACAACGTGTTCTTGACGCAATTTTGACGTAATTTTGACGTTTAACTGACGCAAGAATGACTGATTTCCGACTAGCCTAAAGGTCAGTAGCGCAAAATGGCGAGAATTCAAGGAAGGCGAAAATTGGCTGAAATAAGTACTTTATTATTTACATTACAACATGTTATGCAATTAATACGTACAACTGCCTTGCGGTCCACACCCGAGATCATCTGTCGATATTCAGTCACAAACTATCGTTAGTTTTCAATTGGTTAACTTGCGCATTTTTGTTTTTGCTTGAGTTGCATCGTCTACTACATTATTCGACACATTGGAGCGGTGCACTTCTGAGATGCTCAGGGAAAAGCCTGGGACATAGACTGCCACCGCCAAGAATCACGGCACATGTCTTCAAGGCCATACTGCGCTTGCCATCCCAGCAGATTCTTGGCCAAAGTGGGGTCCGCATAGCATGCCGCAATGTCGCCCGGGCGACGTCCAACGATCCGGTAAGGCACCTTTATTCCGCTTGCCGCTTCAAACTCCCGAACCACGTCCAACACGCTGTACCCCTGCCCTGTACCCAGATTAACTGTAAGCACCCCTGCGGAAACGCTCAGCGCCTTCAGTGCGGCAAGATGCCCTCGCGCCAAGTCCACGACATGAATGTAATCGCGCACGCCTGTTCCGTCTGGCGTCGGATAATCACTTCCGAAAACTGAAAGCTCCGGCAATGTGCCTACCGCCACCTTGGCGATATACGGCATCAGATTATTGGGAATCCCGTTCGGATCTTCACCGATCAATCCGGACTCGTGAGCCCCCACCGGATTAAAGTAACGCAGTAACGCGATACGCCAAGAAGCATCGGCCAGGGCGACATCGCCGAGGATTTCTTCGATGAACAATTTGGAGCGCCCATACGGATTCGTCGCGGAAAGCGGAAAGTCTTCACGTATTGGCACCGCATGTGGGTCGCCATAGACCGTAGCGGAAGAAGAGAAAACGAGCGTCTTCACCCCGGCCTCAGCCATCGATTCAAACAACACCAGACTGCCGTTGATATTGTTGTCGTAATAGCGCAACGGCTGCGAAACGGATTCGCCCACCGCTTTCAGTCCGGCAAAATGGATCACTGCATCGATACGATGGCCGGAAAACAAAGCACGCATCGCTTCGCGATCACGAACATCTGCCTCCACAAAGCCAGGCCGACGCCCGACAATTCGTTCGATACGCTCAAGCACCGATGCCTTACTGTTGCAAAAATTATCGACAATCAGAACTTCAATTCCAGCCTGCATCAACTCCACAACTGTATGAGAGCCAATATAGCCGGCACCACCGGTTACTAAAATCATGGTCAGTTCACCTTAAAATAAACAGAAACTCAATCCAGAAGACCTATTCAGACGCAGGCATTCTGTGTCGCGGTACGATTAATTTATTCAATTTATCAAGTGTCGCATATAATCCCACTAAATGAGTAATTGTATTGATCTCAAAAACAAACGAATGATTTTTAGCCCGCATTATGAAGTCCCCGATATCGAGATGCATTGAAACTGGGGACATCCTATTAAACTCATAGACTCCTGCCCATCCTATTGGCGTTACCTTATGACCTGCTGCCCCCGCGAAATCAGATAAAGATGGAATCCGTAAAAGAAGAACCCCAAGCTTCTCAAGCTAAAAAAACGCTACGCCAGCGTGTCCTGAATGCGGGCGGTTGGACGATTGGTGGCCATATGTCGAGTCAGGTATTGCGGCTTGGCGGAAATCTGGTATTGACCCGACTACTTTTTCCCGAGGCATTCGGGTACATGGCAATTGTTCAAAGCGTGATCGCTGGTTTAGTAATGTTTTCCGATCTCGGCATAACGACCAGCATCATTCATAACAAGCGCGGACATGAGACGGTTTTTGTCAATACGGCTTGGACCATGCGGTTGATTCAAAGCGTGATTATCTGGTTGATGCTTTGCATGTTCGCACCGCTCGTTGCTTCATTCTATGCACAGCCTATGCTGGCCACGCTGCTTCCTGTTGTGGGCTTCGGGTCTGTGCTTGGCGTGTTGGTGTCCACCAAATTGGACTTGATTAATCGCTCACTGGCATTGAAGAAGTTGGTGTTGATAGAGGTCGGATCCCAGTCTGTCGGCCTGCTGGTGATGATTTTATGGGCTTGGATCGATCGCAGTATCTGGTCTCTGGTATGGGGCGGTCTAATTGGCGGTTTTGTCAAGATGGCGGCCAGCCATCTACTGCTGGAGGGGGCGCACAACAAAATTGCGTGGGATCGGGATTCAGTGAAAGATTTGTTTGGTTTCGGTCAATGGTTGTTAGTCAGTTCCATCCTGACCTTTCTGTCCGGGG
>Ga0182021_10003908_pt1 | contig 17465 bp, 19 predicted proteins | sample 612E3MmetaG_FD_120493 | JGI IMG/M metagenome (GOLD analysis project Ga0182021, IMG submission 120493) | Permafrost microbial communities from Stordalen Mire, Sweden - 612E3M metaG (Illumina Assembly) | ecosystem: Environmental > Terrestrial > Soil > Wetlands > Permafrost | place: Sweden... | reverse complement strand
CGTCATATCGATTGCCTGCGGCCTGCTGTTCATGAAGTTCGCCCCGGTAGAGGACGGCGCGCCGGCGAAACGCGCTGTCAGGCAGATCGAACTCCCTCCGGCCACTCGAAACAGGGTGTTCCTGGTGATGACCATGCTCGCCATCACCAGCAGCATCCTGTTCAACTTCACCACCAACGGCAACGGCGAGCTGCTGAAAGCGCGCTTGCCGATTCTGGTGGAACAGCCGGCCTTGCTCGGGATGTTGCTCGCGGTCGTCTACGGGATTTCGTCGCTGTCCCAACTCGGAGTGGGGCGCCTGATCGATCGCTTTCCGATACGCAACGTGATGCTGGGCATCATCGCCTGCCAGGGCCCCGTGTTTCTGCTGGCGGCCTACAGTCAGGGCTGGACGCTTTATGCAGCCATGATCCTGTTCATGGTGCTGGTTTTCGGCTCGATTCCCTTTACCGATGCGATCATCGCGCGCTTCGTCGACGACAGCATACGCTCGCGGGTAAGCGGGATGCGCTTGGCGGTCTCCTTCGGTGTGAGTTCGCTGGCCGTCTGGGCGCTAGGACCGGCGGTCAAGGCGGCCGGCTTCGGCTTTGCCCTGTTGGTGCTGGGGGCGGTGGCCGTCTGTTCGCTGTTGATCACCTGGCAATTGCCGGACGAGCAAAGCATCCGCAAGGCTTCCGCGGCACATAGCCCGCAAACCGCCTGAGCCCGGGATCGCCCCGCCCGCGCCGCACCCGATAGTCTGGCAATACTGACATTTATCAATACGCCCACCTCGAAGTAAGGTCAGAGTTCGAAAAAACGGGGAAGGGGAATTCCTATCTTGTTCAGCGTTCCTGCGGAAATACTCGACCAGACGACCAAGTGTCGACACGATTATTCATGCTTGCAGACCGGACAATGCGGCGACAGCCCGATGTGCGCCGTTGAAACGGCGCACGCCGAGAATGTGCTCTGCGTCCGCGCCGCAGACTGGCCCAACTGCACATACCACCTGGAATTCGGCGGGGCCAGGTTCTGCGTCTGCCCGGTCCGCTGTGCGATCCATCAGCAACTAAATGCTTGAGCGTCAATCCCGCCCAGGCGGGATTGACGACGTTGCTTCGCCCCGCTTGCGCGGGAAAGCTCAGGGTGGGCGTTACGTTTTTGTTCCGCCTGCGCGATGCTCGACCGATGGCGTGACATGTTCGTCATTGGCGGGTACGACGGCGCGGCGCCCTGCGGTCGGATAGGCTGCTGCCGATGCAGCTCCAAGCGCCAGCGTCTTCTCGACCAGGCGCACGGTCGCGTCGTGCGGATCGCGCTGTTGCGCGAATCCCAGCTTGCGCGCGAGGCCTTGCATGGCTTGATTGGTGGCGAGGGTGATTCCGTGCAGCCGCTCGATGCCAACCGTGCGGGCGTGCCGCAGGAGCGTGTCCAGCAGCAATGTGCCTATGCCCTTCCGCTGCCAGGCGTCGGCAACTACCAGGGCGAATTCGGCACCGCCGCCGCCGGCGTCTCTGACATAGCGGGCGACGCCCAGCAGTTGCGCTTGCCCGCCGTTGGCGGCCACCGCGACGAAAGCCATGTCGCGCCCGTAATCGATGCGCGTCAGATGCCGCAGCTCTTCCGGCGTCAGCTTTCTGCTGCTGAGCAACCGGTTGTAGCGGGAATCGGCGGACAAGCCGCTGATGAATTCCCGTTCGAGTGCGTCGTCATCCTGGTGTATTGGCCGGATGAGGATCGCCGTGCCATCGGACAGGCGGCGGGATAGAGTCAGGTGGGCGGGATAGCGCCCTAGCAAGTACGCCTGGGCCAGTCCCGAGGTGATCGAGGTCATGGCGTCCCCGCCCTAGATCCCAAACGCGCCGCGCGCGAGCCTCGCGCCTGACAGCGCGGATTTAAGCAGGCCCGCCAGTCCGGCGGCGCCGGATTTCGCTTCGGTTCGTGCGATGCTGATGGCGCCCGGCTCGAAGGCCTGCACCAGAGCGGGTCCCTCGCGGTCGAGCGTGAACGCCTCGCCCGCGCGCAGTATGACGTCGCGCGGGTCGCCGTCCTGGGTCACCCACACCGTGCCGCGCTCGCAGGCGATGGAATGTCCAAGGCCGCCGCGCACTTTCACCACCTGGTTCGTCTTCAGGCAGATCCCGTCCTGATCGAGTTCGATGTTCATGCTGATCTCCTTGTAACCTGCGTTTGAATCATGCGAGAATATTCGCGCCGTCGACGCCCGCCGATCGCGTTTAGGCCGTTCGTTAGGCGTCTCGATTGATTATGTGACGCACTGCGCTTGCGCTCAAACGACATTTGAGAATCGTTCGCATGAGTTCAATGAATGGCTGAACAACGCCGGAACCTGCCCTCGCTCGACCTGCTGCGGGGCTTCGAGGCGGCTGCGCGCAACCTGAGCTTCACCAGGGCGGCCGAGGAATTGTTCGTGACGCAGTCCGCCGTGAGCCGCCAGGTAAAGGCCATCGAAGACCATCTGGGTGTGGCCCTGTTCGCGCGCCGCCACCGCGCACTGGCGCTGACCGAGGCGGGACACGAGTTGTACCGCGCCACGGCGCAAGCGCTGCGGCAAATCTCCGATGCCGCAAGCAAGATCAGGGAGGGCGGCGCCGGCCGCACGCTTACCGTCACCGCGACCATCGGCTTCGCCTCGCTCTGGCTGATTCCGCGGCTCGCGGATTTTCGCAGCCAGAGTCCGGACATCGACATTCGCATATCGGCGAACAACAAAATGCTCGACCTCGAACGCGAAGGCATCGAGGTGGCGATACGCTATTGCACGCCGAAGGCGGCGCCGGAGGGTGCGGTCAAGCTGTTCGGGGAAGTGGTGCTGCCGGTGTGCAGCCCACAGCTGGTCACGCGCGCGGCTCCGCTCGCGAGGCCCGAGGACCTGCGCCATCACGTATTGCTGCATTACGAACGGCCGGAAGGGGTTACGCCCTGGCTCAGTTGGACCGTGTGGCTGGAAACGATGCAGCTGCCCGGCCTGAAAGCTGCGGGATCGCTGCGCTTCAGCCAGTACGATCAGGCGATCCGCGCGGCGATCGACGGCCAAGGCGTCGCGCTGGGTACGAGCCCCCTGGTCAGGCAGCTCGTCCGGGAGGGCAAGCTGATCGCCCCCCTCGAGAAGAAATTCGAGTCGTCGCGGGCGTACTACCTGGTCATTTCCGCGGATGCGACCAACCGGCCGGAGGTAAAGGATTTCGCCGGCTGGCTGCTGCGCCTGGCGAAGCAGGAGCGGCGCCATCGCGGCGAGTTCAAGCTCTAGCGCAGGCCAGGGCGATTAGCGTGACCTTGCTTTCCTCCCTGGATACCGAGTCAATAGCATGACCGAACCCTCTGTCCCGGTACGCTTCGAACACCTGAGCACGTTCATCGCTGCCGCGTTAGAGCGGCTGGGCCTGCCCGCCGCCGATGCCCTCACCGTGGCCACGTTGATGGCGGAAGCCGACCTGCAGGGTTCGGACGGACACGGCGTCATCCGCCTGCCGCAGTACGCGCGGCGCATCAAAGCCGGCGGGGTCAATCCGCGTCCGGATATCCGCGTCGCGCAGGAGCGCGCGGGCATGGCGCTGATCCACGGCGACAACGGCATGGGGCATCTGGTGATGGAACGCGCCGCGCGCCTGGCGATCGAGAAAGCGCGTGGGGCGGGCGTCGCCTGGGTTGGTTCCCAATGGAGCAATCACGCGGGGCCCGCGTCGCTGTACGCGTGCATGCCGCTGGCCCACGACATGATTGGACTGTACCTCGCGGTGGGGAACGCGAACCATCTCCCGCCCTGGGGCGGCCTCGACATGCTGTTGTCGACCAATCCCATCGCCGCCGCCGTTCCCGCCGGGGCCGAGGCGCCGGTGGTGCTCGACATGGCGACGACGGTGGCCGCCTACGGCAAGGTGAAGGCAAAGGCGCAGCGCGGCGAAACGATGCCGGAGGGCTGGATGATAGATCGCGAGGGGCGGCCGCTCACCGACCCCCGGCGCGCCGACGAAGGTTTTCTCCTGCCCATCGGCGGCTACAAGGGCTATGGCCTCGCGCTGCTGGTTGGCTTGCTCGCGGGGACGCTGAACGGCGCGGCCATGGGAAAGGACGTCGTCGACTTCAATCACGACGACACTAGCGCGACCAATACCGGACAAGCCATCGTCGCGATCGACGTCGCGGCATTCGGCAACGTCGCAGCGTTCAAAGAGCGCGTAGACGCTCTGGTGCGCGATCTGCGCGGCAGCCGGCGCATGCCCGGGATCGAGCGCATCTGGCTCCCCGGCGAGCAGAGCCGGGCGAAGCGCATCGCCTATGCGCGCGACGGCATCCCGATCGCGGCGGAACTGATGCGCAAGCTGAACCAGCTGGCCGAAGAGCTAGGCGTCGCGCAGCTCGGTTAGCGGCCAGCGTTACGCCGCGGCCCGGCCTGCAGTAAAATGGCTCTGGTTGCGAACAAAGGAGTGCACCACATGCGAGGCGTCGTCATCGTATCGTTTGCCCGGGGTCGCGACTACGAGCTGAGGATTACCGCGGGCGACAAACCGCTGCCGAACGCGCAGGAAGGCGATCGTTGGTTGTCGCAGCAGTTCGAGGAATTCGGCTGCACCCCCAGAAGCCTGGTAGGGAAGGTGCTCGCGCTCGACAGGGTACTCGAAGTCGCGCGGGAGGCGGGCGAAAAACGCTTCGCAGACGACATCGCCTGGGCAGAGCAGTACGCCCGGGCCGTGCTGGCCACCCTGAATCGCGCTATCGTGCGCGTTGACGTTGCCGAAAATACCGTGGGCTAAGAAGCCGTCGCAAAAGTCATTTTGTTACGGCTGATTCAGGGGGACACGAGGGGAGGCATCCCCTCTTTTTGTTACAACCTCCAGGACCGATGTCACGCCGAAGGGCACGCGCGCTCGCGTGCTGCCGGCAAATCAGATTCGGCGCCTCAGCCCTGCAGCTGCGCGACCTGCAGCGCGAGCTGCTGCATGCGCAGCGCGATCGATTTCAGCAGCGAGGCGCCAAATGCGGGCTTCGACTTGACGAGATTGATGACGTCGGCCCGGTTTATCGCCAGCAGCCTGCTGTCGGTCTCCGCGGTCGCGGAAGCCGCGCGCGCGGAGCGGTCTACGAGCGCCAGCTCCCCGAACATCCCTCCGGGTCCCACGTGCTCGACCACGCTGTCGCCCACCGAGACGGCGACGCGGCCCTCCAACACGACATACATGAAGGCGCCGACCGCACCCGCGCTCACGATCACCTTGCCCGCAGGGAAACTGGCGGGCTCTTGTGCGGCGAGCTCGTTTTGCAAATCCGCGAGCGCCTTCCGGTCGAGTATGTCGCTGCGTTCGGCGGGAGCGACCGTCGGGCGCGCGGTACCCAGTTTCGCGATGCTCTGGCGCAGCCGCTGCACCATGATGCTCATCAGCATCAGCGCGAATTCGGGTTTCTTTTCCAGCGCGGCGTGAAACTGCTTTTCGCCCAAGGACAGCACGCGGCAGTTGATCTTGGCCATCGCCGTCGCGCTTCTGGGCAGGCCGGCGATTACCGCCAGCTCGCCAAATATATCGCCTGGTTTCACCACCCCGAAGAATTTGTTGCGGATCATCAAGCCGATTTCGCCTTCCAGCAGCAAATACATGCGCGCATTCTTGGCGAACAAGCCCCCGGCCTTCTCGTTCTCGGAGAATATAGGCTTGCCGCTCGGTTTCTCTTCCATCGTTCCGGCAACACGGAAGAATTCGAGCGCTACTGCGGGCTGGTACAAGGGGCTTTGCGCGGCGACTTGGGCCGTGGCGCGCGCCACCGCCTCTGGGCGTGGCGCGGGATTGGCCGAAAAATCGAGGTCGTCCATGGCAATCGCTATTTTAATCCTTAACCCGCATTCGCCGGAAGCAATCAAAGCGCGACCGGCAAAAAAGCAGGCGCGCCCTGCGTGGTTTGCGCCGCAGCGTCAGGAGATAGAACTGGCGCGAGCCCGCATATCGTCTGTTTCAAGACTTGGCGCTGAAATCCAAATCCTCTCCTGCAGCGTGAGTCGCCGCCGCAGGAGCCGGCGACGCACCGTGCACCCTCGCCGCCGCGCGCATGGCCGCCGGCGAAAGATTCGCGCCGGGCTCCGCAGACGCGCCGGGGGATACTCCGTCCGAAGCAAACGCCGCCTCCAGATCCTGCCGGATTTGCGCGATATCGAACGCGGCCCGCCCCTGCATGCGCAGAAGTATGCGCGAGGGCAGGTCCTGGATGCGCGGCACGGCGGCGCGCACGTTGGCGGCGGTGGTGAGTATGGGCACCGCGTGGTTGTTCTTGAAGCCGGGTTCGGCGCGATCAATGGCGTCGATGATGGCCCCTTGGGCTTTGGCGATGCCCATGAGAAGTTCGGCGAGCTGCGTATTGTCCATGGCGCGTTCCTATTTTCTGATCCGACGGGCCTGCATGTTTTCGTTTGCGTAAGGATACAGCAGGAACCGGGGCGAGGGCACTAGGCCGAACGGTCGAGGCTGCCGCCATCGGTGCATGATTGCCCTGGAAGGCGCGCGGATACTGGGTTTCCGGACGATAGCCGAAATGAAAAAGGCGGCCGGAGCCGCCTTTTTTCGTTCACACGCTCGCGCGCTACTTGCGCTGGCGCAGCTTGCGGATGGCGGCGATCTGGGCGGCAGCTTGGGCGAGCTCGGACAGCGCCTCGGCGTATTCCATCTTGCCGGTGCGATTGGCGAGGTTTTCCTGCGCGAGCTTGTGCGCTTCCTGCGCCTTGGCCTCGTCCAGGTCGTGGCCGCGGATGGCGGTGTCGGCAAGCACAGTGATCAGGTTGGGCTGCACTTCGAGGATGCCGCCGGCGACGAAAATCAGCTGCTCCTCGCCGCCGCCAGCGGGCTTGATGCGCACCGTGCCGGGTTTGATGCGGGTGATCAGCGGCGTGTGCTTGGGGTAGACGCCCAGCTCGCCCTCTTCGCCAGGCAGCACCACGAACTCCGCTTCGCCGGAGAAGATGGATTCCTCGGCGCTTACCACGTCTACATGTATCGTATGTGCCATATGGCTTAGAACCTTTTTTCCCGACTCCCGGCGTGCCGGGGATCGCCTTGCTACTGCAGCGTCTTCGCCTTCTCGACCGCTTCTTCGATCGCGCCGACCATGTAGAACGCCTGCTCGGGCAGATTGTCGTAGTCGCCATTGACGATGCCCTTGAAGCCCTTGATGGTGTCCTTCAGCGGCACGTACTTGCCTTCCTGGCCGGTGAAGTTCTTGGCCACGTCGAACGGCTGCGACAGGAAGCGCTGGATCTTGCGCGCGCGCGCCACGGCCAGCTTGTCTTCAGGCGAGAGCTCGTCCATGCCCAGGATGGCGATGATGTCGCGCAGCTCCTTGTAGCGCTGCAGCGTCTGCTGCACGGCGCGCGCGGTGGTGTAGTGCTCTTCGCCCACCACGTGCGGGTCCATCTGGCGCGAGGTCGAGTCGAGCGGGTCCACCGATGGGTAGATGCCGAGCGAGGCGATGTCGCGCGACAGCACCACGGTCGAGTCGAGGTGGCCGAAAGTGGTCGCGGGGGAGGGGTCGGTCAAGTCGTCGGCGGGCACGTACACTGCCTGGATCGAGGTGATCGAGCCGGTCTTCGTCGAGGTAATGCGTTCCTGCAGGCGGCCCATCTCTTCGGCCAGGGTCGGCTGGTAGCCCACTGCGGAAGGCATGCGCCCGAGCAGCGCCGACACTTCAGTACCGGCGAGCGTAAAGCGGTAAATGTTGTCGATGAAGAGCAGAACGTCCCGGCCCTCGTCGCGGAAGTACTCGGCCATGGTGAGACCGGTCAGCGCCACGCGCAGGCGGTTGCCGGGCGGCTCGTTCATCTGACCGTAGACCAAGGCCACCTTGTCGAGCACGCCGCCGTCTTTCATTTCATGGTAGAAGTCGTTGCCCTCGCGCGTGCGCTCGCCCACGCCGGCGAACACCGACAGCCCGCTGTGCTTCTTCGCAATGTTGTTGATCAGCTCCATCATGGTCACGGTCTTGCCCACGCCGGCGCCGCCGAACAGGCCCACCTTGCCGCCCTTGGCGAACGGGCATACCAAGTCGATCACCTTGATCCCGGTCTCGAGCAATTCCTGACTGGGGGAGAGCTCCTCGTACTTGGGCGCCATGCGGTGGATCGAGGCGACCTTCTCGGCGCCGATAGGACCCATTTCGTCGATCGGCCGGCCGAGCACGTCCATGATCCGACCCACCGTCTTGGGCCCGACCGGCACCGAGATCGGCGCCTTGGTATTGACCACTTTCATGCCGCGGCGCAGGCCGTCGGAAGATCCCAGCGCGATGGTGCGCACGATGCCGTCGCCGAGTTGCTGCTCGACTTCGAGCGTGAGCCCGATATCGTCCATTTTCAGCGCGTCATAGATGTTCGGCATCTGGTCGCGCGGGAATTCCACGTCCACCACGGCGCCGATGCACTGTACGATCGTTCCTTCTTGGCTCATCGTCGTTTCCTAGTAGTTCAATTCAAATTATTGCGTGCGCGCAGCGCGCGCAACTTCAATCTCTATACTGCCGCCGCACCGGCCACGATCTCGGACAATTCCTTGGTGATCGCCGCCTGGCGCGTCTTGTTGTAGATCAGCGTCAGCTCGTCGATTACGTTGCCGGCGTTGTCGCTCGCGGCCTTCATCGCCACCATGCGCGCGCTCTGCTCGGAGGCCATGTTCTCGGTGACCGCCTGATAGATCAGCGCTTCGATATAGCGAGTGAGGGTTTGGTCGAGCACGGACTTCGCGTCGGGCTCGTAGATGTAGTCCCAGGAGCCTTCGGGCGCGCCGAGCTTCTCGCCAGACAGCGGCAGAAGCTGCTCCATCACCGGCTCCTGCTTCATGGTGTTGATGAATTTAGTATAGAAAATTTCCAGCCGGTCGAAGCGGTCCTCGACATAGCCGTCGAGCATGTACTTCAGCGCGCCGATCAGCCGCTCCATGTGCGGTTTGTCGCCCAGGCCCACCACCTGCGACACCACGTTGGCGCCCAGACGCTGCATGAAGCCCAAGCCCCTGTTGCCGATGCAGCAGATTTCGAAGCTCTCGCCCTCGGATTCCCACTGCCGCATCTTCGCAAGCGCCATGCGCAGCACGTTGGTGTTCAGGCCGCCGCACAGGCCCTTGTCGGCGGTGACGACGATGATGCCGACGCGCTTAACCGTGTCGCGCGTCACCAGATAGGGGTGGCGGTACTCGGGGTTGGCATGCGAAAGGTGCGCCGCGACGTTGCGCATTTTTTCGGCGTAAGGCCGCGCCGCGCGCGTACGGTCCTGCGCTTTGCGCATCTTGGAGGCCGCTACCATCTCCATGGCCTTGGTGATCTTGCGCGTGCTCTGCACGCTCTTGATCTTGTTCTTGATTTCCCTTGAACCTGCCATTGCCCGTCTCTCGATTCGTCAATCCGCGGGCGGCAAAGGATTGCCGCCCTGCGGTTCTTATCGCTTAATACGTGCCGTTCTTCTTGAAATCCTTGACCGCCTCGTGCAGCGTGGCTTCGTCTTCCTTGGAGAGGTCCTTGGTGGCCTCGATCCGCTCCACCACCGCGGCGTACTTGTCCTTGACGTAGGCGCGCAGCGCGCGCTCGGCCGCCAGCGCCTTGTTCACATTGATGTCGTCGAAGTAGCTGTTGTTGACCGCGAACAGCGTCACGGCCATTTCCCACACCTGCAGCGGCTCGTACTGCGGCTGCTTCATCAGCTCAGTGACCATCCGGCCGCGCTCGAGCTGCTTGCGCGTGGCTTCGTCGAGGTCCGAGGCGAACTGGGCGAAGGCCGCGAGCTCGCGATACTGGGCGAGGGACAGGCGCACGCCGCCGCCCAGCTTCTTGATCACCTTGGTCTGCGCCGCGCCGCCGACGCGCGACACCGAAATGCCGGCGTTGATGGCCGGGCGTATGCCGGCGTTGAACAGGTCGGTCTCGAGGAAGATCTGCCCGTCGGTAATGGAGATCACGTTGGTCGGCACGAAGGCGGTGACGTCGCCGGCCTGTGTCTCGATCACCGGCAGCGCGGTGAGCGAGCCGGTCTTGCCCTTGACCTCGCCTTTGGTGAACTTCTCGACGTACTCCGGATTCACGCGCGCGGCGCGCTCGAGCAGGCGCGAGTGCAGGTAGAACACGTCGCCGGGATAGGCTTCGCGGCCCGGCGGGCGGCGCAGCAGCAGCGACACCTGGCGGTAGGCCCAGGCCTGCTTGGTCAGGTCGTCGTAAATGATCAGCGCGTCCTGGCCGCGGTCGCGGAAATATTCGCCCATGGTGCAGCCGGAGTAGGGCGCGATGTACTGCATGGCGGCCGATTCCGACGCGGTGGCGGCGACGACGATGGTGTAGGCCATGGCGCCGTGTTCTTCGAGCCGGCGCACCACGTTCACCACGGAGGCGGCTTTCTGCCCGATCGCGACGTAGATGCAGATCAGGTCCTTGCCCTTCTGGTTGATGATGGTGTCGATCGCCACCGCGGTCTTGCCTGTCTGGCGGTCGCCGATGATCAGTTCGCGCTGGCCGCGTCCGATCGGCACCATGGAGTCGATCGCTTTCAGGCCGGTCTGCACCGGCTGCGACACGGACTGGCGCTCGATCACGCCCGGCGCGACTTTTTCGATGACGTCGGTCATCTTGGCGTTGACCGGGCCCTTGCCGTCGATCGGCTGGCCCAAGGAATTAACCACGCGGCCGATGAGTTCCGGGCCGACCGGCACGTCCAGGATGCGGCCGGTGCACTTGACCGTGTCGCCCTCGGAGATGTGCTCGTAGGGCCCCAGCACCACCGCGCCGACCGAATCGCGCTCGAGGTTCAATGCCAGGCCGAAGGTGTTCTTCGGAAACTCGAGCATCTCGCCCGCCATCACATCCGAGAGGCCGTGGATGCGGCAGATGCCGTCGGTCACCGACACCACCGTGCCCTGGGTGCGGACGTCGGTAGACAGCGCAAGATTCTGGATCTTGCTCTTGATCAGCTCGCTGATCTCGGATGGATTCAACTGTTGCATGCTTTCTCCTGAACCTTAAGTTTTCTTCGCGCTACCGGGCTAGCTCGCGAGCAGTCCCGCGGCCATCGCATTCAGCTTGCCGCGCACCGAGCCGTCGATGACTTCGTCGCCGACGACTACGCGCACGCCGCCGATGAGATCGCGGTCGATGCTCACCTGCGGATTGATTTTGCGTTTGAAGCGTCTTTCCAGATCCGCCACCAGGCTCGCGAGTTGCGCGCCGTCCAATTCAAAGGCGGTGGTGATCTGGGCATCGACCACGCCTTCGCGCTCGTTCTTCAGCGCCTCGAACAGGACGTAGATCTCGGGCAGCGCCGCCAGGCGGTCATTTTCGATGAGCACATCGACGAAGTTCTTCGCCTCGGCCGACACCCCGCCGGGCGCGAGCGACAGGAACAGTCCCTGCAGCTGTGCGTGCGTCAGGGCGTATTTGGACATGCATTCCTGCATCTCGGGGTGCGCGGCCGCCTGCGCCAGGGTGCGCAGCGTGTCCGACCAGGCGGCGAGCGAGCCGCCGTCGTCGGCGAGGCGGAACACGGCCTCGGCGTAGGGACGCGCGAGAGTAGCGATCTCAGCCATGGGTGGCTATAGCTCCCGCTTCAGCTGGTTCAGCAGCTCGGCGTGGGCCTGGGCGCTGACTTCGCGCTGCAGGATTTTCTCGGCGCCGCTGACCACCAGGGCGGCGACCTGCTCGCGCAGGGCTTCCTTGGCGCTCGATACTTCCTGCTGGATCTCGGACTTGGCCCCGGCGACCATGCGATCGCCCTCGGCCTTGGCCGCGCTCTTGGCTTCCTCGATCATCTGCAGCCCGCGCCTTTCGGCCTGGGCGATGATCTCGGCGGCGCGCGCGCGCGCTTTGACCGTCTCTTCGGCGGCGAGCTTGCCGGAGGCTTCGAGCTGCTGCTTGCCCTGCTCGCCGGCCGCGAGGCCGTCGGCGATCTGCTTCTGGCGCTCTTCGATCGCTTTCATCAGCGGCGGCCACACGAACTTGACCGTGAACAGGATGAAAACGGCGAAGGAAATCGCCTGCGCGATCAGTGTGAGGTTGATGTTCATGTTCGAATCCCTTTGCGGACCTGGCCTTCCAGGGCCGGCGGTGCGGTCAAATTACTTGGGGATGACGGCGAGCAGCGGGTTACCGAACGCGAACAGCATCGCGATACCGACGCCGATGATGAACGAGGCGTCGATCAGGCCGAGCAGCAGGAACACTTTGGCCTGCAGCTGCGGGATCAATTCCGGCTGGCGCGCCGCGCCTTCGAGGAAGCGGCTGCACATCAGGGCCACGCCGATACAGGCGCCCATGGCGCCCAGCCCGATGATCAGGCCGATGCCGATGCCGGTGTAGGCCTGAATCATGGCCAAAGCTGCAATTTTATCCATCGTGGTTTCCTTTCTAGAAACGAAGTGTTGCCGGGGGTTAATGGGGGTGAATTCTTAGTGGCTCTCGTGCGCCATCGAGAGGTAGACGATGGTCAGCATCATGAATATGTACGCCTGCAGCACCACGATCAGGATGTGGAAGATCGACCAGCCGACGCCGAGCAAGGCGCCGAAGAACGCGCCGCTGATGCTGGTCGCGGCCCACAGCCACAGCAGCAGGAAAATGATCTCGCCCGCATACATGTTGCCGTACAACCGCAGCGAATGCGACAGCGGCTTGGACACGTACTCGACCATGTTGAACAGAAAGTTGAACGGCCACAGGATCGGGTTCGAGCCGAAGGGCGCGCAGAACAACTCGTGGATCCAGCCGCCCAGGCCTTTGACCTTGATCGAGAAATAGATCATCAGGAAGAACACCGACAGCGACAGGGCGAAGGTGGTGTTGACGTCGGCGGTGGGGACGATGCGGAATTCTTCCTGGTGGAAGATGTGCGTCAGCACCCAGGCGATGATGTCGACCGGCAGGAAGTCCATGGAGTTCATCAGCAGCACCCACACGAACACGGTGAGCGCCGCGGGGGCGACGAAGTCGCGCTTGCCGTGGAATATGCCCTTCACCTGGTCGTCGACGAAGCCGACCAGGAGCTCGACGAATGCTTGGCGCTTGTTGGGCACGCCCGAGGTCGCGCCGCGCGTCACCAGCCACAGCAGCAGTGTGGCGACCACGCCGAGGATCGCGCCGACCACCAGCGAGTCCATGTACAGCGTCCAGAAGCCGCCGTCGCCGACCTCCACCGCCTTGAAGCTCAGGTGGTGTTGTATGTAGCTCGTTGCGTTGAGTTCTTGACCGGCAGCCATTCTGTCTAGCCCGATTTGTCCATGTTCAAACGCGTTAAGTCTTGTCGCCGGCAAACAACGCCATGCTGAAAATCAAGATCGATACGACAAACGATCCTATCAGCCCGACCACGACCACTTCTTGATAGGCCGCCAGCACGAGCCAGAGCAGCACCATTGCCAGGAAAAGTTTGGCCGCTTCAGCTTTGAGAGCGGCGAAGAGTACCTCTCCTGCGGATCTCCCTTTGCTTTCTGCGCTTCTTGCAGCCATCAGCACAAATACCAGCCCGGAGACTATGCTAACCAGACCGCCCAAGGCCGCCGAAATCGCACCGTGGACACCCGCAAACCAAGCCCCAAGCGTCGCGGCGATTATCGTGGCCAGTACTTGCAACCCGATCACCGGGCGGAACTTTCGCCACACTCGCCGCTATCCTCGCTGCAAAACAGGAAAATTATAGCGGCTTTGACCGCGCACGGTCAATTCAGAATTCCGCGAATATGGGCGCAATGCCTTGATCCACATCAATATGAGTCGCCGTAGTTGCAGGTATCCAGCCGCGCCCTAAATGCGCGACCGTGCCCCGCCTACAGCCCCCGAAGCGGCAGCAGACCTCGCACCCGGCGGCAGGCTATTCGAGATACTTCGCCGCCGGGACATCGCGCGAGTAGGTCGGGGCGGCGAGGAACTGCTTCGGGTCGTAGGTCCAGAACTGGCTGACGTCGGGGAAGGTTTCGACTATGGTGTTGACCAGCTGACCGCCCTTGCGTTCGACCTTGCGGATGTACATGTTCAGCACCGGCTTGCCATACTCGTCGATGCGTATCGGGCCCATCGGCCCATGGGTCAGGCGCGCGCCGTGGAGCGCGCGCACGAATCCATCCTTATCCTCGACGCGCCCCTTGATCGCCTTCAGCGCCTCTTCGAGGAACAGACCGGCAGTATAGGTGCCCGCCGTATAGAAGCCGGGGGTGACTTTGTACTCCGCCTGGATCGCCTGCACGAAGCGCTTGTTGTCGGGGGAGTCTATGCCGGCCGAATACCAGCTCGCCGAATACACCCCCAGCGCTTCGTCACCCATGTTCTTGAGTATGCCCTCGTCGACGCAGGTGGGATTGCCGAGCACCGTGGCTCTCATCTGGTATTCCTTGTATTGCTTGAGGAAGCGCAGGCCGTTGGTGCCGGCGAAGCCCGCGTAGACGCCATCCACATTGGTCTTGAGCTGGCCGACATAGGAGCCGTAGTCGGATACGTTGAGCGGCGGCCACAGCTTCTGCACGATCCTGCCGCCGTTGTCCTCGAACGCGCGCAGGAAGCCGGCCGCCCCCTCGTGGCCGTAGGTGAAGTCGTCGGCGATCATGGCGACACGCTTCATGCCGAGTTTTTTCGCCGCATACTGCCCCAGCACGTGCGTCGGCTGCGCCGCCGTGCCCACCGCGTGTATCACGTAGTCGTTGCGCTTTTGCTGCGCCAGATCGTTTTGCGCGGCCGAGGTTGGCGTGATCAGCGGCACCTTCGCCTGCAGGATGTAATCGTCGATCGCCAGGGCTTCGAACGTCGCCAGCGGCCCGATGATGACGTGGACCTTGTTGCGCTCGACCAGTTCCTGCGTTTTATTCTTCGCACCGGCCGGATTGCCGCCGGTGTCGGCGATGATGAGCTCGACCTTGCGGCCGGCGACCATGTTGTTGCGCTCCTTGAGGAACAGCTGGATGCCTTCCTCCATCTGCCGGCCGCCGGCGGCGAGCGCGCCGGTGCGCACCGTGAGGAATCCCAGGCGGATGGGTTCGTCCTGCGCGTACGCTGCGGCCGGGGAAAGCGCGGCGGAAAAAAAAAGGGATAGACAGGCAAGCAACAGCGGGCGGGTGCATATCATGGCTCCTCCTGGGAACGTGGTCGATTATTCTGGGAGCCGGCAGTCTACCGCAAGCCGGAAGGTACGGAGATCTGCCGACCGGGGCCGCGGTTGACAGGTCTTGGGCGCATGCTACTATCTTCCGCCGCCGCAATAACGACAACAATATCCGGCGCCAAGCAAGTTTCATCATCGAACCAAATGGGAGGTTCTTCATGTTCCGGATACCGTTTCGGGAGGTGGCGTGCGCTTTTGGCGCCGCAGCCGCATCCTTGTTGCTGGCGCAGCCGGTACAGGCCCAGACCGAGCCTTTGCGCATCGGCTTTCTGACAGTGCGCTCCGGCGCGCTCGCCGCCGGCGGGCGACAACTGGAGGAGGGCATCCAGCTGTTCCTCAAGGAGCGCAACAACATGATTGCCGGGCGCAAGGTCGAGCTCATCATCGCCGACACCGGCGGCAACCCGGCCGGTGCCAAGAATAAAACGCAGGAACTGGTCGAGCGCAACAAGGTGCACGTGATCATCGGGCCGCTCGCGGCCTTCGAGGCGATCGCCATCGACGACTACATCCGCCAGACCAAAACGCCCACGGTAGCCGACTCCGCCGCGGCGGAGGACCTGACCCAGCGCAAAGTCAACCCGTGGTTCGTGCGCGCGGTCGGCAGCTCGGCGCAGCCGAACCAGGCGCTCGGCGAGTACGCGGCGAAGACGCTGGGCTACAAGCGCATTGCCATCATCGCCGACGATTTCGCCTACGGGCACGAATCCTCGGCCGGGTTCCAGCGCGTGTTCGAGGACAACGGCGGCAAGGTGGTGCAAAAACTGTGGCCGCCGCTGAATGTCGCCGACTACGGCTCCTATATCGGCCAGCTGAAACAGAACGTCGACGCGGTGTTCGCCGGCTTCGCCGGCGCCAACGGCCTGCGTTTCCTCAAGCAGTACAAGGAGTACGGCATGAAGGCGCCGGTGCTGGGCAGCATGACCACGGCCGACGAAGGCATCCTGAAGCAAATGGGCGACGAGGCGATCGGTGTGGTCACCGGCGGCTGGTACGCCGCGGGCATCGACTCGCCGGACAACAAGCGCTTCGTCGCCGCTGTGAACAAGGAGTATGGCGTCGACCCAGGCTACTACACGCTGGGCGCGTATTCCGCCGGGGTGCTGGTCGAGACAGCTGCCAAGGCGGTAAACGGCAAGGTCGAGGACAAGGAGGCGTTCATGAAGGCGCTGCGCAATCCGGGCACGGTGCGCGACGCCCGCGGCGACTGGAAAATCGACGAGTACGGCAATCCGGTCATGACCATGTTCATCCGCAAGGTCGAGCGCAAGGATGGCAAGCTGTTGAACACGGTGGTGAAAACCTATCCGAACACCAGCCAGTTCTGGACCTACGATCCGAAGGCTTTCCTCGCCGCCCCGGTCTATTCGCGCGACGTGCCGCCCGCGAAGAATCTGGAACCCTGAACCGCAGCGGCGCCGCTGTGGCTGCGCATGGTGCGCCGGCCGCAGCGGCGCCGTTTCATTTCCGCTTCGCGCTCCACCGACATGTTCGACAAACCGCTCGCATTCTGGCTGATCCAGAGCCTGAACAGCCTGTCGCTCGGCGGGCTGCTGTTCCTGCTGTCGGCCGGCTTCTCGCTCATTTTCGGCTTGATGCGCATCGCCAACCTGTCGCATGGCGCTTATTTCATGCTCGGCGCCTATATCGGTTTGTCGGTGCTGCGCGCCGGTTATCCCTTCGGCGTGGCGATGCTCGCGGCCGGCCTGGCGGTCGCGCTGCTCGGAGGCCTGATCGAGCGCTTCGTCCTGCGCCGGCTCGCGGGCAATCCGCTGGCGCAGGTGCTGGCGACGCTGGGCATCGCCTTCATCATTGCCGACGGCTGCCTGCTGCTGTGGACCGGCGATCCGCAACAATTGCCCTCACCCGATTGGCTGCAGGGGGTGTTCCGGATCGAGGGCGCCGCCTTCCCCAAATACCGCGTTGCGGTCGTCGCCTTCGCCATTCTGCTCGCCGCTGGCCTGTGGCTGCTGCTGGAAAAAACGCGCACCGGCGCGATGATCCGCGCCGGTGTCGACGACATGGAAATGGCGCGCGGCGTCGGCATACCGGTGTCGATGCTGTTTACCGCAGTGTTCTGCCTCGGCTCCTTCCTGGTCGGCGTAGGCGGCGTGCTCGGCGGGCCGATCCTGTCGGTGTATCCCGGGCTCGACACCGACATGCTGCCCCTGGCACTGGTGGTCGTGATCCTGGGCGGCGTGGGCAGCCTGATCGGGGCTTTCGTCGGCAGCTTTCTCATCGGCTGCGTGTATACCTTCGGCCAGACACTGATCCCCGACCTGGCCTACATGATCCTGTTCCTGCCGATGATCATCGTGCTCGCGATCCGGCCGCGCGGCCTGTTCGGCCGCATCAGCGCATGAACCGG
>Ga0182021_10003907_pt1 | contig 17466 bp, 25 predicted proteins | sample 612E3MmetaG_FD_120493 | JGI IMG/M metagenome (GOLD analysis project Ga0182021, IMG submission 120493) | Permafrost microbial communities from Stordalen Mire, Sweden - 612E3M metaG (Illumina Assembly) | ecosystem: Environmental > Terrestrial > Soil > Wetlands > Permafrost | place: Sweden... | reverse complement strand
TGTTTTCCTTAACAGAAAACGTGGAGGAAAGTGCATAGAAAAATACAATACTAACATTAACCAGTTCTAGATGAGGAAACCGTCAAAGGCCGCTGATGAAGTAAATGCATGAATTACATACTTTTGTAAATATGTTCGTGGATGCATCCCTCATTGATGAAGTGGTTGCAGCCCTTTCCAATATAGAAGCAGTAGAAGAACTCTACGAAGTGAAGGGAGAATTTGACATCGTAACGCTCATTTCAGCCTCAGACATCGAGTCGTTTCGAGAAATCCTGAAAAATAGGATAATGAAAATTAACGGAGTGAAGAGCACGGTAACTTCAATTGTGCTGAGCGCACACAAAGGTCCGGAATGTGCAACTTAATATACAATTATTTCTCGGAAGATCATGCTGGTCAAATATTTCAGGCGAGATCCCTTTTCCCTACCATTTTGCCAATAGCTTCCGAATTAGCCCTCCCAGCTTCTCAAATTAGCAAATTCTATTTCTCTAAAAAGCTCAAAATCAACCTGGACTGCATACTTTTTTAATGAAGCAACATGAAAACCAACAAATCTTCAAATAGTCACGTTCGATTCGAAGCCTCAGTTAATCTTTTTGTCGATCCAGCTGAGAAGGCACATGTTATAGATGCCCTTTCAAAGCTCGAAAACATCGAGGAGATTTACGAGGTGAAGGGAGAATTTGACATCGTTTCAATAGTTTCAACTTCATGTTTGGAAGAGTTTCGTAATCTCTTGCAAAAGAAAATCATGAAGATCACCGGCGTAAAAAGCACCATAACCTCAGTCGTACTCAAAACTCATAGAAAACATAGTTTCTAAAAAAAATCGAGCTTAGGAAGCCATTTTCTTAAGTGACCTCAAGCCCCAAAGGAAAACGAGGACTGCAAGTACGCCGATGACGACGAATCCTTCTATAATTCCTATATTTTGGAAATTTCCGGCGAATAATGCTCGAGTTGCATTGACCGCGTATGAGAATGGGTTTATCTTTGCCAGATCTTGAAGCCAGATAGGTGCGAGCGCCAACGGAAGAATAATGCCTGACAGTAGAGAAACCGGTAATGTTATAGTGTTCAACGTAGGGGCGAGGGCATCCTCAATTTTGTAAATAAGCGCGAACCCGTATGAAATGGATGCCATGGTAATTCCGATCAAAGCATACAACAATAGAGATAGCAAAAATCCGCCTGCATTTACACTTAAACCAAATGGAATAGCGACTAATGTAATCAAAACGCATTGGATAACAAGGACAAGCGCGTCTCTTAGAACCCTGCCTAAAAGAATTGCTGAACGATTCACTGGGGATACTAAAAATCGTTCTATCACTCCTGTTCTAATATCATCGATAAGGGCGAATCCAACGAATGCTGTGCCAAAGAGAGCTTGCAGAACTAAAAGTCCCGGAATGAAAACATCTACTGCTTTTCCAGATGGCAGCCCAGGTACACTGCCAAGACCGTTTAAGAGCGGCATAAACAAGAGCAGGTACATGAGGGGTTGGAACATGCTTACGAAAACAAAAACGGGGCTTCGTAGAGTGTGCTGCATGTTGCGAATAAACATCAGTTTTGTGTCGTTTAGTATTTTCATTTTATTATGTCCTCCCTTAGTGAACGGCCAGTGTACTTTAGGAAGACGTCGTCTAGACTTGGTCTGGACAACGTTACGGTTTGAGCTTCCAAGTTTTTTGCGTCTAGCGAACGAAGAAGTTCTGGCATCAATCTTTCTCCATCTTTAATGGTTAGATGCACTGAATTGTCTTTAGTTTGAATTCTCTCTGCCTGAATCTTTTCAGTTAACAAAGTTTCAGCTTTGTGAGCAGTTTCTTCTGACGCAAAACTAAAAACTATGGTGTCGCCTCCAACGGAGCTTTTTAGTTCTTCCGGTGTTCCTGTTACAATAATTTTTCCGTTATCGATAATTGCAATTGTGTCACAGAGTTTGTCAGCTTCATCCATATATTGAGTGGTTAAAAAGATGGTGACGCCCTCAGTTTTCAGTTTTTTTATTTCTCCCCACAGATAGGCTCTACTTTGTGGATCAAGACCTGTCGTCGGCTCATCGAGAAGAAGTAGTTGAGGATGGTGAATCATTCCAAGCGCAATATCTAGACGGCGTTTTTGGCCACCTGAATAAGCTGAAGCTGCTCTTGCGATGAATGAGTTCATTTGGAAACGTTCCGCGAATTCGGCTGCCGATTTCTTTGCAATCAAAGTGTCCACGCCATACAGTTGAGCTTGGAGGACTAAGTTCTCAATACCTGTAGAACTCAGGTCTGCTCCCCCTGCTTGGCTCACGCATCCAACGTTTTGTCTAATCTGTTCTTGTTGCTTTGCTAAGTCATATCCAAGAACCTTGGCTTCTCCACCAGTCGGACGTAGCAATGTGGAAAGCATTTTCTGTGTGGTAGACTTGCCAGCACCATTTGGACCTAGAAAACCAAAGATTTCCCCTTTCCTAACAGTGAGATCTATACTTTTAACCGCTTCAACCTCTTTTTTTCCGCCCCTCTCTTTAGAAATAAAGATTTTTCGAAGCCCTTTTGTTTCAATTACCAAATCTCCACTCATCTCGACTCACCTGTGAACAATAAACCAGATTTCATGCCTGTGGGTAGGTATTTGCCTTTCGGTCTTTTTTCAACTCTTTGTATTCTTTGGACGGCTCAGGTTTTTGAGCAGATAGAGAAAGATAATTACAAAGTATCAAGCTGCTAATCCAAAGGTTTCTGTGAAAGCAACTGTTCAAGATACAGTCGAGCCGTTCTAAGTTAACAAAGCTTCACCGCTTATCCATATATTATCGTCTTCTGTTAGAAAGGTGCTAAACAAGCCGGCGACACTTCTGCACGGTGCCATAAGCCAGTTAGGTAGTTCAGCAGTTTAGTTCTTAGGTTGAGATGATTTTCAAATCATCTATTTTTTTGAAATGATCTTTGTTATTTGTAGCTACGCTGAATTCTCTTGTTAAAGCGATTGCCCCAATAAGGGTGTCTCTGAGACCCATAGACTGGTTTTTTGTTTCTATCCGCGCGTATATGTGACCGGCTTTTTGAGCAGATCTTGACGTCAGCGGCAAAATGGCAAGTCTACTTAGGAGTTTATTTGTTGCTTGCAAGTTTTTCTCGGGTTGTCGAGATTTATGTGCGCCGTAATGAAGCTCAAAAGCATTGATTACGGTTGTTGTTAGGACAAGTTTTTTCTCTTCGAGTGCTGTAACGAAGGCTACTGCTTCTGCTTTGTTTCTCAGCAGATCAATCAGTATGTCTGTGTCGATTATGATTCTTGCGGTTTCCATTTTTCCCATGCCTGGCTTATTGATGCGTTGATTTCTTCAAGCTCTTCATCAGTTATTTCCCATGTGCCTGCTAAATCTGAAATTTTGGCGCCTTTTTTTCTTCGTCTAATTAAGTGTTTCATTGCTTCCTCTATTGATACTGGCCTTTTCAGTTTGACTTGCAGTTCACCCGCTATTGAACTCAATTCAGCGTATGTTTCTTTGCTAACTTTGATGGCTTTAAGTTCAGTCATGTTACCCACGAATGGTGGTGAAAGTAGTTTAAACATACCTATTAAACTTGCGATGAGTAATCTCTTTATATTGATGTTGCTTCTTGCAGAATTTGGTCTTTAATCGTGGGTTTTATGAATTAATATTTTGTTATTTACATAAATTTATTAAAAACAAAGATAAGTGATAAAAAACAGAATGATTTTGAGGTATTTTCAGGAAAAAAGTTGATTACTGTACTGCTTCAACTTTTTCTATTTCTGGTACTCTCTGTTTGATAAAAACCTCAATACCCTGCTTAAGTGTCATCGCCGACATGGGGCAACCCGCACAAGCACCCATTAAGCGGACCTTAACAGTGAGTTTTTCGACCGCAACAAGTTCGACATCTCCGCCATCAGCTTGGATTTGGGGTCTTATCACGTTAAGAGCTTTTTGTACTCTTTGTTCGAGTGATTCAGTCATATTACTTCACTTTGTCATCTTTTAAAAATAATAATAATTATAAAGATTCCTATCGCACTTTGTGCTTTGATCTGCCCTTGAGGCTTTTCAGAGAAAGTCTTACGTGTTACATTGTATTCTTCTAAGTTCAGTGGAAAAAGATGGTCGAGGCAGAAAAAAGCACTGTTGTTACTATACGTTTATCAAAGCGGAACCTGCGCCGAGTTGAGGCTGTTCGATCACTTGAAAATGTTGACAGCTTCACTTTATTTAAGGAGTTCATCGAAGACGGCTTGCGTGAGCGAGTAGTGCGCTTATACGAGAAAGGCAAATTAAGTGCAGGTCGCGGAGCAGAAATTTTGGGCGTTTCATTGCGGGAGTTTTTGGAATTACTCGAACGTAAGTGCATTGCGATTAACTGGGATTCTAAAGGCATTACACAATATCTAAAGTCAAAGTACGGAGAATAGACGCTTGGTTGCGGTGGTTTCTGATGCCGGGCCGCTGATTCACTTATTTCAAATTGGTAAACTATCTTTACTAAAGAGGATTTTTGGGGTTGTGTTTGTTATTGAGAAGGTTAAAGTTGAAGTTTTTGATGAGGGCTTAAGGCTTGGCTGTATAGATGCCCGAGCAGTCGGCGAGGCTTTGACAAATGGCTGGCTCCGAGTTGAACCCATTTCGGAAAATTTGGCTGAGTCTGCTGGGAAACTTGCACAAGGCGAAAATATTTCGGGAGCAGATGCTGAGACGCTTTTGTTAGCTGTAGAGAAAAAAGGTGAATTGTTGGTTGATGAAAAATTGCTTTCAAATCTTGCTAAAATGTATAGGCTTAAGGTTTGGAGTACTTGGACTTTGCTTCTGGAAAGCTTAAGTCAGGATTACATAAAGCTGCATGAACTTGAAAGCGTTGTTGATGAACTTGGGAAGAGTAAGTTTGGGTTAAACTCAAAGCAGACAAAGGAACTTTTAGACGAGCCAAATTTATTGAAAAGCACAAAGGTACGCAATAAGAAAAAGATGGATTTTTGTGAAATTCTTCTACGTTAACATTTTGTTATCTTAAAAGTGTGCTTTATGGGAATCTTTAATAGTGTTTTTATGTTGAAGCAATAGCTGACGCGTGTCATTTGCGAAGCAGAATTGTAAAACAGCCTCAGGGCACTTCACAAAACAGCGAGAAACGTGCAGAAGCAAGTCTATCGAAAGGAAAATTTGTTGTTGAACGTGGAAAAAACTCGTTTTTTGGGCGGCATAAATTATCTTTCTTTATGATTGCCATGGTTGCTGTAATTCTTGCTTCGGTTTTTTTGGCGCCGGTTTTTTCCATATCTGATAATCCGTGTAGTTCGTGTCATGGTGGTCAATATAGCCAATATCTTGACATTCTTGAAGGAAACAGTGCAAATCAATTACCTGCATCAGTGGGTGTTGGTCAAACTGCAACAGTAACTGTAGTCGTAGAAAACATTTTAAACGATGATGGTTCTGGACGTTACTCCGAATTATCAAGCGTTTCGTTGACGCTAACTTCAGCAAACGGCCATTTCATAGTGGCTTCACCGACTTCTAATATAGGCTCAATGCAACCTGGAACTGCTACTGCCTCTTGGCAAATCACTGGGTACTCCGTAGGATCTGATTCGCTAATAATTCAGGCAAGTGCCGTAAACACCCACATAAATCTTGAATTCTCAGATAATTACTCGCCTGCTCCAGCGATTACTGTTTTTGCTACAGGTCTCCCTCCACCAACAACTCCTAGCCCCACACCTACCCCAACTCCTTCCCCTATTCCGACTCCGACACCCATTGAAACACCAACTTCAACTCAGGCAGCAACCGCTGCTCCCACGCCTTCACCTATTACTCCAATTGAAACCTCAACTTCTACGCCCGCCCCTACCGCAACTTCATCGCTACAGAAAATCCAGGCGACATCACCTACTGCATCACCTTCGCCAACAACTACACAATCAGCCCACCCCACAACGCCAACCTACCTCATCGCAACCATTGTAGTAATTGCCATCGCAATAGCAGCTCTCATCGTAGCCAAAGTCGCATTTTCACATCATTCAAGAGCGAGAAGTAATCAAACAAATCGAATTAATGTGGTTCAATGAGTGGTCATGAGCTACTAAATTCCAACATGCTATACATTCACCCACCTCTTGCAATCACTGGGTACGTTTTCATTTTTCTCTTTGCTTTCTTTTTGTTTCGGTCTGGAAACGGCGAGAAAAAAATCGTTCAACGTTTAGGGGTAGCTGCTTGGATGCTTACATTCCTTGGTTTGGTGACGGGGATGATTTGGGCTCAGTTAGCTTGGGGAAGTTATTGGTCATGGGATCCAAAGGAAACCTTGACTCTTGCGTTATTTGTGGAATTGTCCTTTGCTGAAGTAGCGTACTTAGAAAAAAGACCTAAAGTTGCAAAGTGGCTGGGACTATTTGCATGCATTCTCACAATCATAACTTTGCTAAGCTCGTTCATAATTGTGGGATTGCATTCCTTTGCTGTGTAGTTTTTTGTCTTCTAAGTCGTGGTTATTAGTTTCTAAGTGATCTTTGAAGCAATATTAGCTCAAAACTTTATTATTTTGCCATGTTCTGAATCATAAAGTCCAAATTCAAGCGCGGAGTATGTCTTGGCAAGTGACCTGAGGAGAAACTGTACCGAATGAAGTCTTCAGCTAAAAAAATCTTAGTTATGGGTATTATTGTGCTTTTTATAGTTTCAATAGTTGCGGGCATCCTTGCTGGACATATATAATTTTTTTAATTCTTAGATTTTTCTTTTAAAAACTATGAATATTAAAATTCTTTTTTTTGATTTCATTTCGCAAGTATGTAGCTCAATTAGGCAATCGGTTCCACGCATGATAAAGTTAAATAATTAGGTTATGCTAAAAATTGTTAGGAGAGTCAACTTTTTTGTTTAAATCAAAGCGGTTTCAGGTAAGTAAATTTATCATTTTAACAGTACTCATTGTTGTTATAAGTTTTCCAGGAATCGAAGCAACAGCGAAAGCAACAACAATAACAGCCAACGATTGGATAGCCCAGCCACTTTTCCAGGCTATTCCATTGGCAGCTCAAGGACCAAATCCACTTAACCCAACACAAATCATTAATGCATACAGTCTCACGTCAACAACAAACGGCGCGGGTACAACCATAGCAATCGTTGATGCTTACGATGACCCAACAATAGCCAGTGACCTAATTACTTTTAGCAATAATTTTGGTTTGCCAGCTGCAAATTTTGTTGAACATAAAATGTCTTCATTAATCAGCGCAAACAGTGGATGGGCAATTGAAATCTCCCTTGACGTAGAATGGGCACACGCTATAGCTCCAAAAGCAACAATATTACTTGTTGAAGCCAGATCAAGCAGCATAACTGATCTCTTAAGTGCCGTAACTTACGCTAAAGGCCAACCTGGAGTAGTGGCAATCTCAATGAGCTGGGGTGGCAGCGAATCTTCCACCGAAACCTCAAGCGCCTGACGGAGTCTTCACCAGCACAACCGGAATAGTGTTCTTCGCATCTAGCGGTGACAACGGAGCGGGGGTAATATGGCCTTCTGCCTCACCAAATGTGGCTAGTGTTGGTGGAACAACTCTCAACCTAGATCCAACGTCCGGAGCAGTCATTTCAGAGACAGCTTGGAGTGGAAGCGGCGGCGGAGTAAGCGCATTTGAACCACAACCAGTTTATCAGACAAACTATGGATTAACTAACTTAAAGCGTTCAACTCCTGACGTTTCTTATGATGCAGACCCAAACACGGGCGTCTACGTTTATGATAGCACTCCCTATCAAGGATCAATAGGCTGGTGGAATGTAGGAGGAACCAGCGTAGGTTCACCACAATGGGCAGCTATCCAAGCTCTTGGACAATCAACTGGCAACACCAATTTCTACAAAGATGCTACACAATCCGCCTCCACATATTTCAGAGACATCACGAGCGGATCAGATGGAAACCAAGCGGGCGTAGGATATGACCTAGTTACAGGCTTAGGCAGCCCAATTACCACCAATTTCGCGCCTCAAACCACGCCAGACTTCACAATCTCAGCATCATCCCCAATTACTATTAATGCTGGAACTTCTGGACCCTCCACTATAACGGCGACATTTCTTAATGGATTCAACAATCCAGTAACACTCTCAACACCCATTATGCCCAGCGGTTGGACAACAGGCTTTGGCATAAATCCATTATTGGCCTCAGGCTCATCCATATTAACCGTCACGGTACCAGCTGGCACTGCTTCTGGATCATACACTGTTGGTATAACAGGTTCTTACGGGACGACAAGTCATAGCGTATCGTTAACAGTGCAAGTGGTCAGTCCAGACTTCTCGATTTCGGCTTCACCTACAACTCTAACCATTAACAGCGGATCTTTTAAAACCTCAACAATAACCGTTACCCCCCTGAACGGATATACAGGCACAGTTCAACTCTCCGCAGTGGCGACAGGAGGACTAACCGTGACCCCAAGCCCAACGTCAATAACTGCCTCTGGCACATCCACATTAACCGTTACGGTACCATCAAACACTCCAACCCAAACATGCTCTGTTACAGTAACAGGCAGTGACGGAACAAATATTCACAGCACAACATTAACGGTGCAAGTTGTCAACCCAGACTTCTCAATTTCAACTTCGCCAACATCTCTTTCCATAAGAAGCGGGTCCTCTGGAACCTCAACAGTAACCATAAAATCACTCAACGGATTCAGCGGTGCAGTTGCACTTGCGCTGTCAAAAGCGCCAACCGGATTAACCGCAACCCATAGCCCAACATCAATAACAACTTCAGGCACATCCACACTGAGAATTACAGTTTCTAGCAGCATAAGATCGGGAACATATACTTTCACCGTGACAGGAACGAGCGGTACTTTAACTCACAGTGCTACAGTAACAGTAACAGTTAGCCGATTCTAAAAAGCCAACCCCTATTTTTTATAACCCTACTTCTCCCACGCGTCTTTTTTTTCCTTGTTAGAGAGGGCAGTGGTTATTTTTATAATGTGAAAATCGTGCGTTTGATTGAGAAACTTTTTATCGCACGTTATACACACCCAATAAAATTTTAGTGAAAAATCTTGGTTGAGTACAAGTGGGTTGCGCTTTCGAATACTACTCTTGGCATGTTGATGGCTTCAATAGACAGTACCATAGTTATGATAGCTCTGCCTTCTATCTTTCGCGGAATTAACATTGATCCTTTCTCATCTTTTCAATATATGCTTTGGATACTTTTTGGGTACAGTATAGTTACTGCCACATTGCTTGTTACATTCGGTAGACTGTCCGATATGTTTGGGCGTGTGAAGCTCTACAATTTAGGATTCGCAATTTTCACAGTTGGCTCGATCCTTCTTTCAATTACACCTAATCAAGGCGACGCCGGCGCCATCGAATTAGTAGTTTTTAGAATAATTCAGGGAATTGGTGGGGCATTTCTCTTTGCAAACGGTGCCGCGATAATAACTGATGCATTTCCAAGCAATGAACGTGGAAAAGCTCTTGGAATAAATCAAATAGCTTTCCTCGCCGGCTCCTTAATTGGTTTAGTTCTGGGCGGAGTTTTAGCGGTTATTAACTGGAGACTTGTGTTTCTGGTTAGTGTCCCAGTTGGCATTATCGGAACAATTTGGTCATATTTGAAGCTCAAAGAGCAATGCAACATCAAAAAACACCAGAAATTGGATCTTTGGGGCAACATTGCTTTTGGCGGCGGCCTAACATTGGTGTTGACAGGGTTTATCTATGGTTTGATACCTTATGGAAACTCTTCCATGGGCTGGGGTAATCCATGGGTCGTTGCTTCCCTTGTCTCAGGTGTAGCTCTTCTTGTTGCTTTTCCATTTATAGAGAATCATGTTGCAGAACCAATGTTTAGACTTGATCTGTTTAAGATAAGAGCGTTTACTGCCGGTAATCTTGCTTCATTTTTCAGTTCAATGTCAAGAGGCGGAGTTATGATCATGCTCATTATACTGCTTCAGGGAATTTGGCTTCCACTTCACGGCTACAGTTATGACTCAACTCCATTTTGGGCTGGAATTTTCATGATTCCAATGTCTATCGGTTTTGTCTTGACGGGTCCGATTAGCGGCTGGCTCTCTGACAAGCATGGAGCGCGGTTGCTAGCGACTGTGGGCATGGTGATTTCTGCAGTTGCTTTCATATGGTTCGTTTTGCTTCCAGTCAATTTCATTTACTTGGCCTTTGGTGCTGTCCTTTTTGTAATGGGAATTGGCGGCGGAGTGTTTGCCTCTCCTAACATGGCATCAATAATGAATTCTGTTCCTGCAGAGTGCCGAGGTGCAGCCTCTGGAATGCGCGCTACCATTCAGAATAGTGCAACGATGATAAGTCAAGCCATCTTCTTCACCATTATCATAGTGTCTTTGAGTGCCACTCTTCCAGGGGCGCTTTCTGCTGCTGTTACTAGTGCAGGTGGATCTCCGCAACTTGTACAGAGCTTCAGTTTGATAAAGCCTTCAGGGGCTCTTTTCGGTGCGTTTCTAGGCTATAATCCCGTCGCAACAATACTCCAGACCCTTCCTGCATCAATAGTAAATTCCATACCTGCATCAACGATGAGTTATATTACTGGCTCAACGTTTTTCCCAAATGCAATTTCATCGCCTTTCATGACTGCCCTTAGAGAAGCGTTCATCATCGGTGCGGTACTATGCATTGTAGCTGCTCTTTGCTCTGTATTCAGAGGCAGAAAATATGTTCACGAGGCCCCAAAACCTGCGGAAAAAGCTTAGGCACTCTATTATTGAAGCTTAAAATTGACCCTAAAAATCCTTTTTAGGGCGATTTTTCTTCTTTAAAAGTATATGACGACAGTAAAAGATATCATGACTAAAGATGTCGTTTCAATAAGTGTTGATAGTAGCGTTTTTGATGTTGCAGAAGTTATGAGTTCTAACCAATTGGGTTCCTTAGTTATAATGGATGGCGAAGTGCCGGTTGGAATAGTTACCGAAAGAGATATTGTCCGGTGGGTCTGCGCAAAAAAATTGCTTGGAGAAACCAAGGTTTCGGAGATTATGTCTAAATCTCTCATTACCATTGATCCAGATGCTTCGATTAAGGATGCAGCTAGACTGATGTCGATTAATAAAATTCGAAGACTTCCGGTTTTGGAGCAGAATCGGTTAGTTGGGATTGTTGTTGCTTCGGATTTTGTGCGGAATCTTGGAAAAAAGTCGGCCTCTGAAGAAATACTGGAGGCTGTTGGTCGTTACTCTTCAACCTCTTTTCCGGTATGATAACAGGTCTCTACTGTTTGTGAATGAAAAATTGGGCTTCTAATACAATTTGGCAATTATAGCGACTTGTGTTTTTTTAAAGGAAAATTTTAAAAGCTTATTGTGAATTAGGAGATTACCATAAATTTCTTGAGGATGGAAAGAAATGAAAAAAATCCTAAGCTTGATCATTCTGGGGTTTTTGTGTTTATCAATGTTTACTTTTTCAACGTCAAAAGTCACTGCGCAACAATCTACAGTAGATTGGTGGCCTACATTCCATCATGACTTAACGCATAGTGGTTATTCAACTTCAACGGGTCCAGTCTCAAACCAGCTCTTATGGAGTTACACAACTGGCAATTCGATAGATTACTCTTCACCTGTTGTAATAAATGGCGTAGTTTATGTTGGTTCAGATGACCATAATGTATACGCTTTGAATGCTGCAACCGGTGTGTTCATTTGGAGTTACAAGACTGGTGGTTCTGTGGATTCCTCTCCTGCTGTTGACAGCGGTGTAGTTTACGTTGGCTCAGAGGATCACAAAGTTTACGCTTTGAATGCGACTACTGGCGGTAAAATTTGGAGTTATGGAACCGGTGACATGGTCGAGTCTTCTCCCGCCGTGGCCAATGGCGTGGTCTACGTTGGCTCAGACGATAACAAGGTTTATGCTTTAAACGCTGAAACTGGTAGTAAAATTTGGAGTTACGGTACAGGCAACGCAGTAATTTCGTCTCCTGCCGTTGCAAACGGTATGGTTTACGTTGGATCGGAAGATAATAACGTGTATGCTTTAAATGCTAACACCGGTAGCAAAATATGGAGTTACGGAACCGGAGACCAAGTGGATTCCTCACCAACCGTAGCCAACGGCATTGTTTACATTGGCTCAGACGACTACAACGTTTACGCTTTAGATGCCTCATCTGGAAGCAAAATATGGAGTTTTGGCACAGGCTACTATGTGAACTCTAATGCAGCAGTTGTGAACGGTATGGTTTACATTGGCTCAGGAGACAATAATGTGTATGCTTTGAATGCTACCTCTGGCAGCAAGATATGGAGTTATCCCACAACTAACGAAGTGGATTCTTGTCCTGCCGTTGCCAATGGTGTCATCTACGTCGGCTCTGAAGACAACAACATATACGCTCTAAACGCTTCAACAGGCAATACAATTTGGACCTACGGAACAGGAAATCTCATAGATTCCTCACCTGCAATTGCCAATGGCGTAGTCTACATTGGCTCAAACGACAATAAAATATATGCTTTTGGCTCAATTACCGTTCCTCAACCCTCCCCGCCAGCAGTTCCGGAGTTTCCCGGCCAAATGCTAGCGTTTTCATCTGTGGTCGTCATGGTGTGTGCTGCATTTGTAGTGATTGCTTCAAAAAAGATGCGAATAAACGGGAAAATTCTCCAGTGAGCGTAAAAGCAAAATAATTAATGCTTCCATCGGGTTTCTTAAAAGGTAGATGTGATGACTTTCTTTCTCCTTTTTATAAAACGTATCAGAGATCGAAGTTGAAAATTGTTCATTACCCCTGCACAGATTTGTATTTTAATAATGCACACTTTTCGAAACTTCGGACAACTGGAGTATAAAATTCAAGCCCGTTTAGCGCATATTTCAGAGAAACGTTCCTGAACCTTTTCGCATCTAATATTCAAGTGATGCGTTTTTTTCGGTAATGTTTTTGTGGATTAATGTTGTAGACTAATTAGACAAATGTTATCAAAAGAGAAGAAAATTATTCTTGCTATCCTCATAGCAGTGGCGTTGAATGTAATTTCTTTTTGTATTGTTTATCCGCAAACCTTTACGCCGGAACCGCATAATCTTGCGAGAGATTTTTCAGCGTACTACATTGGGGAGTGGCGGTTGTTTCATAATCCAACGCAAATTTATGCTGGGGGGTCTCAGCCTGGGGACTACCAGATTCTTCCAAACCCCCAAACTTTCAAATATGCTCCTTCGTTTCTGATTTTTTTTGCGCCGTTTTTATCTTTAAGTTATCAGGACGCTCTTGTCGTTTTTAATTTTTTGCAGGTTGCTTTAGTTCCAGCTTTGGCTTTCTTTGTTTACAAAATTGTTAAGGATAAGACCGAGCACATTGCAGTGGCTGCAGCCGTTATTGTTTTAATTGAACCGTTGCCTTCTCCGCCTATAGGGCAATTAGCGGGTAACTCGTTTCATGCTCAATTCTTTAGCTTAAATCTCGCTTCTTTTGCGCCAAGTTACGCGGTAGGTTATGGCGTAGTAAATGCTCACATTCTTCAAACCATCTTTATTGTTGGCGCTTTATACTTTGGGTTGGCTAAGAAACCCTGGCTTTCAGCGTTGCTTTTTGGTTTAGGTGTTTTAGACCCGCGCGCTGCACTTTTTGCGTTCCCATTGCTTCTATTTTACAACAGGCAAAGATTAACTCGGTTTATTGCTGGCACGGTTGTGTTTCTTCTTGCAACAAATTTACCTTTTTTCTTCTATTACGGAATAGGCTTTTCTTTCCTGCATACAGAAGTAAGCGGCAGCATTGTTTCACAAATGTACCCCTATGATTGGATTCCATTAATTTCAGTTGCCATACTATATGTAGCAGAAATAGTTTCCCCTAGTGGAAACAAGAAAAACCCCTTTTAGTTTTCAGCTAACAAAAAAGCCTCTCCAAGGTAATGTCATAGAGTCATCGCTGATCAGAGTGTTTATATAATTTTCTAATTCATGTAGTTACTAATTGATTTTGGGATTATTCAATTGTGAGTAATACTGGGGAACACCCTTGGTTTTCCAACCGTAATGGTTAAGTTATAATTTTCATTTTTGTTGTACTTGGCGTTGAGGGTGAACTGAACTATGGAGGTTTTAGTGACGCGAAAAAGGCAGATTACAATTCCAGTCAGCCTGAGACATAGATATGGCATAGAAGAAGGTATGAAAATGATTGTCCAAGACTCAGATTCAGGCATAATTTTAAAAGCGGTTCTCCGAATCGAAGATCTTGCTGGCATAGATGCCGGAAAAATAACTGTTGAAAAAGCCTTTGAAATTCTGGACAAAATGAGGTCTGAAGACCGATACTAAATGAAAGCCGCAGTCGATACAAGATTTTTGATCGCCCATTTTTTAGCCAAGATGAGTTATTCAAGAAGTGGACACGAAAAACTTTGGAAAATTTGCAGAATAATATAAACTGCGGCTTGGTCCCTTCGATTGTGGTTCATGAATTTTACAAGTTTCTGCTTGAAACCTATGGAAAGGACATAGCAGACATCAGGTAAATACACTTTTATCTTCTAATCTACAAATTATTAATCTTGACTCGGCCATCGGCATTGAAGCTGCAAAACTACGGTGAAAATACGCTGAGTTGCCAACAGCTGATGCTGTCATAGCCGCAACGGCGATTGTAATGTCTTGCGAATATTTTTTAACAGATGACAAGCACATTAAACAGATTAAAGAAACCAAAACAAGATGGATTTTAGCCGGCATGAGCACCGGGTCTAAAATGGTTGACACCAATTTATGCCTTCGACGTGTAAAGCAAATGCTTTTCTGGGGGCGACATTACCTTAGTTAACCCTTGAGATGCGAGTAAAATCAATGATTCTTGATTGCTCTTGTTCATGGAGACGTAATTTGTTTTGTTAAAACGTGTTTTAGACATTTTGGATTCCTTAAGACTTCGAGTTATGCGGTTGACAGGGCACAGAGAGAGCGAAATTAACATAGACGTGTTTGCTAATCCTGAGAAGTATTTGGTGCGGTTGCCTATTGATAAACTCGTTGCTGACACAAAAGTCGACCATGAAGCCATAGAGATGTTCAAGAAGAAGATCGAAAACGGGGTGAAAATTGCACCTTTAATCGTTGTTAAGCATCCTAAATTTGATGCATACGCAGTTTTAGATGGTCATCACAGGTATTATGCATTCCTAGAATTAGGAAAGAAAGAAGTTGATTGTGCCCTGGCCGGAGATTTCTCTAGTCTAATGTTTTACATGACTGAACACGGTTATTTTCAACCAAAACCGGAAACCAAGGAAGAAAATCAAAAAAAGATTATCAATTTACGCGAAAATGCCCAAGATTTTCTTCAGAATTTTCTGAAAGACCCAAACAAATTACAAAAGCCCAAGAGAGAAAGCCAACCAGTCTGATGATAGTTCAGAATTTTGAACCCCTAAAAAAAGTGACTTTAGGCGTAAGCGGGAAAAAAATTGTTATGACGAGTCTACCGCATTCTTGAATTAGAAGTGTTTCATGATAAAATCCCTAATAGTTCTGTGATTAGCCAGGAGTTCAACGAGTTTTTTTGTAGCATGCGTTATTTGCGCATCAAATAATCTTGTTACGACTAGCGAAAGTATAAACACAAACCCGCCGATGATTATACTTCCGATAACATTTATTGTACCAAGGTACCATATGATAAGGTATGTAAAGGCTGCGCCTACCTGCCCCATGAGGAAGGCTCTTATTATAAAATAAAGCCTTTGCAACCACGTAGAAAACAAAAGAACCTTAATTACTGCTTTTTTCTCTATCTCTTTATCGCCTTCAGATGTAACGCTTCCTATTTTTTGCACTACCCCTTTTGCGTAATGAGCGTCTGACAGACGTAACATCATTTTTGCATAACGAGCGTCAGATAAATCTGTGGAACTTGCGGATTCAAGCTCTAACAGAATCCTTTGGGCTATTTCGTCTATTTCGGCATCTGCTTTTTTTGTTTTAGCTTCTTTAGTTATCATTATAAACCCAACTCCTTAGTGATTGCTATTGAGATTTCAATTGTTTTCTTATGATGATGAAGAGCACCAAAAGGAGCAGCGCTCCAATAACGGCTAAGGTGATTCCTGTGATGTACCCAGTCTTCCAAGTGGGCATGAAAGTCATGAGATACTTCAGCGACCCGATGAGGATAAAAAGGAAAGCAGATTCTGTGAATGAAATCACCAAAGATACCATGATGCTGATAATTATGCTTGTAATTAGAAGCTTTTTGAGGCTTCTTAAAAGCAGCCTCCGTTTCATGCACATATTCTTTGAGAATGGCTCTTGTTTCATTTAACAATGCTTCAATTATTTCTCCTAAGGAAGTCAACTAATCTTTATACCTACAAATCTCAAATGTTAAAGGTTTTGTCTTGGTGCTTAACAATATAAAATGCTGACTTACAGCAACAAAACGCTTTAGCAAAATTGTTCAATTAAAAAGAAAAAAAGGATTATCAAGCGGTGACGTACTTAGCGAAAAAGGATATTTCACTCACATCCCATTGCGTTAAGTTTACTATTTCTTTTGCCTTACAGCGACCTTGGTTTTCATTTCAATGATGTATTCCTTTTCGTTTTTTCCAACACCAAAGTTCCATTCTAACACTTCAAAATCTAGGTCTTTGAAGTGGCTAACCCAAGATTTCTGGAATTCGTTCCATTTCTCGCCCATTTTCTCTATCTGTTCCTTAACGTCTATATGTTGTTCTGCCATAATTTGTTACACCTCCAAAAATGCCTAAAAATTGTGATGACCTATGTTTTAACTACTGGTTTTAGGTACATATGCAGTTTGTCTTTTGTAACTTTTAAGTGTAGTCCGTCATCCGTCCACATGCCAGTCCCTTTCTCCAGAACTGAAACGTTTAGCATATTTCGTACGCCGCCTTTCTTTGCGCCGAGCACTGATTCAGCTACATTCTTATCCAATTCAACTTCAAGATGAGTTACTTTCCACTCATCAGGCTCAACGTCTATTTCTTTGATTTTGCCGATTTTTTCATCTAACGCAAAAACATCTTTGTCAATAAATTCTTTACTTTTCATAATTTTCTATCTTCTTTTTAGTGCCCTTATTGTGAGCTTCTTTATAGCTAGTTCTTGGTTGGTTTAAGCATGTGTGACTGGGAGGTTGTAGCTACAAGTGGCTAGTTGAAGTAAAAAGTTGAGATGGCTGTTGCTGTTTATTCACAGTCACACATCTTAAAATAGGCTCTGCCAAGTTAAGGGTAAGTGAGGCTTTTGAAAATGGGATTACTTGATTTACTTTTCGTAGTTGCTGCAATACTTGTGATACTGTGGCTTCTTGGCTTTGTCTTCTTCAACCTTGGCACCATAATATGGGTTCTACTTGTCATAGCCATCATCATAATAGTAGTGCGATTAATTTCAGGACGAAGAATATAACACACGCC
>Ga0182021_10003905_pt1 | contig 17467 bp, 18 predicted proteins | sample 612E3MmetaG_FD_120493 | JGI IMG/M metagenome (GOLD analysis project Ga0182021, IMG submission 120493) | Permafrost microbial communities from Stordalen Mire, Sweden - 612E3M metaG (Illumina Assembly) | ecosystem: Environmental > Terrestrial > Soil > Wetlands > Permafrost | place: Sweden... | reverse complement strand
CGCCGAACCACGTCACCCAGCGGTCGTCGTGGCCGATGTACTTCATGGGTACAGCGAACAGCATCAGCAGCACCAGCAGGACGCCGACCGTGTACGCCATGACGCGGTAGCGGATCAGCGCAGAACGTACCTTCGGGATCTCGTCCGCGGGGATGACGGGGGTCAGCGGATGCACGAAGCCCGCAGGCTGGGTCGGGGACGGACCCGCCGACGGCTGCGCCGCCGACCCGCTCTTCCCGACTGTCTCCTCGGTGCTTTCGCTCACGCCAGATCCTCCCTCTCGGTATCGCGCAAAGCCTAGTCGCCGTCGCTGAGCTGCATCCCCCGCCGGCGGTAGTTGCGGGCGATGAGGACGCTCATGACGAGCGCGAAGGCGGCGAACGCCCACCACTGCAGCGCGTACCCGGCGTTCCGGAACTGACCGTCGAGCGTGGGGAGCACGACCGCCGCCGCCGCGAGCCCCTGAGCCTGGGCCTCAGACGGGTCGAGCGTGACGTACCCCGAGACCACCGGCTGCGGCCACACCTGAGCGAGCGCCTGGAGCCGTACGGATCCGTACGCTCCGGCGGGCACTGTCCAGTCCGACGCGGCCTCCGTCGGCAGGAACACGCCGGTCTGTGTCAGGTCTCCGCTCGGCGGCACCTCGCGGCCCGACCCGACCCCCCGCGCGATCGCCACGACACGGCCGTCGGCGAGCTGGAGGGCAGTGACGACCCGACCTGTACCGTCCTTGCCGACGACGAGCACCTGCTGCGCCGCGAGGTAGTGGCCGGTCACCGACACTGTGCGGCCCCACAGACCGTTCACGCCGTCGCCGGTCACCGTCCCGTCGAGCGGCGCCACAGGCTGCCCAGTGATCGCGGCAGCCGCCGACTGGCCCTGGTTGGCGAAGACCTGCGCCTGCCAGAGCCCCAGCCAGCCCATGACGACGGCAGCCACGACACCGACCGTGACGATCAGCCGCGGCACCCAGGGGGACCGTACGGGGGCTTCGCCCATCCGCTAAGCCTCGGCTCCCCGCAGCCGCGCGAGCGCGATGAGCGAAGACAGGACGTGTCCCAGGTCCATCCCGGCCGCTTCCATCGACAAGGGCATCGTGGACGTCTCGGTCATGCCCGGCGCGACGTTCGCCTCGAGGAAGACCGGCGTGCCGTCCGCATCCACGATGAGATCGGTACGGGAGAGGTCGCGGAGCCCCAGGGCCTGGTGCGCACCGATCGCGAGCTGCGCACAACGCTCGGCGACGTCGTCGCTCAGCTCCGCCGGCGCCAGGAACCGCGTCGCGCCCGCCGTGTACCGCGCGGTGTAGTCGTACACACCCGAGTCCGGGCGGATCTCCACGGCCGGCAGCGCCATCGGGCCGCTGCCGGTGTCGATCACCGGGACGGCCACCTCGATGCCCGTCACGAAGCGCTCGACGACAGCCACGCCGCCGTACGCATACGCCTGCACCATCGCCGAGGGCAGGTCCTCGATCCGCTCGACCTTCGCGCACCCAAGCGCCGACCCGCTGCGGGCCGGCTTGACCATCATCGGGAAGCCGAGGTGCTTGGCCAAGGCCGCGACCAGGGCCGGGGCGCCGAGCTCACGGAACATGTCGTCGGGCAGCGCGACCTGCGCGGGCGTCGCCCACCCGGCCGACGCGACACGCGGCGTCGCGATCGCCTTGTCGAACGCCACGCGGGCCGACTTGGAGCCGCTGCCGACGAACGGCACCTCGGCGAGCTCGAGCGCCTGCCGCAGCGCCCCGTCCTCGCCGGCACCGCCGTGGAGCATCGGTACGACGACGGGCTTGCCCAGCTCTTCCAACCGGCCCAGGAGCGAGCTGGACACGTCGAGCTCGACGACTTCGTGCCCCACGTCCCGCAGCGCCTGCGCGGCACGCCGCCCTGACCTCAGCGACACCTCCCGCTCGTGCGACAGCCCGCCGGCAAGGACGACGACCAGATCTGAACTCATGGCAGCTTGCTCCTAGGAGACGTCGGGCCCGGGGCCCGAGGCAAAATCGTGGGGATGCGGGGTCGAGTCGATGCCGAACATGGTGTGGATCTCGAGCTCGGCGTCGAGCACCTCGCCGAGGCGACGAGTGCCCTCGAGGATGCGTTCGGGCGTCGGGAAGCAGTACGACAGCCGCATGTTCCGGCTGCCGAGCCCGTCGGCGTAGAAGGCGGTGCCCGGCACGTACGCCACCCTGTTCGTCACCGCACGCGGCAGCAGCGCCTGCGAGTCCAGCCCCTCCGGCAGCGTCACCCAGACGAAGAAGCCGCCCTTGGGGTGCGTCCAGGTCGTACCCGCCGGCATGTGGGCGGTCAGCCCGTCCAGCAGGGCGTCGCGGCGTGCCCTGTACATGTCCTTGAAGACCGTGATCTGCGCCTTCCAGTCCCAGTTCGACAGGTACGTCGAGATCACGAACTGGCTGAACACCGGCGGGCACAGCGTCGCCGACTCCTGCGCCATGACGAGCTTCTCCCGGACGGCGTGCGGCGCGAGTGCCCAGCCGACACGGAAACCGGGCGCGAAGGTCTTCGAGAACGACCCGAGGTAGACGACGTTCTCGGCGTCGAACGACCGGATCGCCGGGATCGGGTCCGCGTCGAGGCTCAGCAGGCCGTACGGGTTGTCCTCGACGATCAGCACGTTCTCCTCGCGGCAGATCAGCGCGATCTCGTGCCGTCGCTCGAGCGAGGTGAGCACGCCCGACGGGTTGTTGAAGTTCGGGATCGTGTACAGGAACTTCAGGCGGCGGCCCTGCGACCTCACCGTACGGATCGCAGCGGTCAGTGCCTCCGGCAGCATCCCGTCGTCGTCCATCGCGACGTGGACGACCTGCGCCTGGTACGCCTGGAACGTGCCCAGCGCGCCCACGTACGACGGCGCCTCGGCCAGGACCACGTCGCCCGGGTCGATGAACGTGCGTGTGACGAGGTCGAGCGCCTGCTGCGAGCCGGTCGTGATCGTGACGTCGTCGGGGTGGCCGTTGATGCCCTCGAGCGACATCACCTCGCAGATCTGCTCGCGAATGACCTCCTCGCCCTGCCCCGACCCGTACTGCATGGCCTGCGTGCCGCGCGTGGCGATGAGCTCGCCGATCTTCGAGCCGATGATGTCGAGCGGGAGGTCGGAGATGTTGGGCATGCCGCCGGCGAGCGAGACGACTTCGGGGCGGTTGGCGACGGAGAACAGAGCTCGTACAGCGGACACCCTCAGGCCGTGCGTGCGCTCGGCGTACGTCTCGACGTAACGGTCGAGCCGGGTATCGCGTCTGGGCTGCTCAAGACTCACCCGGCCTAGTCTGCCGTAGGCGAGGGATGGTCGGTACGATCGAACCGCAGGGCAAGCACGCAGCCAACGTTCAACAGAGGTCCCGATGAACCGTCCGGCGTGGCCGATCAACGGCCGCCGCTTCCGGATCCTGCATGCCTCCGATCTCGACACGCTCCCGTTGTGCGGCACGTGCAAGGAGATGGAGAGGCTCGTCAAGGACCGCGCGTGGGCCGATGCGGGCGACGACGAGTGGGGCTTCTGCGGGATCGGCGTGTACGTGTCGGGCCGGCTGATGGCGTACGCGCTCGTCACGCCCGCCCTGTACGTGCCGCGGCGTCACCCGCTGGCCCGCGGCGCCAACGCCGACGCGGCCGCGCTGCTCGCGCTGTACGTGGAGGGCACCCCGCCACAGCAGGCGCTCGGCAAGCAGGCCGTGCAGCGGCTCGCGGCGAAGCTCGTCGACCAGCGCAACATCAACGCCATCGACGCGGCGTCGTCGGAGCGCGGCGTCTGCCAGCGTCCCTCCCGCAACTGGCTCCAGGCGAACGGGTTCCGGCCCCTCGACGACGGCGTACGGCACCGGCTCGATCTCCGCGCCACCCGCGTCTGGTTGCCGAGCCCGCAGGAAGTCGTGCGTCAGGTCGCCGACATCGTCAGGCCCGTCACCCCGCCCCAGGCGGCTGGGCTCACCGACCACAGTCTCCACGTCGCGCACCGGGAGCTCGTCCGCACGAGGTAGGCCCGGGGCCGAGGTCAGGTCTTGCCGATCCCCGCGGAGACGGACTGGGCAGCGGCGATGAGCTCGTCCGTGGACTGGTCGATGAGCGTCACGAGAAGCACGGCGGTCGTCCCCGACACGACCGCACAGGCCATGCGGTTCTGGTCAGTCGTCTTGCCGCACGCACCGCCGTCCACCTTCATGATGCTGCGCGCCTGGATCTCCTGGAGCGCGGCTGAGGGGTCTGTCTGGGGTCGGTAGGCGATCGCGACGAACTCCTGCGTGCCGTTGACGCTGTACGTCGCGGAGACAGTCTGGATCTTGCTGTTGGGGTCCTCCGACGGGGTGGCGCCCTGGGACGGGTCACGCTGGTACGTGCCGGCAGTGACGGGCAACGTCAGCTTGCCCTCGTTGATCGCGGCGATCGTCGGGTTGTAGCGCGAGAGCAGGTAGCCGCCGACGCCGACGACGAGCAGCAGCGCCAGCAGGATCGACGAGATCGTCAGGAGCCTCTTGTGGTCGCGCCACGCGACGTGGACCCGGCGTGCTGACGTGCCGCGGGTCGGTTTCGCACCTCTCGTACCGCTCGGCCGCGGCGTCGACTTCGCCAGGGGTTTCGTGCCCTTCCGGACGTCGTACTCGGGGTCGTCGATGACGATCGGCGTGAGGTCGACCTGGGTCTCGGGCTCGCCGGGGGCGGGGCGTCGGTAGAGGGAGTGGTCCGCGTCGGCGAAGGCCGACCCGAACAGCCATGTCCCGGTGTCCTCGCCGACGGTCGACGCGTCGTCCTCGACGGGCGGGGCGCCCTCGCTGACCATGTCGGACTCCTCGACGAGCAGCTCCTGATCCTCGGCGACGGCCGCCGGCAGCTCCACGATCTCGGGCAGGGCCTCGACCTCGGCGGCGACGGCCGCGGCGGTCATCGTGGCCCCCGTGACCGTGACTGCAGGCGGGGCCTGGACGAGGGGAGCCTCTACGGCGAGGGCTGGGGGCGCGGCGACGGGGATGGGAGTCTCGACGAGTGCTGCGGGGGCTTCGGCGAGAGGAGAGGGCGCTTCTACGACGGGGACCTGGGCCTGGACGGCAGGGACGTGCGTCTCGACGACCGCTGCGGGGGGTTCGGCCACAGGAACGGGCGTCTCAAAGACCGCTGGGGGCTCGGCGACAGCGGGAGCCTCCACGACTGGGGCGGACACCTCGGCGACGGGCGCGCCTTCGCTGACCATCTCGTCTTCCTCGGCCGGGAGTTCGGCCTCGCCCTCGACGGTGACCGGCACCTGATCGGCAGCCACCGGGGGCGCGACCGCAGCCGGGACGACGGGTAGGAGCTCGGTGTTGGCGAAGGCCGCTTCGATCGGTCCGGAGAGCGCGGGGTCGGGGAGAGCGGGTTGTACGGAGGGGGAGAACGGGCTGGTCGCGTCGGTGACGGGTGACGGGGGTTCGACTGGCGAATAGGGCTCGGCGGGGGACGGGGCGGACTCCGCGGTGGGCCCGAGATCGGGCAGTGCGGGCTGGATCGCCCTGGCCGCGACTGCGTACTCGCTCGAGTAGCGCGGCAAGGGGAGACGCAACGTCTCCTCGTACCCGTCGTCCTCATCGTCGTCCTCCACCCACCCGGAGCGCCGCGGTGCGGGCGCGTCCTCGGGCTCGTTGGGCGTGAACGCGGATCGACGGGGAACGGCCGCGCGCGCTTCGTCGGACGGCAGCGGGCTCATCGCTGAACGCCGTGGGACGACGATGTCGAAGTCGTCGTCGTCCTCCCCGGGGCTCATTGCCGAGCGACGAGCGCGGGACGCGGCATGCGCCGGCTCGTCAGCTTCCGGAAGAGGGGTCAAGGCCGACCGCCGCGGGGCGGAGGCGCGGTCGTCGTCGTCCTCCGGCAGGGGAGTGAGCGCCGAGCGACGTGCCGCCGGGCCGTTCGAGACGCGGGCGGCGCCGGCCCACGTGTCGCCGGGCACCCAGCGGCGAGGCGTCGGACCCCATGCTCGGGGCGCGGGCGCACTGTCCGGATCGGGAGGTCCCGAGCCAGGCGGCGTCTGATCGCCCGCGGTCATGGTGTGGGCTACGCCACCTCGTCGAGCGCCTTGCGGAGCTGAAGCTTCGGCACCGCTCCCACGAACTTCTTGACGATCTCACCGTTGGAGAAGACCAGGACGGTGGGGAGGGCGAGCACGCCGTACTGCGAGGGCACCGCCATGTTCTCGTTGGTGTCGAGCTTCACGAAGTCGATCTTGCCGTCGTAGGTGACAGCGAGCTCGTCGATGATCGGCGCCAGCTGCTTGCAGGGACCGCACCAGTCGGCCCAGAAGTCGACGACCACGGGCCGCGGCGACTTGAGCACCTTGGCGGCGAAATCGGCGTCGGTGACGTCGGTGGCGTGTGACATGAGCGTCTCTCCTTCTCGGGTCCAGTGTGGCAGGTCAGCCGGCGGTTGTGGCGAGCGCCTCGGTGTCGGCCAGGTCCATGAGGAACCGTTCGGCGTCGAGGGCGGCCGCGCATCCGCTGCCCGCAGCGGTGACTGCCTGACGGTACGTGTGGTCGACCAGGTCGCCGCAAGCGAACACGCCGGAAAGGTTGGTACGAGTGGAGCGGTCGACCACCTTCACGTAGCCGGCGTCGTCCACCTCGACCTGGTCACGGACCAGCTCCGAGCGCGGCTCGTGGCCGATCGCGACGAAGACACCCTCGGCCGGGATCGTACGCAGCTCACCGGTGATGCTGTCCGCCACGGTGACCGACTCGACCTTGGTGTCGCCGTTGATCGCCACGATCTTGGAGTTCCACGCGAAGTCGATCTTCGGGTCGGCCTCGGCGCGGGCGCGCATGATCTTCGAGGCGCGCAGCTCGTCGCGGCGGTGGACGATCGTCACCGACGTGCCGAAGCGCGACAGGAACGTGGCCTCCTCGACGGCCGAGTCGCCGCCGCCCGCGACGACGATGGGCTTGTTCTTGAAGAAGAAGCCGTCGCAGGTCGCGCACCACGAGACGCCGCGGCCGGACAGGCGGTCCTCGTCGGCGAGACCGAGGCGCTTGTAGCCGGAGCCCATGGCGAGGATGACGGCCTTGGCCTTGTACTCGTTGCCCTCGGAGTCGACGACCGTCTTGATCGGACCGTCGAGGCGCAGCTCGATGGCGTCGTCGGTGATGAGCTCGGCGCCGAACTTCTCCGCCTGGGCACGCATCTGGTCCATCAGGTCGGGACCCATGATCCCAGAGGAGAAGCCAGGGAAGTTCTCGACCTCGGTGGTGTTCATGAGCGCTCCGCCGGCGGTGATCGACCCCTCGAGCACCAGCGGCTTCAGCTCTGCGCGCGCGGCATAGATCGCGGCCGTGTAACCGGCCGGACCGGACCCGACGATGATGATCTCCCGGACCTCGTCAGACATCGATGCGACTCCCTCAAGTTGGTGGTGGCAGCCTACAGACCAGCACTGTCATCGGATGCCAGGTCAACGCTGCGGACTGTACGGGTATTCCCCCAGGGGGTATCCGGGCGAGCAATCAGTGGCGAGTCCGCTTCTCGGAATCCTCAAATCCATACGCCAGGTATGCCTCACGGCGGGCTTGGGGCTTCTGTAGCGAGATGGAGTAGCGAAACGAGGATCGCGACCGGGGCGTCTCGTGAGATTCGACCTCACGTGAGGTAGAGACAAAATTCTTAGCCGGGGCCCAAACTCGATGCAGGGTTGTGAATTCCCTAGTCGGGGGCCTGTCCCATGGCACCTCGCGCTGTGGACGGTCGACGTCGCGAGGGTGGGGCCACCGAGTTGTCCACAGAGGGTCTTGCCAGGGGCGGCATCGAGACATTAGGAATGCCCCAACGCACCGCCCACCCCAGCGAGGCCCAGCATGTCGCACCCGTCACGGTTCGCCCGTTCTCGCCACCGACGCCGTCCGTCCACGCACGCCGGGTGATGGCCGGCCGATGACGAGCACGAGCACGCAGGGCTGGGCTGCCGCCGCGGGGACGGCAGCCCAGTCCAGCGCATTGGTACCACCGCCAAGGTTGCGCCGCCGGCCCTCCCTCATCGTGGCGTCCGTACTGCTCGTCATCCTCGGCGCCCTGGCGTCCGCCTGGGCGTACACGAGCCTCGGCAACGCGCAAGAGGTCGTCGCCGTCCGTACAGATGTTGCGCGCGGTCAGCTGATCACGGCCGAGAGCCTGCAGGTCGTACGGATCGGGGTCGACCCTGCGCTGCAGACCGTGCCCGCCAGCCAGGCGAGCGCGCTGGTGGGGAAACGCGCCGCCGTCGACCTCACGGCCGGGCAGCTGCTCGTACCGGGCGCTGTCACCGCCGAGGTGGTTCCCGGGCAGGGGAAGTCGGCTGTCGGCCTCTCGCTCACTGCGGCGCAGATGCCGAGTGTGCCGCTTGTCGTGGGCGACAAGGTGAGGATCGTGTCCACCCCGGGGGCTCAGGGCGATGTGGGTATGACCCCACCGGTCGTGTTCAGCGGCGAGGTCGTCACGGTCTCGGACCGTGCGGCGGACGGTACGACGCCGGTCACCGTCCAGGTGGACGCCGACAGGGCGCCGGAACTCGCGGCGCGCTCGGCCTCCGGGAAGGTCGCGCTGGTCCTGGACTCTCGGGTGCGCTGATGGGTCTCGTCGTGCTCGCGTCCGCCTCGGGATCACCCGGGGTGACGACGACCGCGCTCGGTGTCGCGCTCGTCTGGCACCGGCCGGTCGTCCTCGTCGATGCCGACCCCGTCGGTGGCTCTGCGCTGCTCGCAGGCTACTTCCAGGGGACGGTGTCCGACGACGACGCGATGGTCAACCTCGTCCTGGCACGCCGCGACGGCCGCCTCGCCGACGTGCTTCCTCGCGCGTTGATCACCGTCCCCGGCACGCACGTGTCGGTCCTTCCCGGGCCGAAGTCCCACGCGCAGGCGGGGAGCCTGTCCGAGCTGTGGGCGGCTCTGGCGTACGAGCTCCGCGGGCTCGAGGAGACGGGGCAGGACGTCATCGTCGACGCCGGCCGCCTCGGGATGGTGCACTCGCCACAAGGCCTGATCCGGGCGGCCGATCTCGCCCTGCTCGTCTCGCGTACAGACCTTCCCGCCCTCGCTGCTGCCCGGCAGTGGGCCGCGGAGTGGACGGAGGCAGCACAGGACGGCACCGGCGCGGGGAGCGTCGCAGCCCTGCTCGTGGGGCCAGGCCGCCCGTACGACGCGTCGGAGGTCGCCAAGGTCCTCGCCCTCCCCACTCTCGAGAGCGTCGCCTGGGATCCCCGGTCGGCGCGGGTCTTCAGCGAGGGGCAGAAGCCGCCGGGCAGCGCGTGGAGCCAGCGCGACCAGCTCGTACGCAGCTACCGCGCGGCCGCGGCGGCGATCAACCAACGGCTGACTGGCGAGCGGCTCACGATGTCATCGGGAGGTGTCCGGTGACGAAGGAGCCGCCTCAGGTGAGGGTCGTCACCGACCCGTCCCAGCTGCCGCTGTTCACCCGTCCGGCTCCGACCTGGTCTCAGCCGACGACGCCCGTCTTGTACGGGCCTCTTGCGTCGTCGCAGCCCACGCCGCCGCAGCGCGCCGACTGGGCGGACGAGGCGGTCGCTCGCGCCGCGACCACCAACGCTCACCGCGCGGCCCAGTCGCCGGTCGACTGGGGGCTCGTCGCGGCGCTCCGGTCGGCGGCGTCCGAACGGCTGATGCGGGCGATGGAGTTCAACCAGCACATGGAGTCAGCCGAGCAGCAGACGCTCGGCCGGCGGATCATCGCGGAGCTCCTGGACGAGGAGGCCAAGCAGTCGGCCTCGGCCGGGCGGGGCGCTTTCGACCGGCATCACCAGTCTGCGCTGGCCCAGGCCGTGTTCGACGCGTTGTTCCGGCTCGGCCGCCTCCAGCCGCTGGTCGACGACCCAGGCGTGGAGAACGTGACGATCCTCGGCCACGACGACGTGTGGCTCGAGTACTCCGACGGCCGGCTCGTACGTGGTCCTGCCGTCGCCGACTCCGACGGCGAGCTCATCGACTTCCTCGTGTTCCTCGCGTCCCGCTCCGAGGTCAACGCCCGGCAGTTCTCCGAGGCGGAACCTCGGCTGCACCTGCGGCTGGACGGGGGCGCGCGGCTGGCAGCGACCGCCTGGGTGACGCCGCGGCCGTCGGTCGTGATCCGCCGTCATCGCATGCGTCAGGCGACGCTGGCCCAGCTCGTCCGGCGCGAGTCCCTCGGGCCCGTCGCGGCGTCGTTCCTTGCCGCGGCGGTGAGGGCACGGAAGTCGATCGTCGTCGCCGGCCCTCAGGGCGCGGGAAAGACCACGATGCTGCGCGCGTTGTGCGCCGAGATCGGCCCGATGGAGGCGATCGGGACGTTCGAGACCGAGTACGAGCTCCACCTTCACGAGCTCAAGGACCGGCACCCGATCGTTCACGCGTGGGAAGCACGGCCCGGCGGCGAGATGCAGCCCAACGGGCGGCGCGCGGGCGAGTTCACGGTCGACGACGCGCTGTACGACTCGTTCCGCTTCAACCTCAGCCGCCAGATCGTGGGCGAGGTGCGTGGCCGGGAAGTGCTCGCGATGCTCGAGGCGATGCAGACCGGGACTGGATCCCTCAGTACGACGCACGCGGAGTCCGCCGAGAGCGCCGTCAGCCGCCTGGTCACGTGTGCCATGAAGGCTGGCGCGCACGTGACGCACGACTACGCAGTACGGGCGATCTCGTCGGCGCTGAACATCATCGTCCACGTGGACGTACGGACGGAGCTCCAGCCCGACGGTACGTTCCTCAAACGTCGCTGGACCTCCGAGATCGCGGTCCTGTCGCCCGGCGAGCGGGAACGCGGGTACGCGATGTCGAGCCTGTTCCGCTGTCCGCCCGGGTCGACGCGGCTGACGGCGGTCGGAGGCCTCCCCGACGAGTACCGCGAGCTGTCGCGGTGGGGCTTCGACCTCGCCGGCTATGTACGGGAGAGCCAGGGGGGCGCGGCATGACCGCCCTGCTTCCTGCTCTCGGCGGCGCACTCATCGTCGCCGGCATCATCGGAGTGGCTGTGGGGCTGGTCCCGTCGCCCGAGCGTCCCGCGGCTCCTCGGCGTGGTTCGCGGTTCGCGGCCTTCCGTCCGTCGAGGCGATCACGGCTCCTGCTCGGCGGCGGCCTCGTCGTGGGAGTCGTCGTTGCGCTCGTCAGCGGCTGGCTGCTGGCGATCGTGCTGGTCCCACTCGCCGCCGTGGGACTGCCGCTCCTCCTGTCGGCCTCTGACGGCCAGGACAAGATCGAGCGGCTCGAGGCCATGGAGGAGTGGATCCGGTCGCTGTCGGGCGTGCTCACGGCAGGCGTCGGGCTGGAACAGGCGCTGATCGCGACGCTCCGGTCCGCCCCCACCCGGGTCAGGCCAGAGGTCGGCAGGCTGGTCGCCCGGCTCCGCGCCCGCTGGTCGACAGAAGCAGCGCTGAGAGCGTTGGCCGACGATCTCGACGACTCGACCGGTGACCTCATCGCGGCGAACCTCATCCTCGGCGCCCGCCGGCGGGGCGCCGGGCTCGCGGCTGTCCTCGAGAGCCTGGCCGAGTCGGTCGCAGCGGACGTACGGGCCCGTCGTGCCATCGAGGCCGACAGAGCGAAGCCGCGGACGACGGCCCGCTGGGTGACGCTCATCACGGTCGGCGTCCTGGTCGTCCTCGCACTCACGGGCGAGTACGTCGCCCCGTACCGGACCGGGATGGGTCAGCTCGTCCTCGCCCTCATGCTCGCTGCGTATGGAGGCGTGCTGGTGTGGATGCGACGGATGGCGTCAGGGCGGCCGCTGCCGCGGTTCATCGGCGAGAAGGCGCTGAAGGAGGCGGCCCGATGAGCGTGACGGGGCTGCAGCTGGCGCTCTTCGGGGGTGTCCTGTTGGGAGCTGGGGTGGCGCTGCTGGTCTGGAGGCTGCTTCCTGCGCGACCTGACCTCGGCGACGTCCTCAGCCGGTTGTCGCCTGACCGGGCCGGACGCGGCGCGCGAGGACCGGAGGCCGGCGACGGCTCGGCAGCCGACCGACTTGGGCGCTGGGGCGTACGGGCATTGCCCGGCTCGATCTGGGGCAAGCCTCTCGACCAGGAGCTCGCTCTGCTGCGCATCCCGATGACGCGCTTCTACGGAGAGAAGCTGCTGTTCGCGCTCGTGGGCACCGTGGCCGCGCCCCTGCTGTCGATCCTCCTCATGGCGCTCGGCTGGCGGCTGCCCGTGCTGCTGCCCGTCGGCGGCACGCTCATCCTGGCCACAGGACTGTTCTTCCTGCCCGACTACAACGTGCGTGACGACGCCAAGCGGGCGCGTACGGAGTTCGCCCGAGCCCTCGGCGCGTACACCGATCTCGTCGCCCTCGAGCGCAACTCCGGGTCGGGTCCGCGTCAGGCGATGGAGGTCGCCGCGGCTGTCGGCGACAACTGGGTGTTCCGCCGCCTCCGCGAAGAGCTCGCGTACTCGAGCTGGAGCGGCGAACAGCCATGGGACGCGCTGCGCCGCCTGTCGTACGAGCTCGGTGTCACAGAGCTCGCAGACCTGGCCGACATCATGCGGCTCAGCGGCGAGGAGGGTGCGCAGATCTACGGCCAGCTGCGCGCGCGATCGGCCGCGATGCGCACCGCCATGCTCAACGACGAGGTCGCCGTGTCCAACGCGGTGGGGGAGAAGATGTCGATCCCCATGAGCCTGCTCGGCGTGATCTTCCTCGTCATCCTCGTGACCCCCGCCCTACTGAGAGTGATGGTGCCGTAGCCATGTACCGGCCGTATCCGACAAGGAGAACCTCCATGCGTACCCTCGCGCACTGCCATCACCTCGTGCTCCAGCTTGAGGACTACCTGGCCGCCCAGTGGCGCATCGCGGCGGGGGCGGTCAGAGGCGACCCCGAGCAAGGATCGGTGACGATCGAGCAGGTGATCTGGGCGGTCGCCATCATCGGGATCGTGGCGATCGTGGTAACGGCGATCACGAACTACGTGACGGCCCAGGCGGGCAAGATCAAGTGAGCCGATCTCGTGGTTCGGCCCCGGTCCCTGCGCGATGGCGCAGGGCAGCCGAGCGCGGGGCGACGAGCATCGAGATGGTCATCCTGCTGCCCGCGCTCTTCGCGCTGATGTTCCTCGGGATGCAGGCGGCGCTCATGTACCAGGGACGCGCTGTCGCCCTGGCCGCCGCGCAGGAGGGGGCCCGCGAGGCGGCGTCGGAGACCGGTACGGCCGTCAGCGGCATCCGTACCGCCGAAAGCTTCGTCGCTGCCTCGACATCTGGGCTCACCGGCACTGTCGTGGTGGGGCAGCGGACCGCAACCGAGGCCACCATCACGGTTTCGGCCACGACGCTGAGCGTGGTTCCGGGCTGGAGCCCGACGATCACCCAGTCGGCGTCGCTGCCGGTCGAGCGGGTGACCTGATGCGTACGGAGCGGGGCTCGGCTGCCATCGAGACCGCGATCGGCGTGCCGGCATTCCTCCTGTTCATCGCCCTGATCATCGGCGCCGGCCGTGTGGCGATCGCGCGGCAGTCGGTAGAAGCCGCTGCAGCCGAGGCGGCGCGATCAGCATCGATTGCACGTACGCAATCAACTGCCGATCATGACGCTGCAACCTCGGCAGCCGCGACGCTTGCGAACCAGAAGCTGCAGTGCGTCACCACGCAGGTCGTCGCGGACACGTCGGGGTTCGCGAAACCGGTGGGGACGGCGACCACCGTGAGCGTGACGGTCACCTGCGTCGTGAACCTGTCGGACGTGGCGATCCCAGGCCTGCCGGGGGCACTCGCGATCACGGAGACGATGTCCAGCCCGCTCGACACGTACAGGGGGAGAACTAGCGGGTTCGCGAATTCTGACGGTGGTTCGGGCACGAACTCGGGGGGCCGGTGACGGTCGTGCGCGTGGTGGGGGTGGTGGGTTCGCGAACTGGGTGGTGGGCGTTACTGGCTGGTGTGGTGGGGGGTGAGGTCGCTGGTCTCGAGGCGGGGGACGTATCGGGTGCTGGCGTTGATGGAGAGGCCGAACAGGTCGGCGATGGCTCGGATGTCGCCGCCGTTGGCGTCGACCTCGTTGAGGATCCGGTCCTCGCGGAGTTGGCGGGCGGTGAGGCCGGCGCCGATGGTGAGGCGGAACCAGCGGACGCCGGCGGGATCGGCGTCTCGGCGCCAGGTGCGTTGGTTGATGAACAGGTGGGGGTTGAGGGCCTGGGGCCAGGTCGTGTTGCGGTGGGTGAGGTAGGTGGTCAGGCGTCGCTGGACGGGCTCGGCGAGGGGGATGGTCCGGCCGTCGATGTGGAGCTTGCGGTCGCGGATGTCGGTGAGGTGGAGTCGCTGGAGTTGTTGCAGTCGCAGGCCGTGGAAGGCGACCAGGGCGATGACAGCGGCGGTGGCCGGGTTGTCGGAGTTGAGTCTCGCGGCGATGAGGTCGACGTCGATGGTCAGTGGCAGTCGTGTGGGGTGTTGGCCGGTCTGGATGCGTGCGGTGGGGTCGACGAAGACGACTTTGCGTGTTTTGAGCAGGCGGAAGATCGACTTGAGTCCTTGCCCGGTGCGGGCTCGTTCGACGCCGCCGGCGGGCAGGGCGTTGAGGATGTCCTCGCGCGAGATCTCGCGCAGGGTGGTGTGGCCGGTGTCGGCCCAGGCGCGCAGGGTGGGCAGTGCCCAGGTCAGTTGGATCTGGATGGTGGTGTGGCTGCGGGGCCGGGTTCGGGGCTGGGTGTTGTGGCCGTTCTTCTTGGTGTCGAACCAGGTCTGGAGTTCGTGGGTCATGGGTTCGGGAAGGCCGTCGGTGCGTTGCTGGAACCAGGTGTCGATGCGGGGGGTGCGGTCCTCGATCAGGACGCCGGCGGTGGACAGGATCTCGAGGACCGACCAGACGGGCAGGTCGATGTCGCGCAGGGCTTCGACGTGACTGGCACGGATCGGGTCGCCGCGGTTGTCTTGGACGCCGAGCATGATCCGGACGCCGATGATGGCGTCGCGGCGTTGGCCGCTGGTCCAGTGCTGGTTGGTGGCGAGTTCTCGCGCGATGGCTTCGAGTGGTGCGGTGTCGTCGGGGTGGGCTCGGCGGTGGAGGCCGGCGCGGCCGTGGGCGGCGAGGTCGGGCTTGGCGGGGAACAGCGGCAGCTGGTGGGCCGGTTGGACGGGGTCCGGAGCGGGGGTGTCGAGCGGGGCGGGTGGCTGGCGGGGGATGCTGGTGGACTTGAACATGTCGGCGAAGAAGAGTTGCTGGCCGTGCTTGTTCGCGGCGACGGGGTCCCAGGGGTCGCCGGGCTGACGGACGTAGTTGGTGTGTTTGAGGCAGAGTCGGCAGATGCCGCGGGCGCCGAGGGTGAGGGTGCGGCCGCATGCGGGGCAGGGGCCGATGCCGCCGCCGTTGGCGGGGTCGGAGTACTTCGCGCGCCAGCTGACGCATCCTTGGCACAGCCACTTGTGGTGACGGCGGGCTCCCCAGGCCAGGCAGTCCAGGCAGGAGTCGGGGCCGGGGTCGGTCCAGGGGTGGCAGCGGATGCACAGCCCGGAGGAGAAGTAGTCCTTGTCGGAGCCGCACCGCAGGCATGGCGGCGGGGTGACGGGGCCGCCGGGCCAGCATCCGAAGCAGAACGGGGCCTGGGGTATCGCGACCGGGTTCGTGCCGCACACGCGGCAGCGCGTGAGCCGTCGGCCTCGGCCCGTCGGGGCGGTCATCTCGGCGGCTATGCCGGTGGCAGGCTGCGGTTACGGCCGAGCCGTGGGGTGAGTCTCGATGTGGTCGGGCTGTGCTCATCGTTGCCGGTCTTGGCGGTGTCGGGTCGGCGGGCGGCGACGGCGGCGGTGTCGACGGTGAGCAGGTCGCTGGGCGTGGCGTCGAGCACCGTGCAGATGACGTCGAGGTCCTCGAGCCTGATCGTGGTCGGGGTGGTCGTCCACAGCATCGACATCTTCCCGGCACTGATCTCCAGCCCGGCCTCGGCCAGCAGCCGGCGCATCTCGACCGACTTCCAGATGCCGCGCTCGGCTGCCCGCATCCGCAGGTTCCACTGCATGGCTTCATCCTCCGATCAGGCGGGCGGTGACCCGCTGGTTGGCCTGGGCCCAGGCCTGTTCGATGTGGTCGTCGTGGACGTGGATATACAGCGTGGTGGTCGACAGCCAGGAGTGGCCCAGCAGTTCCTGGATCGCCTTCAGTCCCACGCCGTGGACATACAACGACGAGGCGCAGTAGTGCCGCAGCCCGTGCGGGGTCAGCCGCCGCGCCGGGGTGGACCAGTCCGGCAACCACTGCGCCACCGCGTGGGCCAGGCCAGTGCGCAACGCGTCGGGCCCGGCTCGGACCGCGCGGCCGGTGTCGGGATCGCGGCGTTCGCTGGGCAGCAGCGGCGCGTCCGGGTTGTCCCAGTCGTCGTCGAACTGGTGACGCACATCGGTCAGCCACCAGCCGAGCAGCTCGTCGACCGCGTCGATCCCCGGCACCAGCCGCGACTTCGGGCCCCGGCCGGCAGAGCCCTTCCCGTAACGGACGTGGATCTTGCCCGTCGGGCCCAGGTCGGGACGCCAATCGCGGATGTCGAGCATCGCGGTCTCGTTGATTCGCAACCCGACCCGGCGCCACAGCGACGCGGCGAGATAGTCCCTGGCGGCCGGCAGGTACTTGCGTGCCGTCGGCAGCGACGCCCGCCACGCCGTGAACAGGGTGTCGACCTCATCGTCGGACGGCGGCACCCGAGGGGTGCCGTAGTCGGCCTTGGCCGGACGGTTGAACTCGTCGATCGGCTGGCTGATCACCGCCCCCGTCAACGCGTGAATGTCGCCCTGGTAGCGGACCACCAGGAACGAGTAGAACCGGGCCACCGACAGCACCTTGTCCTTCACCGTGGTCCGCGCCTGAGCACGCGTCACCCGCAACGACCTCGACCAGCGGTCGGCATCCTCAGGCCCGACCGTCCACAAAGGCCGACCCACGAACCGCAGGAACTCCACGATCGCGGCCCGCTCGCCAGCCACGTGCGAGTCGGTCAACCCGGCGCCGGCCAGGGCCAGCGACCACTGATCAACCAGCTCCTGCTCGAAATCGTCCAACTCGGCCTGGGTCGACAGCCGCCGCGGCATACCCAACGACCGGACAACCGCCAACCCACCCACCACGCCAGTCCCCGATCCCCGAAGGAGCATCATGAATCACCCAAAGCGTTCACGATTCACGACGATCTGTCAATGCTCATGCCCGAGCGCTCAACCAGGGACTGACCAGTGCACAAGCCACAACAGCCACGTCATCGCAACCACCGAACCCACGGCATCTCCTACACGCTGATGATGCATTGCCGCTTGTCCCGGCGCGACCGCGGATCGGTGACCATCTGGCTCGCGCTGTCGTCGTTCGTGATGATCGTGCTGGTTGGCGTCGCGGTGGACCTGTCCGGGCAGGTGTACGCGCAGCAGCATGCCCGGGACATCGCCGCGCAAGCTGCACGTACAGCCGGACAGCAGATCGACGCGGCTCAGGGAGTCCGAGGGATCGCTGCGCAGACCAACACGACGCAGGCGATCGCGGCCGCGAAGGCGTACATCG
>Ga0182021_10003904_pt1 | contig 17469 bp, 17 predicted proteins | sample 612E3MmetaG_FD_120493 | JGI IMG/M metagenome (GOLD analysis project Ga0182021, IMG submission 120493) | Permafrost microbial communities from Stordalen Mire, Sweden - 612E3M metaG (Illumina Assembly) | ecosystem: Environmental > Terrestrial > Soil > Wetlands > Permafrost | place: Sweden... | reverse complement strand
CGGCGCAATTTTTGGTGGACAGCGGCGCGATGTATACACTGCTTTCACCGGATCATTGGAAAGCGATAGAACTTACACCGAAAAGAGAAATGAATTTTGCTCTTGCAGACGGCACCGTTGTCAAAAGATCGATGTCGGAGTGCGTCATTTCTCTGGCGCAGGGAGAGGCTCACACGCCTGTGATCTTAGGGGAAGAAGGAGATGAATCTCTGTTGGGCATTGTAACGCTTGAAATTCTGGGATTAATGCTCAATCCGTTCCACCGGACTCTTGAGCCCATGAAAATGATGCTTGCCTGATTGTTCCGTGTTATGGCACGAATGGAACTTGACAATAAAGAGATAAGAGATAAGAGATAAGAGATAAAAGTAAGACCGCGGACTCAGAACACCGAACCCCGAACTCACACATGATCAAACCACTCGTCATAGAGCGATCGAAGACCTTCTCGGCAGTACATCTGGCGGAGTTGTGGGAATACCGCGAGTTGTTCTATTTTCTTATCTGGCGGGATGTCAAGGTCCGGTATAAGCAGACGCTTCTTGGCGCAGGATGGGCGATCATCCGCCCCGTCGCGTCGATGGTGGTGTTCACGTTTATCTTCAATAAGCTTGCCGGCTTTTCCGCCGAGGGAATTCCGTACGCGCTCTTTACGTTTTCCGGTATCCTTGCCTGGAATTTCTTCTCCGAAGGACTGACCGGCGCTAGTCAAAGCCTTCTCAGCAATACGAATCTTATTTCCAAAGTCTACTTCCCGCGGCTGATTATACCCGCGGCCGCGGTATTGCGCGGACTGGTCGATTTCGGAATTGCCTTTGTGATTTATTTATGTTTCATGGCCTATTACAGGTTCGCTCCCGGCTGGAATATGCTTCTCTTTCCGCTGGCCGTCCTCTGGGGTATCGTCGCTTCACTGGGCGTGGGACTCTGGTTCACGGCGATCGGCGTGAAATACCGCGACATAGCCCAGGCGCTTCCTTTTATTGTCCAGATTCTCTTCTGGGTCACTCCCGTCGGCTATTCCAGCGCGAAGATTCCGGCAAAATGGGAAACCCTCTATTGGATGAATCCGATGACGGGTGTGGTAGAGACTTTTCGCTACACTCTTCTCGGCAAAGCGTATCTCCCGACGAATCTTCTCATCCTCAGCCTCGGCCTAAGTATTCTGATCTTCGTCACAGGGGTTTTCAATTTCCGGCGGATGGAGAAAGAGTTTGCGGATGTTATTTAAGAGAAAAGAGATAAGAGATAAGAGATAAGAGATAAGAGATAAGAAATGGGAACGCTGGACTACGGACTCAGGACCACGGACTCCGGACTTATGCCCCGAACCCCGGACATCTTGAGAAAGAGCTTCTCTCCCACCAATTCGATTGAATCGACCTTCTCTTAAGGCAGCACGGTAATGCGGAATGTCAAAGGGTGGGCATTGATAATCAAATTCAACGATGGGTTACATCATCGTTACTGCAGTCAGAGAAGAAATTCAGAAATGTCCGAGGATATAAATCCATGAGCGTATTAGTCAGTACAATTGAGTTTCACACAACGATGAAAGCAGTTGAAAGAGATAAAAAGTGGCGTAACTTCACGCCCCAGTTCTGCATCGCCGCGAAGATTTCAACGGAAACTGGGGCAACATCACAAAGGGAAAGAAATTAGTGATAATTATCAAATTGAAAGGGGGGCTTGGTAATCAACTGTTCCAATACGCACTCGGCCGGAAGCTTGCAATTGCACGAAACGTAGATCTGAAATTCGACCGTACTTTTTATGAGAGGAACAGTGCTAGAACTTATCTATTGGATAACTTTAATATTTGTGGTAGTGTGGCTAGTGTCGATCAAATTCATAAATACCTAAAACCCACGAACAATACTCTTCATAATTTCTATAGGCATGTGTCTGAGGCCGTTATCCCAATACAGTACCGTAATTTTGTTTTAGAAAATAGATTCGCCTATGACAAGAACATTAACCTGGTTGGAAATGATGTCTATCTTGATGGATATTGGCAAACAGAAAAATTTTTTATCGATATCCAGAAGATTCTGACTAAAGATCTCACTATTAAGTACCCGTTGAGTATTGAGGTATTATCTATTGCTAAAAGGATAATGTCAGATAATTCTATATCAATACATATCCGGAGGGGTGATTATGCCGCAAACCCTATTTCTGAAAGAATGCATGGAGTATGTCCAATTTCTTATTATAGAGATGCATTGGAATATCTATGTGAGAAAATTCCGAGTCCGACAGCATATGTTTTTTCGGACGATATTCAATGGGCTAAAAAGAACTTGATATTGGATATACCAATAGAATACGTTTCAGGTAACGTATCTAGATATGTGATTGATGATTTTTATCTGATGTCTTTATGCAAACATCATATAATCGCAAATAGTACTTTTAGCTGGTGGGGGGCTTGGTTAGCGGATAATCCTGCCAAAATTGTTATTGCCCCCTCTAAATGGTTTAATAATTCGAAACATGATACTAGAGATATCATTCCAAATCAATGGATAAAAATGTGATAGCAACAATATTCCTTTTTGATGGTTAAACAATACATCTTTCTTACCGAGGATTGGATGAAAGAATTTTACTTTTCACATGGTATCAGTATCATAGTTTTCGTAACCGGAGTCATTAACTTTCGACGGATGGAAAAAGAAATCGCGGATGTGATATGAGCACACCCATTATTGCTGTGGAAAACCTTAGCAAGAAATACATCATTGGAGAGACTATTCATGGTCATGGGGCCAGGACGTTCCGGGACATTTTCGATCAGAAGATGAAGCAGATCTTTTCTAAGAGAGAAAGGGAACAGAAGAAAGAAGAGACGACTATATGGGCTTTGAAAGACGTTTCTTTTGACGTAAATGAAGGCGATGTTGTCGGGATTATTGGCAGAAACGGAGCTGGTAAGAGCACACTGTTGAAAATTCTCTCTCGCATAACCGAGCCGACCGAGGGAAGAGCGACGTTGAGTGGACGCGTCGCGTCACTGTTGGAAGTGGGCACTGGATTCAACACGGAGTTAACCGGGCGTGAGAATATCTATTTGAACGGCGCGATCTTAGGGATGAGGAGAGCGGAGATCAGAAAAAAATTTGATGAGATCGTCGCCTTTGCTGAAATTGAGAAGTTTCTTGATACGCCGGTGAAGCGCTACTCCAGCGGCATGTATGTACGCCTTGCATTTGCCGTGGCTGCGCATTTAGAGCCCGATGTTCTTGTTGTGGACGAAGTGCTTGCCGTCGGCGACGCGCAGTTTCAAAAAAAATGTTTGGGGAAGATGAAAGATGTATCGACGAACGAGGGACGGACGGTTATGTTCGTGAGCCACAATATGAATGCAATAAAAAATTTATGCGATAAAACGATCCTTTTTGAGCATGGGGAATTAGTCCTTTTTGATGACACAAATAAAGTGGTTGAGAGTTATTTGGGGAGGGAATTCAGTACAGTATGGAGTCAAGATTGGCCAAGCGTAAAGGAAGCTCCGGGCAATAATTTTGTGAAATTGAAATCGGTGGCGTTAGATCCGCAAGTCACTGATCCCGACAAAATCATTGACGTAAGGACTCCGCTGCTCATTGAGTGTATTATTTGGAATTTCCTCGACAACGTGGAACTAAATTTAAGCTTACATTTATTCAATATTGAAGGTGAGTGTGTTTTTAATGTCGGAACTGAATCAGAGGTCTTTGATAAAGGACTTTTCAAGGGTATTTGTGAAATACCGGGAAATTTCTTGAATGACGGTGTATACTCAATCTCAATAATGGTCGTAAAAGATAAGAGCGTATGTTTGCATAATTTTGAAAATGTATTGTCATTCGAAGTTCAGGATTTTAGAGAAAATACCGCATGGTTTGGAAAATGGCCGGGTGCTGTGAGACCAAATTTCGTCTTCACATTAGAGAAATTAAGTTCTGTATGATATGAGCGGATCGCCGCCGTCAGCTTAGCTCCGGTCCGTTAGGCCAATGAGATAAGGAGAAATAAGACTATGCAGGACAGGGAAGAAATTCAGCGCGCACTTGATAAACTGAAGTGCGAGTACGGCGAATGGGCCTATGACATCCCTCTGCCTTTCGACATCTGGACGAGAGGAAATCGCCAAATACCTCATACAAGGCTTAAGCGCATCGTCCAAGTTGTGAGCGACCTATCCGAAAAGCCACTTTCTGAATGCCGCATCCTCGACTTAGGGTGTTTGGACGGGATTTTTTCCATCGAATTCGCAAAGCATGGGGCTAACACCATAGGCGTTGAAATCAGAGAAGCCAACATTAAGAAAGCCATCTTTTGTAAGGAGGTTCTTGGCTTGCATAACTTGGACTTCCGTCAGGATGATGTGAGAAACATATCTGTTGAGTCGTATGGCAAATTCGACGCCATTGTGTGCAGCGGAATCCTGTATCACCTCCCGGCCACTGATGCGATAAACTTAATCAATCGCATGTATGACATCGTGAACCGCGTAGTCGTGATAGACACTCATGTGGCGCTTAAGCCTATCGAACGGTTTGTATATGTCGGCGACGAATACTGGGGCAGTGTATGGCGCGAGCATTCTGATAGCGCAACGCCAGAAGAGAAAGCAAAGAATTTCTTGGCCTCAGCAGACAACCCGACAAGCTTCTGGTTCACCAGACCATCTTTAGTCAACATTCTCAGCAAAGCAGGTTTTTCCTCGGTTTACGAATGTTTTATTCCGGCACACTTGAATTTTGGCAAACCTGGACTTGAGCACCGAAACCGCTGTACTTTCGTAGCAATCAAAGACGATTTCTGCGATATCGCGACATCCCCTTCCGTAAATACTCTTCAGGAAAAATGGCCGGAACATAGTCTCTCTTATACCCCTGACCCGCTACATAAGAGACTAATATCGCGACTAAAGAGGCTATATGAGAAAGTAATAACGCAACTAAAGAGGTTATATAAGAGAGTAACATCGCGACTAAAGAGGATGATGGCCTAATTATAGTTACGCAGCAATAAGGAGGTCATCATATGAATAATCTTACATCGGCTTTTTCACTTCATGAGGTATTAAGATTCAACAACAATTGACCTCTATCTTACTCTTTTTCCCTGGGCGCGTGCCGCTGTCTACCAAAAAACGAATGCTGGCATCAAGCTCCATACACTCTTTGAGGTACAACAGAAAATACCCTCTTTTATTGGGGTTTCTGCGACGATGGTGCATGACGTTAATCTTATGGACGCTCTTGTGTACGAACCTGGTGCATTCTACATATTCGACCGTGGATATATTGATTTTCTTCGATTGAAACGTATCGATACAGAAAAAGCATTCTTTGTTATTCGGCAAAACGATCATTGCGCTTTACAAGAGTCGAATCATTGCATGTCAACAAAGCTCTCGGTGTCAGGGCTGATCAAGCGATCAAGTTGAAGGTGCTTTACTCACGTCGCGATTATCCCGATCGACTGAGACGAATAAAATATTATGACATCGTACATGATCAGTCGTATGTTTACCTGACAAACAATTTTCTCTTGGATCCCTTGACGATCGCTCAACTCTATCGTGCTCGTCGGGAAATCGAATTATTCTTCAAATGGATCAAACAACATTTATGCATCAAAGCTTTTTTTGGAACTAGTCCAAATGCAGTGAAGACACAGATATGGATTGCAATATCGATCTATGTGCTTGTTGCTCTCGTTCGGGAAAAATTGCACATTTGATGAATCGCTGTACACAATTCTACAAATTTTGAGTATCTCACTTTTCGAAAAAGTGCCTATTTTACAACAACTTACGGAACATCAACCGCATAATTCACCCATGCGTTCCGATAACCAATTGAATCTATTCAACTTATAACCGAACACTACAGTTGCCAGAGCTGTGAAAAGTGGAGGAATTCTCTATTATTGAAAAAATAATTAGTCATGGTCTGACAGTAAAAAATACTTCTATCCAAGAAGTATTGAATGTTTAACATGTATTTCGATAACAAGCTATAGCGAAAAATTCGAATGGTCAACGGCACAATCCCAAAGTCATATTTATTTTTGCAATCTGCATTAACTGAAGAGAATCCATTTATTACCACAGAACAAGTGCTGGATTGGTTACAAGAACGTAATAAAAAGGTGAAAGTTAATATCCAAAGAGTAAAATTTTCTGATTTAGACCAGTGGAAGTTTGATGAAGGCGTTACTGTATTGCGTCATATAACGGGTAAGTTTTTCTCCATTGAAGGAATAAATGTTTTAACTAATTTTGGTAACAAACAAGAATGGGATCAGCCAATAATTAACCAACCCGAGATTGGTTATCTAGGAATCATCACAAAGGAATTCAATGGTATTCTCTATTTTTTAATGCAAGCAAAAATTGAACCGGGGAATGTAAATAATGTTCAGCTTTCACCAACGCTACAAGCAACAAAGAGCAACTATACACAGGTGCACAAAGGGAAGAAACCTACCTATCTTGAATATTTTGTGGATAGATCAATAGCACAAGTACTGCTCGACCAACTACAGTCGGAGCAGGGAGCCCGGTTCGTGCGGAAACGCAACAGGAACATTATTGTGAAGGTTACTGAAGAGATCGATGTTCAGGACAATTTTGTCTGGCTCACACTGGGTCAACTAAAAAGATTGATAAGGTATGATAATACGGTCAACATGGATACCCGTACGGTGATCTCGGGGATCCACTTTGGGGACAGCAACGAACCAATCGGGGGTAGGGAGTCATTTTCTTCTAGTATGTTACTATCAGCGCTTGATAGCAAACGTGGAATGTATTCATTTGATGATATTATTTCCTGGTTTACTCAGTTAAAATTGCAGTATGATTTAACCGTCAAAACAATTCCTCTCTCTTCTCTACGGGATTGGGTGATAACGGATAATGAGATAAGGCACGTTAACAACAAATATTTCAAAGTGATTGCCGCCAATGTGGAAATTAGCAGCAGGGAAGTTAGTCGATGGTGTCAGCCACTTATTCAGTCGGCACAGGAAGGACTGATCGCCTTCGTGGTGAAGAAAATAAATGGTGTATTTCATTTTCTTGTTCAGGCGAAACTTGAATGCGGCAATTTTGATGTTTTAGAATTTGCCCCGACTGTGCAATGTTTGACTGGAAATTACCGTGAAACAGTAACCGGAGGTCTCCCGTTTTTGGAATATGTTCTTTCCGCAAAAAAGCAACATATCCGTTATGATTCACTACAATCGGAAGAAGGGGGGAGATTCTACCGTGAGCAAAACAGGAATGTCATCATTGAGGCAGCAGAAGATTTCCCAGTCGAAGTTCCGGAGAATTATATATGGATGACATTGAATCAGTTGTTCTATTTCATAAAGTTCAATAATTATCTCAATATTCAATCCAGAAGTTTACTATCTGCAGTAGAATTCATCTGATATGAAAAAAATTCGCATTGGAATAATTGGTTGTGCAAGAATCGCTGAACGAACGATGATCCCGGCAATCCGTTCGATGGAAGAATTTCAACTTGTTGCTGTAGCAAGCAGAGAGAAAGTAAAAGCGGAAGCATTCGCTCAAAAATTTTCGTGTGAGGCTGTGTGCGGGTATGAAACCTTGTTACAGCGAAGTGATATAGATGCGGTCTATATTCCGCTTCCAACAAGTTTAAATTATGAATGGAGCTCAAAAGCACTGGAATCGGGGAAACATGTTTTTGTCGAAAAATCGATCACCGACCATAGCACAAAAGCGGAGCATCTTGTTAGGTTATCAGTGAAGAACCAAGTTGTAGTGATGGAGAATTTTGCGTTTCTTTATCATTCACAGATGAATACTGTTCAAGTGTATGTGGATAGTGGTGAGATCGGTGAAATACGACTATTTCGAAGTTCGTTCGGCTTTCCGCCGTTTCTAGATAAAACAAATATCCGTTATAGCAAGGAACTCGGCGGTGGTTCGCTTTTAGATGCCGGTGCTTATGCACTCAGAGCAACGCAGGCTTTTCTTGGATCTTCAATAGAAGTCCTTTCTGCATCATTGTTAATTTCACCTGAACACGGAGTCGACATTCAAGGAAGTGCAATGCTTAGGAGTAGGGACAATATCGTTTCTCAGATTGCATTTGGGTTCGATAATTTCTACCAAAACAACATCGAGCTCTGGGGCACAAAAGGTAAGATAGTCGTAGAGCGTGCTTTTACCGCACAACCCGAATTTAGACCTAAACTCGTAATTGAAAAGCAAAATAAGAAGCTTGAATTGAGCCTTGCGGTAGATAATCAGTTCAAAAATATTCTGCAGGCATTTTATCGATCGATTATCGACCGCACGCATGTTGATTTGCATGAGGAACTTTTGATTCAATCACGTTTATTAACACAGGTACGCCAACATGCTGAAGAAATTTGAAAAACCGATTTATGTGACAACTCCTTCCCTGGCGCCCCTCTCTGATCTTAACAATTTATTGGAAGGAGTGTGGGAGCGTGGTATTCTTACACATAACGGGCCATTAGTCCAGCAATTTGAAAAAGAATTCTGTGCTTACTTTAACATTCCTTCCTTAGTTGCCGTAACCAACGGAACAATTGCAATTCAAATGGCAATCAAGGCGCTCGAACTGAAAGGGGAGATAATAACAACTCCATTTACCTACATTGCCACGATCAGCGCTATTAAGTGGGAACAGTGTACACCTGTTTTTGTCGACATCGACCCACAGACGTTTAACATCGATCCCGCTAAAATAGAAGAGAAAATTACACCACAGACTGTTGCAATCATGCCGGTACATGTTTTTGGAAATGCATGCGATTGTAAAGCGATTGAAGTAATAGCGAAGAAACACAATATTAAAGTGATATACGACGCTGCTCATGCTGTCGGCACGAATTTCGGGAGTAGTTCGGTTTTGATACGCGGCGATATTTCTGCAACAAGCTTTCATGCTACGAAATTATTAAACACGGCCGAAGGCGGAGGCTGCGTTTCGCTTGATCCAGCGATACAGGAGAAGTTGAAACGAATCCGTTTCTTTGGGCATAACGATCAAAAGGATATAGTGGAAGATGGATTTAACGGAAAGATGACAGAGGTGCATGCCGCACTCGGAATTGCTAACCTCAGGATCATTAAAGACATACTTGCGGACAGAAAGAAAAAATATCTTTTATACAAGTCTCTGCTCGCAAAAAATAAAGATCTCTCGTTCCAGTTGGTCACTGCTGAGGAATGCAACTACAGCTATTTCCCGGTCATCTTCGCGAGCGAAAAGATTTTGCTCAGAATTGATAACGCTTTACAGCAAGATAATATTTTTTCACGGCGATATTTTTACCCTTCAGTAAACACCTACACGGCAGTTATGCCGTATATACATATGCCGGTTTCCGAAGATATTGCTTCAAGAATATTATGTTTACCTCTTTTTAGAAGTTTGACAGAAAATCAAGTTTGTCAAATATCTGAAATTATTATTAGAAGTCTTTAGGTATGGTATGATTCGATCCAATTTTGGCAATTATTTTGAGGATTTTAGTGAAGGAGATATCATTTATCATTCACTGTCAAAAACAATTTTCGAGAGTGATAACAACTTATTCGCTTTGCTCACAATGAATCATCATCCTCTTCATACGAATATTGACTATGCCAGTAATACAGAATTCGGGAAACCGGTAGTTGTCGGTACATTGGTTTTCAGTATTGTTGTAGGGATGACAGTACCGGATATCAGCGGGAAAGCTATTGCTAATCTGATGTACGAAAACGTGGAACATCTCGCTCCTGTTTTCATAAACGATACGTTGTATGCAAAAACAAAAATTCTTAGTTGTAAGGAATCAAAAACAAAGAAGGACAGAGGTATTGTGTACATTGAAACGGTTGCATATAATCAAAATGGAATCGATGTTCTCCGATTCCGACGGAAAGTATTAATTAAACGAAAGGAATGTGGGCTTGAATGATTATTTATTGCGCAGTTTAATGTTTGTCCCTGGGCATAACAATCGACTGCTAAATAGTGCTTCACGTTCGGACGCCGACGTTTTGCTCTTAGATATCGAAGATTCTGTGCAGCCTGTTGCCAATAAACAAATTGCGCGCGACAAGATAAAGGAGTATGTCGAAAAAAAGGCATTTAAAAATCATCTTGTTTTTCCCCGTGTCAATGACAGGGAGAGCGGTCAATTGCTCAAAGATGTCTATCAACTGACTATTGAAGGTGTTGATGGATTTATGTATCCAAAATCCAGGATGGGGGAAGATGTTTATTTCTTTGATAAATTATTGGAAACTATTGAATATGAAAAAGGAATTCCTGTTGGTACATTCAAAATTATTCCATTAATAGAAACTGCTGCCGCTGTTCTCAATGCACAGGAAATATGTCAATCATCAAAACGTGTGATTGCGATAGCATATGGATGTGAGGATTTTGTTGCTGATCTGAAGGGAAGACACGATAAGGACGGACAAAGTTTGTTTACACCTCGAGCGTTAATTGCCATGGCTGCGAGAGCAAATAATGTGATCCCAATAGACACGGTTCATATTGCAGTGCATGATCTCGAAGATCTGGAAAAAAATTTGATCGTTGCCAAGAACCTTGGTTTCGAGGGAATGTTAGTTTTAAATCCTAAAGAGATACCACTTGTTCATCAGTATTTTACTCCAAATGATGATGAGGTGAATCGGGCAAAAGAAATTATCAAATTATATAATGGATCAATAATTGACGGCCGAGGAGTTGCAATTATTGATAAAAAATTCATTGGTCCGCCAATGGTGCTTTTAGCTAGAAACGTACTCAATGCTTATGAAAGAGCAATGAAAAGAAAGGGATGATGAAATGAAGAAAGTGATTGTTCTTGGCGGGAGCGGTATTGGAATGATTGCTTCATCGATCCTCGACAGGAGGGGAGACGCAGAAGTCGTTGGATTTCTCAATGATGTTATTCCAGTCGGGTATGAAATAGGAAAATATAAAAAAATTCCAGTCATAGGAAAAACATCGGATTTAGAAACTTTTACTGAAAGTGGAGACTATTATTTCTTCATCGCATATGTCGGTATGACCAATGAAAAAGCAGTGTATGAAAAGATTATCGATTTAAAAATTCCTGAGAACAAATGGATAAACATTATTGATTCTACTGCTGTTGTTCCAAATGGTTATTGTAAAATTGGAAACGGTGTACTGTTTGCACCGTTATCACAATTGAGTACCGATACGACGATTTCAGATAATTGTATGCTTCTGCCGAACTCATTTGTTGGACATGACAGCTTCTTAGATCGTTTTGCGCACATTGCGACAAACGCTGTGGTAGGCGCGAATGTTCATGTGGGCAAAGCAGTTCATATTGGTAGTAATGCAACCATACGCGAAAAAATAAAAATCGGAGATTTTAGTTTAGTTGGTGCCGGATCTGTTGTCTTGCAAGATGTGCCAGAAAACACAATTGTTGTCGGCAATCCAGCCCGTTTGTTGGGAAAAAAATAGGATAATTTTAATGAAAGATAAGATTTCTGATTCAAGAATCATGGTAAGTATTGCTTGTATTACATATAATCACGAGAAATACATTAGAGATGCTATTGAAGGATTTCTTATACAGAAAACCGATTTTCCGATTGAAATAATTATTCATGATGATGCTTCTACAGATGGCACCGCAAATATTATTCGGGAATATGGAAACAAATATCCTGATTTGATAAAACCCATTTATCAGAAAATAAATCAATATTCTCTTGGTATAAAGGTATCACCCACATTTGTTTGGCCAAAATGCAGAGGTAAATACACAGCAATATGTGAAGGCGACGATTATTGGACAGACCCATATAAACTACAAAAGCAAGTGGATTATTTAGAGAATCATCCCGAAGCGTCATTATGTTTTTGTTTGGCAAATTGTTTTTATGAAGATGGCGGTGAGCCGTATATCTTCCCTTCCAATGTTACAAAGTACGACTTCGATACAGAGGATATCATGAAGAGTAATTTTATAATGACATGCTCCGCAGTTTTTAGGAATAACTTAATAAAGGAAGTGCCTAGATGGTTTTATGCCAGTTCGCCTTTAGACCATCTCATTTTTATTTTGTTGTCCACTTACGGGAAAATCCATCTAATAAGTGATGTTATGTGCAGTTATAGAATTCATCAGGGCGGCATTTGGTCGATGAAGGGCGACAGGCAGATTGAAAAAAGAATGAAGGACGCAATAATTACTTCAAAGAATCTTAACGAATTTTTCAATTTCAAATATGATACTTTATACAAAGACAAGATTAATGGATATTATGTCACTTTGTTTAGACACTATAAGTCGGTGAAAGATTTTAGAAACTTACTAAAAGCAAACTATAATTACTTTAAAGACTATCCGTTCTTGTTTATGAAATATGTAACAAATTATTCTAAGTCAGTAATTAAGAGTGCCCTAATAAAAAGAATTCCCTGAAGCAGGCGTCGAGATAAATGGAGTTTTTCCATTGAGGCGTCCGGAAAAACATCCACGTCATTCTGAGAAACCAAGTTCAATGTCTCATAATTCTGCTACATCTTAGAAAAACCAGACTTAGCATGACCAGCATGTGAATGTTTCAAAATTCACTTCAAAGGCATAATCAAATGAGAAAGCCGACAGTCTCGATTTGCATCCCCACTTTCAATGAAAAGGAGACGTTGATTATGCTTCTGGATTCGATATTGATCCAGGATTTTACTGACTACGAAGTAGTAATAACCGATGATGGTCGTGACAACGTAGTTGAAGAAATTGCAAAAGAGTATTCTCATAAAATGGATTTAAAATATTTTAGAAACGCTCTCAGGTTAGGTACTCCGGAGAATTGGAATGAATCGATAAGGAAGTCAAGTGGTGAACTGATTAAGATAATGCACCATGACGATTGGTTTAGTCGAGAAGATTCATTATCCACCTTTGTCAATTTGTTAGGATGCAACAAAGACAGCTCACTCGCCTTTTCGGCCACAAAGAATATCCATAAAGATGGTAAGACATCAAGCATATTTAGATTGACATCCACACAATTGGAAATAATCAAGAATAACCCACTTAGTCTCTATTATAGAAAAGGAATTTCAATAGGAAGCCCTAGCGTAACGATTTTTAGGAGATCTGTAAATTTATTTTTTGATAAGAACATAAAATGGTTCGTAGATATTGATTTTTACATTAGGCTTTTAAGCCGTAATATTAACTTTGCCTACTCCGATGAACCTCTCGTTTGCGTGTCGGATGTTGCCAAAAACAAGGTTACAAGAACGATTGATTCCACAATTGATCTATCGGAACGAGTTTACGTATTCAATAAGATCAAGGGGAATAACTTAAAAGATGTTAAACTTGTAAATTCTATATTGCACAGATTGATTGCATATGACAAGGAAAGTTTTAAAAAAGCAAGACACGTTCTCAGCACTAACAATCTCATATTTATCTATTATCTTGGCGTTCTTTTAAGGTTTAGAGCGTTGTTAATAAGAATTGTCAAAAGACAACTAAAGTCCTTGTTAATCTATTTAAAAATCTGGAGTCATCTTCAAGGAATTCGCAGCCTCGTTTTCAACAAGAGGGTGTAGAAAATTTCTATGATTGAAAACAGGGCTTGGTCTTCGCGATTCAATAAGGATTACATCCATAAAGATTGCGACCATAGAGAGAAGTTGCGTGTCAAAAAGGATTGCATGACTACCGGTGTTTGCTTTCGGACAATCTGGTTTTAGGCAAATGTTCAGAATTAGTACTAGATTACTATTCTTTATTATTTTAGTCTGTTTATTCCCAATCGGGTACGGCTTCATTATTCCGCATTATGGATCCTTTACTTTGTGGATGCTTTTTGCAGTTGTCTTTTTCTTTTTCACGTTCGTTAATGTTATCTATCAAAAGAAGTTCTCTCTCGACAAAACGGACAAGATTGTATTAGCGCTTCTCTTCTTGTCGCCAATTGTTGAGAACTATCTTTCCAGAGATGTGAAAGCTGCTTTTATTGAGATGCTTCCATTATTTTTGGTGTTTTTTCTTCCATATTATTTCAGCAAATACTTCATCAAGACAGGGAAGGATTTAGATAAGGTCTTCCTTGGACTAACTCTTGTAGCAATTTTGTCGTCACTCACTGCAATTGGTGAATATGTTGCTCAAAGAAGTTTTTATGCAGACTTCATTCCTTCCTTAGTAATGGACCCGAATGATGTGTACAATAATAGCTCAATGGTTTATTATCGGGCCGGTTCCATCAGAGTGGCTGGCAGTTTTTCCCAGCCTATATTCTTAGGAGAATTCCTGTTACTGGTAGCCCTTTTCAATGTTTTGCTATTAGACAATGATTTCTATAGATTCAAGGGTCGGTTATTTGCTTATTTCCAAGTATCATTGGCACTAATTGGCAGCCTGTTGAGTCAGTCAAGAACGGCTATTATAGCTTTCATCTTTTGTGTAATATGCTATTACATGGTTAGCAGAAAACGAATGAAGTACTTGCTTGGAGGTTTGTTTTTAGTTTTAGCAACGTACATAATGTCGGTTACTTATTTCGGGGATATCTCGAACACAATAGTGACGTTCTCTCTTGGGGAGGAGGCTAAATTAGGCACTTTGAACTATAGAACGGTGATAATTGGTCGAGTAGTTTCGGATTTCTTGAATAATATTAACTATTCGGGCGAGTTATCGTCGCATTTTCGAGATTTAATATACTCCAATAAAGTTGACCTTATAAATGGATTTGCAAACAAAGCGATATTGGATGGTGTACTCACTGCTATTATCTACTTGTTCCTATGGCTTGTGATTTTCACAAGAAATGTCCGTAGAGTTAAACGTAACTCATTTAACAGAATATTCTTTTTCATATTCTCATATCTGTTCATTATCGATAATGTCACACTTATTACATATCAATGTGAAGTAATCTTCTATATTCTGGTAGGCCTTCAGTTCAATAGATTTGTAGAGAATCAAGGATATCTTGTTGCCGAGAATAGCTACAGAAGTGAAGTCTCAGAGCTTATGTTGCAGACCGGGCAGCGGGGACTCCTTTAACCGATGAAACCGGCATGAAGTAAACATTCTGCGTGTTCTTGCCTTATTTCATCAAAAGCGTTTAGCTGAGATAGTGATTCTGTTATATGTTCTGCATAATTGATAGTTTTTGCAAAGTTTGGTAGTGGGGTCTTTTGAAGAACATAGTCATTGCGAGGTAAAGAGTGAAACGACGAAGCAATCCTTTTGTTTAATGGAGATTGTCCCGCCGTACGGGATCCCTTCGGGACTTCGGCAAAAAACGCCTCGCAATGAACCTTCATCCAAAATGACCCACTACCCAAAGTTTGAGGCACTTAAGATCGTAACAAAAAATGCTTATGCCCTCTCCCAAAGTTACTGTATTATTACCCGTTTATAACGGCGAGCGATACCTTCATGAAGCCATCGAGAGTGTACTAGACCAATCATTCGCCGACTTTGAGCTGCTTATTGTTAATGATGGCTCGACTGACCATAGTGTTGAAATTATCCAATCCTATTCTGATCCAAGAATAAGATTGCTTCATAACGAAAAGAATTTGGGACTAATAGCGACCCTTAACAAGGGATTGGATCTCACCCGTGGTGAATACATTGCTCGTATGGATTGTGACGACGTAAGCCTCCCAAGTAGGTTGGAAAAACAAGTCAACTTTATGGATTCAAAGCCAGATGTTGGTGTCTGTGGGACTTGGTTGGAATTGATTGGAGAAGGTTCGGGTCAGATATGGGCTTCGCCTGGAGATTTTGAAACCATCAGATGCACGATGATATTCGAGTGTCCTATTTACCATCCTACTGTAATCATCAGGCAGAGCATTTTGAAGGGACACAATCTTCATTATGGTAACTTCCCTCATGCTGAAGACTACGAGCTGTGGGTAAGGTTGTCAGGGCATGTACAGATTGCAAATCTTCAAGAAGTGCTATTGTTGCATAGAAATCATTCGGAACAAATTGGAAAGCTGCAAAGGACTGCACAGAACAAAAGTTCGGCTGCGATCCGGTTTCGTCAAATTGCTGAGCTTGGAATTTCTCCTTCAAAGGATGAGCTCTTACTTCACGAATGCATGAGTGCTGGAAGATTCAAAAAAGATAAGACATTTATTCATCAGGCAAATGAGTGGCTGCTGCGTTTAAGTGAAGCGAACAAGAGCAAGAATATGTTTTCTGATTACCATTTCTCTAAGTTATTGGCGAAGAAATGGTTTGCGGTCTGTTACAATGCCGCCAGCAATGGTATCAGGACGTGGGAAGAATATTGGAGTTCCTCTTTGTGTGATCATTTCAAGATAAACAAGAGACTATTATTGAAATTCGTGGCAAAATGTATTTTACATTATGACAAGCACGGCGGATAATGGATTGATTCCGTTGTCAGTAATAGTATGTACGTACAACCGAGCAGGTCTCCTATCAAATTGCTTGGAATCGTTATTAAACCAGACTTTGGATAAGCAATTTTTTGAAGTTTTGGTTATCGATAATAACTCTTCTGACAACACGCAGTCTATTGTTGAAATAATGTCACGCTTTGATTTTACCTTCAGATACATAAAAGAAGAACATCGGGGCCACTCACATGCTCGTAATCGCGGATGGCAGGAGGCGAAAGGGAAGTACGTTGCTTTTATTGACGATGACGCAAAAGCAAGCCCTGAATGGGCGCGCCGAATCTTAGACGTTTTCGAAAACGTGAGACCGGAACCTGTCGCTGTCGGCGGTCAGATTCGTCCTTGGTACGAACAACCCCCTCCTGACTGGTTTGCAGATGATTTTGAGTTACGATCTTGGGGAAAAGAGGCGCATTTCTTAGAGCCCATTCTTGCAGTCAATGGGTTTTCAGGTGCAAACATGGCTTTCAAGAGAAGTTTGTTCGAGTCCTATGGCGGGTTCTCCCTTGATTTTGGCATTGTGGGTAGGAGGCTCGTGATGGGAGAGGAAACAGAGTTGTTTCATCGGATTTATGCTAGAGAACCACTTTTTTGGTATGATCCTCAGATAGTGGTTTCTCACTGGACACCAGAACGCAACTTTCGTATTTCGTATAGGTTCTACCGATATTATAAATATGGAGCATCAGCTGCCAGGTTACAGCAACGCAAATTGGTAAGTCTTAAACAGCTTAGGCGACTCTTAAGTGTTGTAATGTTTTGTCTTAAAATACCAATCAGAATCCTAATCACCAGAGAAAATAAACACACTTGTTTTATTAGAGTTATTCAGGAGCTGGGTACGCGTCTTGGTCTTTTGTTTGAAAAAACATGACAGCAAAAGATGAAAAATAACAAACCTTTCATTTCGATTATCATCCCGGCATTTAATCGTGCCAAGACAATCGGTTATTGTCTTGATTCGGTCCTTCACCAGACGTATAAGAATATTGAAGTTATTATTGTTGATGAT